>WSSedL1CaDRAFT_10000607_pt1 | contig 24541 bp, 21 predicted proteins | sample WetSurSL1Cattail_FD_9464 | JGI IMG/M metagenome (IMG submission 9464)
GAATAACCCACTATACCAACGGTTATGCCAGATAATATAATTTCTTTATTGTGAAGGGCATTGGCAATAGCCGGAACAAATGGTGGTGAGAAGATCATAGCCGAGGATGAAACAATAACTGTATCAGTGTCAATTTTAAAGATCCAGGCTAGCAGCACATGAAGCACAATCGAACCTACAATAGCTTCGATAACATAATATAAAACATAGATCGATGTTTTTGTAAACAAAGACAAATCGGCCATAGAACCAACTACTACACAAAAAATCATAATTAAATAGATGCCTGTCTGAAAGGTCATCTTTATTTTATTCAACGATGATATCTGCGATGTAAGTATGGACAATGTTGTAATAATAAGGATAACAGTAGCCATCAGATATTCTTTAGGGAAGAACATACTGATAGCGCCTGCAACAGCTGCAATTAAAATAGATACACCAAGCGCTATTGAGAGGGGCAACAATATTTTTTTTGAAAATATTCCCTGATAAGCATCCCATCCCTCGTAATTTTCTTCAACTACAGGATCATCTGTTTGCCTCAAAGACTTTTTGAAAGAAGGCAATATTTTATTAAACAGACGCTGCGCCACGCTGATGATAAACATAAAATAAACTCCGCATGCAAGAATATCATATGCATTTACGATGCCGTACACCTCGTTGTCAACCTTAAGCGCTAATTGAATAGCCGCCATGTTGAATGTAGCTCCCAGATAGACCCCTGTGAGCAAGCCCGAGACTTTCCAACAATCATTAATATGCGAGCGAAACAGGTAATGACCAATAACAATTGCCGTTACAATGGCAATTATTCCCAAAAACATGGAAAGTGCAGTTCGGCCCGCAAGCCTTGACCATTGTTTTAAATTGATCGACAAGAGTAATAGCGGAAGTGCCAAGGGAATAGCTATTGAATTGATAGTATCCTGAATGACTTTGTAGTCTGAATTTAAAATCCCGATATTGCCCAACAATAAACCAATTACATACGCTATGCCTACAGCCCCAAGTTTATCAAGAAAAGGAAATTTTTTACAGAGATAAAGTATCAATGCCGGCGAGGTCAAATAAAAAAGTATCAGAAGTACTTTCATCATCATTGTTGCTCTTTTAAAAATGCGAAGATAAAACAGCTGATTGTGAAAAACGAAAGTAATTCGGCTTTTTACGGACACTCATCAAAACTCTTGTCATACTGCATCATAGCTCTTTCGCTCATACCCATGCTAGAGAACCCACCATCGTGAAAGAGGTTTTGCATGGTAACTTTTCTGGTAAGATCTGAAAATAGTGTTATGCAGTAATCTGCGCATTCCATGGCCGTGGCGTTTCCGAGTGGCGACATACGTTCTGTAAAATCGATGAGGGAAAGCATGCCTTTAACTCCGCTTCCTGCAGTAGTTAATGTTGGCGACTGTGAAATTGTGTTGATTCGAACTTTCTTTTCCGTACCATAAATATAACCAAAACTACGCGCAATTGACTCCAAAGCTGCTTTGGCATCAGCCATATCATTGTAACCAAATAAGGTGCGCTGAGCTGCCACATAAGAAAGCGCAACCACTGAGCCCCATTCGTTCAATGCATCGTGTGTGCGGGTAACCTGCAATAATTTATGAAAAGAAAGCGCTGAAATATCAAGTGTCTTTAAATAGTAATCGTAATTGATGTGGTCGTATGGAACACTCTTACGAACGTTAGGTGACATACCTATGGAGTGAAGGATAAAATCGAGTTTTCCACCCAGATGTTCCATGGATTTCTCCACCAGATTTTCCAAATCCGCAATATTGGTGGCATCTGCAGGTATCGCTATCGTCTGACATTTTGTTGCCAGATCGCTGATTTCCCCTAAACGCATTGCAGCTGGAGCATTCGTTAATACGAAAATGGCACCTTCCTCAAATGCCCTTTCAGCAACTTTCCAAGCGATAGAGTTTTCATTGAGGGCACCAAAAATTAATCCTCTTTTACCTTTTAATAAATTGTAAGCCATATATTAGTCTAATTAATATTTCAAAACTTTAGTCATTAATAGTCATTTCTTTGTCATTGATAGTCATTGATAGTCATTTAGCTTCGCCGTCATTTAATTGATTTAATGGCAACTATTGAGTAATTTATAATGACGTACGAAGTGCAAATGACGATAAATAACGCACAAAGTGCAAATGACTTTTGACGCAAAGCAAATGACATTTTTTTAATCTTCATTCAAAACAAATAAACAGAAATTAAGTTTTCAATTAATTCCCAGAAGTGCTTTAGCATTGTTGATAGCTGCTTCGGAAAGCTGCTCACCGCTTAGCATACGTGCAATTTCTATAACCCTTTCTTCGGATTTTAATTGTTTGATCATGGTGCTGGTTTTATCTACCTGATCATGTTTATATACAAGAAAATGATTTGTGCCTTTACTGGCAATTTGCGGAAGATGAGTAATATTGATAACCTGAGCAAAGCTTGACATTCGATAAATAACATTTCCAACCTTATCAGCAATATCCCCGGATACACCCGAATCTATTTCATCAAAGATGATGGTTGGCAACGTTATAGCTTCAGCAATAATAGCTTTGAGGCTAAGCATCAATCGTGCCATTTCGCCACCCGAAGCCACTTTGGAAAGTTCCTGCAACCCACCTTGTTTATTAGCAGAAAAAAGAAATTTAATTTTATCTTTTCCAGTAGACGTAAAATCATCGGTTGGCAATAATTCAACACTAAAAACCCCATTGGGCATACCCAATTGTTTTAGGATAGATTGAACATGCTCATCAATTTGTGGAATTACCTTTTTCCGGTTGGCAGTAATCTCTGAAGCTCCCTTATGCAAATTTTCAAGCACATTATTGATTTGCGAATTAAGCTTATCAAGATGAAAATCAGCATTTGAAATCTCTTCTATTTTCCGTTTCAATTCGTCTTTTAAAGTCAGTAATTCGGCAATTCCTGACAGCCTGTGCTTTTGTAGTAGCGAATATATTAAATCAATGCGTTGTTTTACTATTTCAATTCTTTCAGGATCATGCTCTATATGTTCGCAAAGCGATTCGGTTTCCTGGGCAATATCTTTCATTTCTATCAATACACTTTCGATACGACTGGAAAGGCTATTTGAAGGCTGATGAAGATTTTTTATTTTACTGAATTGGTTAAAAGCATCCTTTAAGAAGGTAATGATGGAATTACTATCGCCGGATATTGCGGATGATGCTATTGCTAAGGCTGTTTTTATTTCTTCGGAATGGGTAAGAATCTTCAATTCCTGCTCTAGGGAATCTTGCTCTCCATCCTGAAGATTCGCCTGATCTAACTGTTCAAATTGAAATTTAAAATAATCGAGATCGGCTTTATTTTTCTGAGCCTCATCAAAAATACGTTGGTATTCGTTTTGAAGCGCACGATATGTCTGATAAACATCTTTGTATTTTAGCACAAGGTCTGAATGTCGTGCAAATGCATCTAGTATACGCAACTGAAACGTAGCATTTTCAAGGTACATATTTTGATGCTGTGAATGTATATCGATAAGACGCTCACCCAACTCCTTCAATACTGATAGATTGACAGGAGAATCGTTTACAAAAGCACGGGATTTACCATCGGCACTAACTTCACGCCGTATAACCGAAACATTCTCGAAATCAATATCGTGGTGAGTAAATAATTCTTCCAAGCCGTATCCATTGAGCTTAAATGTGCCCTCAACAATACATTTACGCGATTGATCAAGTAAAACACCGGAGTCGGCCCGTTGTCCTACCAATAAAGATAATGCCCCAAGTAAAATAGACTTTCCTGCACCGGTTTCGCCGGTTATAATCGACAAACCACTGGAAAAATCAATATTAAGTTCCTGTATTAAGGCGTAATTCTGAATAGTCAAGGTTGTTAACATGCTGATTCAGCTTTGTTCTGTTTAGGGGGCAAAGTTAATGAATTTAACTTAATAATTAGAAATGCTTTGAGATACCAACAACACTATGGAACAAGTCATTAAGTTCAAAATCAATTACTTGTACTTCCTAATTTTTGATATTTAGTAACGTTGGCCGGGTCAATTTCTTTTAATATCGTTACAACACGATTTCTTTCTTCAGGAAAAGATTCCGAAAAAACATTAATCCATTCGTCATTCTTGGCATCTAAAACAACTGTAAGAAGTATCATATAAGGATCGGGCTTATTTCGATAAACCTGTTGTAAAAGCTTGAGATCTTCTGCAATTTCATCCCGACCTTCATTGGGTTTCTCGGCCATGATGTCTAATCCAAGCCGGTGATATTTATAATTAAATTCACGTACTGGTCGATATTTATCATCCAACAAATTCTGAATCAGCCAATACCTGTTTTTATAACCTTTCCCGTCAATAATTCTCCAACCTTTTTCCGGGGCATTTTGTGCGTTATTAACAATCGCTTCAGCCTTGCGCAGGTAATCCGTACCTCCATTATAAGAATACGAATCGTAATCCAGACCCACAATAACATACGCATAATATGCCAGTATGCTTGTGAGGCTTGATGTAAAGGCATTCTCATTAAAATCAAGGGGTTCAAACTCAGTATAAGTGAATGCTGCACTTGCATCGAAATAATTCAGCAAAACGGTGGAGTACGACGAATTAAACACTGGTCGTCGAGCCTGTACCTGCAAAGTACCGGTAAAATCCGAACCGGAATATGACTGGATGTTAAAAAGCATATTACATTCGATGCGTTCCTCATTTGTAAACACATGATTAGTCCAGTTACGATTATTAACAAATTCGTACATTGCTTTTTGCAGTGTTTCAAAAACCTTCTTATTTGTACCCTGCACCTGATCTGAAAAGACTTGAATATTACATTTTAATTCCTGTGCAAAAATGATGGAAGGAATGAAAACCAAAAAACACAAAAGTCCTATAATAATTTTATTTCGCATAATTAATAAGGGTTACCAATTTTTTAACAATATCGATGGCGACTTCAGCCTTACTTTTTAACTCAAATTTTTCGATATTATTGTCTTTGTCGATAATTGAGACTATGTTGGTATCCACCTGAAATCCGGCTCCTGCATCATTCAACGAATTTAGTACAATAAAATCAAATTGCTTTGATTTCATTTTAGCCTGAGCATTACTTAATTCATTATTAGTTTCCAATGCAAACCCAGCAAGAATTTGATCATTCCTTTTTATCCTGCCCAAACTGGCCGCAATGTCAGTAGTTGACTGAAGTTCAAGCTGAAGCGAGTCCTTGTCCTTTTTAATTTTGGTTTCAGAAGGATTCTTGGGCGTGTAATCGGCTACCGCTGCTGAAAGAATTGCTGCATCCATCAATTTAAAACATTGACTACATGCCTCATACATTTCACCTGCTGTATTTACTTTAATCAAATTAATTTTCTGATGTTTGGGTAGAATGCTTACGGGGCCGCTTACAAGCGTAACATCTGCACCATGGGAACATAGTTCTTCAGCGATCGCATAACCCATCTTGCCCGATGAATAATTGCCTATGAAACGTACCGGATCAATTGGTTCGTAAGTGGGTCCGGCAGTTACCAGAATTTTTTTGCCTACCAGATCCAAATTGGCCGTTGATATAAAAAAATCCTGAATCGTTTTCAATATATTTTCAGGCTCTTCCATTCTGCCTTTCCCTTCGAGACCGCTGGCAAGCTCGCCATACTGAGCCTCAACAATCATATTACCGAAAGTTCGAAGGATATCAAGATTTTTTTTTGTGGCAGGATGATTATACATGTCCATATCCATAGCAGGCGCTAAAACTACGGGACATCTAACCGATAAATAGGTGGTTAATAATAAATTGTCAGCAATTCCATGAGCCATTTTTGCAATAGTATTGGCTGTTGCTGGTGCTATAACATAAAGGTTTGCCCACAAACCAAGATCAACATGGCTATTCCATTCACCATTCTCTGCATTGAAAAAGTCAACCAATACGGGATTTTTAGAAACTGTAGCCAAAGTGAGGGGTGTAATGAATTGCTTAGCAAGAGGTGTCATCACGACCTTTACCTCTGCTCCGCTCTTCACCAGTAACCGGACAAGAATAGCAGCCTTATAAGCTGCTATTCCACCGGTAACCCCAAGTATAATATTTTTACCTTTCAGGTTCACTCAGGTATATTTTATTTCCTGCAAAACAATATAAAATTCCTTTCAGAAGGGGAACTAGCTTTGTGGTGTCTTGGCAGGATTTCTGTAATACACTTCGTTGTCAAAAAATTCCTGAAGCGAAATCAGCGTTGGCTTAGGAAGGCGCTCGTAAAACTTCGAAATTTCAATCTGCTCCCGATTTTCAAAAACTTCCTCAAGATTATCAGTATAATATGCAAATTCTTCGAGTTTACGATTCAATTCCTGCTTCATTTCAACACTGATCTGATTGGAACGCTTAGCAATAACCATAACAGATTCGTAAATATTACCTGTTGGCGACTCCAGCTTGTCCAAATCTCTTGTTATTGTTGTTGTAGGCGCTTTCGATTTTTTGTAATCCATGCTCATATATATGCTATTTATTTTTACAAGTTAAGGAAAAAATTAACACTATTTGGTTGATTCCTGCGAATTCTGGTAGATAAAATCGGCATCAGCCTTATATTCACTTTTTGGAAATTCAGAAATAAAAGAATAATACTCATCAACAGCCTCCTGGAAGCGTTCTTTCTTTTTGATTTCAATACTGTTGACTGCAAGAAGATACCTTGAATTAAGCACAAAAAACATTAATTTTTCGCGATACTTAGTGTTTGGGTACTCTTCAAGACTATTTTTTAGGGCAACGATTGATGATTTATACATGCCAATGTCATAATAAAGCTTAGCACTATAAAATGATTTATCAACCAGTTTATCTTGCAATTCATCAATTAATTCTTTGCTCTTCGAAAAACGACTGGCAGGATATTTTTTCATGAAAGATTGAAAAGACTCGATAGACTTAACAGAATTTGATTGATCGAGTGATGGTCTCGGACTTACAAGGTACAAGCAATAAGCATTCATATACTCTGATTCTTCAGAAAAAGGAGAATACGGATACGACTGAAACAAGGTACTGTAATATTCAGAAGCAGCTTCATAAAAACCTTGTCCGTAATTACTTTTTGCCAGATAGAAGACAACGGTATCTGCTTTATTGGATCCCCTAAACACGTTTAGTACATCTTCCAATAATTCTGATGCTCTGGAATAATCTTCTTTACCGAAATACTCTAATGCCTTACGATACTTTAAATTAGCATCAGCACTTTTTAGAAGTTTCTGATAACCATTGCATGAAACAAGGGCAATCAATAAAACAACAACACTAATAGTTTTAAATCTCATTCCGAAAAAAATATTTTGCAAATGTATACTATTATTAACAAAGTACAAAAATCCTGCAACTTTTGTGATATAACGCAATATTGTTAAATAATATTTTTTTGTTTGAGTGGTTTGTTGATTGAAAGCTTTGAATATTTAACTAAACTTACTGAAAATCATCACCAGAGGTTATACTATATTATTTTTTCCAAAGTAGTTCTATGTGATTTTAAAAAAATCTAGTAGGTTTGTGCTTAGTTTTAAATATTAACCAATCAAAATAAAAGCTCGTGGATATATTTGACAAGATTAAAAGTTTTAAAGGTCCTCTTGGGCAATACCAGAAAGATGGCCAGGGATATTTTATGTTTCCGAAACTTGAAGGACAAATCAAACCTCGAATGATGTTTCGTGGCAAGGAAGTGCTTGCCTGGAGTTTTAATAATTATTTGGGGCTGGCTAATCACCCTGATGTACGTAAAGCCGACGCTGAAGGAGCCAAGGAATGGGGCTTGGGTTATCCGATGGGGGCTCGTATGATGTCTGGTCATACAAGTATTCATGAAGAATTAGAACGTCAGCTCGCTGAATTCGAGAAAAAAGAAGATGCTTACCTTGTAAATTATGGTTATCAGGGAATGCTTTCGATAATTGACAGTTTATTAAACCGCCATGATGTGGTTGTTTACGACTCGGAATCTCATGCTTGTATTGTTGATGGCTTACGTCTACATATGGGTAAACGCTTCGTATTCCCACATAACGATATGGTTAAGTTTGAAAAAGAACTTGAAAAAGCTGTTAAATTAGCTGAAGAAAACAAAGGAGGAGTACTGGTAATTACTGAAGGTGTTTTTGGCATGTCGGGAGATTTGGGAAAACTCGACAAGATTGTTGAATTTAAAAAGAAATATAATTTTCGCCTTTTGGTTGATGATGCTCACGGTTTTGGAACAATGGGACCAACCGGACGAGGCACCTCGGAACACTTCGGAGTGATGGACGGGATAGACCTTTACTTTGGAACCTTTGCCAAAGCAATGGCAGGAATTGGAGGATTTATCGCAGGTCAGGAAATGGTTATCGATTTTCTCAGGTATAACATGCGGTCGCAAATTTATGCAAAATCATTACCAATGCCCATGGTTATTGGATTGCTGAAACGCCTTGATATGGTAAAGAATGAACCTCAGCACCGTCAACAACTTTGGACTATCGTAAATGCCCTCCAAAATGGGTTACGATCCAAAGGTTTTGACTTAGGCAATACTGAATCGCCTGTAACGCCTGTACTTTTTCACGGCAGTATTCCTGAAGCAACCAACATTGTTTTTGATTTGCGAGAAAATTATCGTATTTTTTGCTCTATGGTTATATACCCTGTTGTTCCTAAAGGAGTTATGATGATGCGTATTATTCCTACAGCTTCTCATTCAATTGAAGATGTAGAATATACCATCAATGCTTTTTCAGAAATTCAGGAAAAGCTCAAAGCTGGTAAATATTCGAACGATCAAATAGCCAAATTTTAAATAAAAAAAATAAGGAGTTTTCAGAAGTACTGTTTAAGTATTTAATAACATAGCACTTAAAAAATTGTTTTTTGGATTTTTTGTATATTTCCAATAAATATTGAATAAAAAAACCACCTGAGTTAGGTGGTTTTTTTATTCAATCAAATATCCAAATACCTTATCGAATCATACTTATACAAATACTTAGTGTTCATTTGACAGATAACGTTCGGTATCCAGCGCTGCCATACATCCGGTACCCGCAGCAGTAACTGCTTGACGGTATACCCTGTCCTGAACATCGCCACAGGCAAAAACTCCAAATACATTGGTACGACTGGATCCGGACTCAGTGATAATGTAACCGGTTTCGTCCATTTTTAAGAATGGTTTGAATATATCCGAATTTGGCTCGTGGCCAATAGCGAGAAAGAAGCCGTCGATATCAACCTTTACCTCTTCACCCTTGCTATTAATTAAAATAACTCCTTTTACAACCTGATCACCCACAATCTCTTTAGTTTGGTGTTCAAAAAGTATTTCGATATTGGGAGTATTCATCACCCGCTGCTGCATGGCCTTTGAAGCGCGCAGATAATTCTTACGAACAACCAAATATATTTTTTTGCATAAACCGGCAAGATAGGTAGCTTCTTCACAAGCAGTATCTCCTCCGCCCACAACTGCAACAACTTTCCCTTTATAAAAGAAACCATCACATGTTGCACAGGCAGATACTCCAAATCCTTTATATTGCTCCTCAGACGGCAAACCTAAGTACTTTGCCGTTGCACCGGTAGCAATTATTACGGCATCAGCTTCAATCCATTTTTCTTCATCAATCATTACTTTATGAGGCTTCCCTGAAAAGTCCACTCTGGTGGCATAACCGTAACGGACATCTGTTCCAAAACGAACAGCCTGGGCTTTCAAATCTTCCATCATTTCGGTGCCAGTTATACCTTTGGGATATCCAGGAAAGTTTTCGACTTCAGTGGTCGTAGTTAACTGACCTCCCGGCTGAAGACCCTCGTAAAGAACAGGTGACAGGTTAGCACGTGCAGCATAAATAGCCGCTGTGTACCCTGCCGGACCAGATCCTATAATTAAACACTTAACATGTTCCATACTTTGGGTTGAAACAGTATTTTCTTTTTTATCATTAAGGTTGTCTAAAGGCTTAAAAAAACTCATATTCAATGTTTTTAATAAAATGCAAAATTAGTAACAAGTAATGTATAATCAAAGATTTTTTTAAAACTCCATTTCATTTTAGCGTCAACACTTATTGTTTAATAAAGTTTAATAAAGTTCATTAAGGTTATACATTTTTGAACATGGGGACTCTTCAAATCTTCAACAATTATCTTTATATTCGCTCAATATAAAATATGCAAATTCAAAATGAAACCTACACTGTTAATTCTTGCGGCTGGAATGGGAAGCCGTTATGGGAGTTTAAAACAAGTTGACCCTGTTGGTCCCGCAGGAGAAACCATACTCGAATACTCTGTATATGACGCCATAAGAGCTGGTTTTGGCAAAGTTATTTTCGTAATCCGCAGAGATATTGAGAAAGACTTTAAAGAAATTTTCATTCATAAACTCCAAAAGCATATCGAAGTGGACTATGTTTTCCAGGAAATTGATATGGTTCCTTCCGGAATTAAGGTTCCTTCCGACCGGGTAAAACCGTGGGGAACAGGGCATGCTGTAATGGTGGCTGCTTCGAAAATCAAAGAACCTTTTGCAGCAATCAATGCCGACGATTATTACGGTTCGGACGCATATCGTAAGATGGCGGGGTACTTATCAAAACTCAACAATACTCAAACCAATTATGCAATGGTTGGCTTTGACCTGGATAATACGCTTTCAGAGCATGGTTTTGTTTCACGCGGCGTATGTGATGTCGACCAAGACGCAAACCTTGTTAGTGTAACTGAAAGAACAAGGATTGAAGGCACTGACAAAGGTGTTTCGTATAAGGATGCCAATGATTCTTCGGTATACATTGATACTAAATCAATTGTGTCCATGAATTTCTGGGGTTTTTCACCAGTATTTTTTTCACAGCTTGAAGATCATTTTCAGGATTTCATTCGTGATAATTCCAACAATCTCAAAGCCGAATTCTTCCTACCGTATGTGGTAGATGACCTGATTAAAGCAAGGAAAGCCGGTGTAAAAGTACTTCGCAGCACTGATCGTTGGTTTGGCGTAACCTATAAAGAAGACAAACCACTTGTAGTTGCTAAAATCCGGGAATTAACTGAAAATGGCTTATATCCGGTAAACCTTTGGGAATAAAATAATTCAGTGTGAAAACTTTTCGTTTAAGGTAATACCTGAGCTGATTTGAAAAAAGATATAAAAGTTTTCTGAAAGCAAATAACACGAAGACGCTAAGAAATTAATAAACTTAATTGCTTAGCGTCTTCGTGCCTTTGCAGTGATATCCCCTACTCCACCTCCACCAACATTTTCCCCACATTATGTCCTGCAAACAATCCCAGAAATGCCTCCGGTAATTTATCAAATCCGTGGATGATGGTTTCTTTAAAATGCAGTTTTCCTTCTTTTATCCAGGTGGTTAATTGCTGCATGCCTTCGGGGAATTGATCTTTGTAATCGTGTACAATAAAGCCTTTGATCAGTGCGCTGCGGGTTAAAACCATGGGCAGAAACCGCAGACCACGTGTTATTTGAGGCGTATTGTATAGTGCTATCTGTCCGCAAATGATAACACGAGCTCTGAAATTAATGTTCATCATAATCATATCGGAGATTTCAGCGCCAACATTATCAAAGTAAATATCTACTTTGTTGGGGCAGTAGGTCTGAATAGCTTCGAATAAGCCTCTTCCAATGGTTTTATAGTTAATCACTTCATCATATCCGAATTGATCTTTTAACAGGTTAACCTTTTCGTCACTACCTGCCAGGCCCACAACACGACAGCCCTGAATCTTGGCAATCTGACCGACAACCATGCCAACAGCTCCGGCAGCTCCTGAAATTACAACAGTTTCACCTGCTTTAGGCTTGCCAATATCCATTAATCCAAAATATGCTGTTAAACCGGGCGTACCCAAAATTCCCAGATAATAACTTGCTGGAACAAGACTAGCATCTATTTTCTCCAGGCTGGATGCTGACTGTACGCTTTTTGTTGCCCAGGGCAAAGTACCTATAACAATATCCCCGACTTTGAGTTTATCACTTTTACTGTCGGTAACCTTGCCAACAACCCGTCCCTGAATTGGAACATTCAATTGAAAAGGCGGAGAATACGATTCCATGTCATTCATACGCCCCCGCATATATGGGTCAACGGATATATAAGTTGGCTGAACCAATACTTCGCCATCCTTGAGATTGGGCAGCTCTATTTCTTCAAAACGAAAAACATCTGCTGTTGGAATGCCTTTGGGCCTATCGGCTAAGACTATTTGTGTCGCTTTCATGGTTGTGAAAAATAATTTTTAAAATCAATTTAAATTTAGTGAGTTATCCTAAATACCTCAAAAATATTTAGTAAATTCATAAGAAAAATTTTGCAATAATTATCAATGGCCTTAAAATAAGTGAATTACAAATGATCTCTTCATTGAGGAGATTATCAAATCTATGAACCGAGCCAATTTACGGATGAAAAAAACATCGCCCCAAATCTTAGTTTTTTTATTCCTTGTTTATTCAGTTGTTGTAATACATGCAAACTGCTTTGCAGGTGCTATCAGAGCTGCCAATAATCCTCCACAATTTGTCGACAGCATTTCAAACATTCCCATTCAAACACTTAATATTCAAACTAATGAAGACGTTACGGTAAGAATCCATCTTCATATTAAAGATGTTGATCCGGACGGACTTGATTTTACAAGCATAAATTCATTGAGCGGGAAAGGAAGTATACAAGGCATTTCGATCATGGATACTTCATTTCGGTATGTGCCTAATTTACATGTGTATGGCATTGATACCGTTAAGGTCATTGTTCACGATAACGGAATTCCACAACTTTATGATACACTAAATGTAATAATCTCCATTACACACATTAATCATTTTCCAATTATCGTAGACAATGCTAACAACCAGATATTTTCGTTATTGGACTCCATTGCAGCCAATACACCGAAACAAATTTGCCTGAAAGCATATGATGTTGATAATGATAATGTTTTAATAAGCTTTGTAAATAAATATCCCAACAATGGTGTACTTTCAGGAATTAAAAATTTGTGTTTTAACTACAAACCCAACAATGGATTTGTAGGATTAGACTCAGCCGTTTTTCTTTTTAGTGATAATGGCACTCCAGTTCTTTATAACTTCATCACAGTTCGTTTTAAAGTTTTCAAACCCAATACGCCTCCTACAATTCTTGACCAACAAGGATATCACGTTAAGTATTTATCAGACACAACTTTGGAAAATACATCCATAAAAATATGTCTGAACGCAACAGATCCGGAGAATGATGGTATCAAAATTAAACACGCAGTATCTCTTGCTGGTCATATTCAATTAGATTCCTTATCAAATCAAAACTTGTGCTTTTATGCAAAACCAATAGGGCCATTTTTTGGTAATGATAGTATAAAAGTAGTGATTGCAGACGACGGGTATCCTGTAATGTACGACTCCGTAATTATCCGACTAAATGTTTGGCACCCAAACCTTCCACCTGAAATCCTGGACAACCAACACAAACCTGCCGATACCATTTATTTTGACGCCTTCGAGAGAGAACCAATAGATTTATGCCTTTCCATATCTGACGCAGAGAATGACAAGGTGGCTATAACAAACATTCGGAATGTTGCATGTAAGGGAACTATAACGATTTCAGGGATTGACACCTGCATGGATTATGTTCCGCCAAGTTCTGCGGGAAAAGACAGGATAGTTATTACGGTTTGTGATAACGGCATTCCTTCCCGTTGTGATTCTGCCTTTGTTATTATTCGTATTTTGCCCAGGTTGATCATTGCACAAGGCATTTCACCGAATGAAGACGGACATAATGACACATGGCTCATTAGTGGAATTGAAAGGCATCCGAACAATATGGTAACCATTTTCAGCCGTTGGGGAGATGTGGTATATAAAGTTCAAGGATACGATAACATGAATGTCGCCTGGAAAGGTGAAATTAATTCTGGTATTGCCTTCAATGATAAGGCGCCTGATGGCACCTATTTTTATGTAATAGAACTGGAAGACGGTTCGAAAATAAGCGGGTTTATCGTATTAAAACGCTAAAGAATGAATGTAAAGAGAATCATTACGATTGTTTATGCTATTTTGCTCTTTACCTTATGCAAAGCGCAGCAGGAGGTACTCTATTCGCAGTACTTCTTCAATCAACTTGCTATAAATCCTGCTTATGCCGGCAATGACGACGCCATAAATCTCACAAGTCTGAGTAGGAAGCAATGGTTTGGCATGGAGGGCTCGCCAACTTCATTTTCCATTTTTGGACACACTCCCATATTGAATAATCATTCGGGGAACAACACTTCCGGGAAGGATAAAAAATACAGTTTTTTCTCCTCCGAAAATAATCAGGTCGGCACAGGTATTGTGCTATTTAATGATCATGTTGGAGTCAACAATACCTTTATATCAAGTTTTGCGTATTCCTACAAAATCCTTTTGGGCGGAGGACAAAGACTATCATTTGGCCTTCAAGGAAGCATACTTAATTTTCGACAGGCTTTTAACAAACTGGATAACATCGATCCATCCGATCCTGTTTTTCAGGATAATATTTCTATCTCCAGGTTTAATTTCGGGTCAGGAGTGTTTTTTGAAACTGAACGATACTATATAGGACTATCGGTACCCGAAATTATTGAGAATCATCTTGGAAATAAAAATGTCTCATCTGAAAATCAGTTACGACAATACTTCCTTACAGGAGGATATGTCTTCTTTCTGAATCTTGCTGTTAAAGTAAAACCCACTTTTTTAGTCAGGTACACAGACGGTTTGCCTCCCGGTTTTGACATTGGCGCCAATCTGCTTTATAAGGATAAAATATGGGCTGGAATTTCCTATCGGTATCAAAACTCAATCAATCTTATCGGTGAACTTTTGGTTTCTCCGAAAATGCGAATAGGCCTGGCTTATGATTATCCGATTAGCAAAATACACCTTGTAACACATGGATCAGCAGAAATAATGCTTAGCTATACATTTATAAAAACTAAAAAACGAATCGTTAATCCCCGATATTTTTGAAATGAAGGTATTTGCAAAATATCAATCAAAAGTCTACCAAACGCTATGCGCAGTTTGCATTGGTTGCTTATTTTGCATGCCGATGCAGGCCCAATCCGGCAAACAATTACCATATCCGTATCAGGAAAAATTATTAAAAGCTAATGAATACTATAAACTAGCTGATTATAAAAAAGCTATGGATATATACCTCATCATAGCCGAAAAATCCGGTAAAGACACGGCCATTATGTTTAAGATAGCCAATTCCTTCAAATCATTAAATGACCCTAAAAATGCAGAAGAATGGTACAAAAAAGCCATTGTTGGCAACGAAAAACGATTGAAACCTTTTTACAAACTTTGCTATGCCCAGATATTAACCACAAACGGAAAATACAAGGATGCGTTACATTGGTTTAAAGAATATGACAAGGTTGCACCAGCTTCCGATTTAAGGGCAAAAGAAGCCATCCAAAGTATTGAAAACATTACCAATCTTTATAATGACACATCGTTTTATACTGTAGCTCCCATTAATATCAATACAAAAAACACTGAATTCACTTCTTCCTTTTATAAAGATGGTATCGTAATCCTGTCGGACAGGAGTTCAGCGAATTCGCATCTTCTGTCTCTATTTTATGCAAAATCAGATGCAGCGGGTAATTTTGAACAACCGGTAAAATTTAACATTGCAGTAAAAGCCAAGTTCAATGAAGGCCCCATGTCATTTTTCGATCATGACAACAAAGCCATTTACAGCCAAAACATACTTCCAGAAAACAAAGACAAAAAACCAACTGATGAAATTCCGCTTCAACTATTTCAGGTTCATCAGGGTTCCGATAATCAATGGGTAGTTGACACAACCCTGTCGTTCACTAACAATAAATACTCATATACCCAACCTTGCGTTTCAGGTGACGGAAAAACAGTTTATTTTGTTTCAAACATGCCTGGTGGTAGAGGTGGCACAGACTTATATTTGAGTAAAATGCAAAACAATCAATGGAGTCCGCCCGTTAACCTGGGAAGTAAAATCAATACACCAGGGGATGAAATGTTTCCATTCCTGTTTAAAGATTCCGTATTGTATTTTTCCTCCAATGGACATGGGGGCTTTGGAGGCTTGGATATCTTTAAAATTGATGTAAAAGGAATCGGAGAGCCCGAAAATGTAGGCGCACCAATGAATTCTCCATACGACGATTTTGGTATTCTTTTAAAGAATGATGGACGAAACGGTTATTTTTCCTCTAACCGCCGCAGTGGACTTGGGGCAGACGATATTTACCGGTTTAGTCTCATAAAAAGAGCTGTGGATGTCAAAATTGTTGATGAAAAATCATTCCTTCCAATTGAAAAAGTTGAAATTTTTACTGTCGGCCCAAATGAAAAGCGGATTGGAGTTACTGATCAGGATGGGAATTGCACCCTTATCATCCCTATTGACAATTCGTTGCAATCCAAAATTAAAAAAGAAAATTATGAAACTAAAACTTATACTTTTCAACCTGGTAACTCCACACTGGAGAAACTGGCTGTTATCCCATTAAAAATGGAAGACAAGCCTATTGAAATCGCTCAAAAAACAGAAATTAAAGAGCAGGAGCCAATTAAAAACATATTTCCAACCAATAATAATTTTCAGGAACCTGCAACTACAAAGACAACCGAAAAGCCCAAAACACTCGTTCCTTTCAAAGCTGAAACAAAACCAAAGGAAAAAATTATTATTACGGATGAAAATAACAAACCTTTGAATAACCCTAAAAACGTAATTTACAAGGTTCAAATCTATGCATCGCGAATGCCCGCAGGTGAAGACGAATTGAAATTGAAATACAATGGTAATTTAAAGATCAACTATTTTTATGAAGACCGTTGGCATAAATACACCATAGGGCGATTTACCAATTACACCGAAGCAAAAGAATGCCTTTATGCATCGATGGTACCAGACGCTTTTATAATTGCTTATATGAATAACAAAAGGGTTCGAATCACAGTGGCCAAAGCAGCAACCAATGAAACCGATGTTGAAAAACCTGTAAGAAGGTATTTTATGGCAAAGCCTTAAAAAAACAAATCATTGACTACAAGGAATTAAACCGATGAGACATAAGACGAATTCCTAATAAATTGGTTTTCAAGGAGCAATGCGCCTATCGCTGTAGGCGATGCATTATTGTAGCATTTGGATCTATCAGGAACTCTCAAAACCCTAGATGGGTTTCATAAAATTACACACTAAACTTTTATGGAACCTCTACAAGGTTCTGTTTATAAATCTCTTAAACACTATTTCTACAATAATGCAACTTCTACAAAGTTGGCGAAAAAATTTCCACTTGAATTCAATCATTTTATCGCTGTAGGCAATACATTATTGTAGAAATAAGCTATACCCAATTCTCTCAAAACCCTGTATGGGTTTCATAATTACCATAATCAGAAACTCATACTTTCTGAAGTTATTAAAGCTTTATCCGGATGGTTCAATAAACGTTCAAATAAATTCCATTACTTTTGTCAGGTGAACAATACCGTAACCTATCTGGAATTATTAGCACCAGCTCGCGATGCTCATCATGGGATAGCAGCCATAAACCATGGCGCCGATGCTGTATATATCGGCGCACCAAAATTCGGCGCAAGAGTCGCCGTTTCCAACACCTTAGCTGATATTCAATCGTTGATCAATTATGGACATTTGTACAAAGCAAAAGTATACGCTACTTTAAATACTATTTTGTACGAGAATGAGGTTGACGAAGCAGTGAAGATTATTGAGGAGCTTTACAATTCGGGTATCGATGGTATTATCATACAGGATATGGCGATGCTTCAGTTAGATTTACCCCCGGTTCCAATTATTGCCAGTACACAAACGCACAATGCTGATGTGGAGAAACTTAAGTTTTTTGAATCGCTCGGATTCAAAAGGGTAATTTTAGCCCGCGAATTAAGTTTGCAGCAAATTCAAGAAATAAGAAGTAAGACCAGCATAGAACTTGAGTTTTTTGTCCATGGAGCCCTTTGTGTTTCATATAGCGGCCAATGTTACCTGAGCGAAGCAATATGCGGACGCAGTGGTAACAGAGGTGTATGCGCACAACCTTGCCGTTCGGGCTATGATTTGATTGATAAGAATGGCGACACACTGATTCGAAACAAACACCTACTATCATTAAAAGACTTGAATTTATCCGCATATCTGAAAGATTTAATAAATGCAGGCATTTCATCGTTTAAGATTGAAGGACGCCTTAAAGACATTTCATATGTAAAAAACATAACCTCATTCTACCGTCAGAAAATTGATGACATTATGAATGGTAACAGCGATTACAGAAAAACCTCGTCAGGGAAAACTTATCATTTGTTTTCTCCTGACCCTGACAAAAGTTTTAACAGGGGATTTACCAACTTCTTTATCAATGGCCGTAAAGAAAAAACGGGTTCGCCATTTACCCAAAAATCACTTGGGAAAAAAGTTGGTACAGTAACCTCAATAGGTAAAGGTTGGATCACAACCGACTTTGAAGCATTTTCAAACAATGATGGCATTTGTTACTTTGATAGTAAGAATGAATTACATGGCACCTCTGTTCAGCAGGCAGATGGCGAAAAGATTTATCTGAAAGAAATAGGCGAATTATCCGTAGGAACAGAAATATACCGGAACCACGATCAGAAATTCGAAAAGCTGTTAGCTGGCAACACTGCTTCGCGAAAAATAGGGGTCACTTTAACCCTTACTGACACTCACGATGGCTTTCATTTGGAAATAACGGATGAAGATGGTTATCAATCCGGAATTGAGATTACTACAAAAAAGGAAATTGCACAAAACACGGAAAACGCAAAGAAAAGCCTTGTAACCCAGCTATCGAAATTAGGCGATACGATTTTCGAAGCCCGCGAGGTAGTTGTTAGTACAGAAGAGATGTACTTTCTGCCTATGGGAGTGATTAATGAAATGAGACGGAATGTAACAGAATTATTGGTGAAAATGAGGGCACAAAGCTATACTCCGGAACAAATAATTCGCCCTAAAGATGTAAAATATGCGGTTCCGGCCAATCTGAGTTATTTGTATAATGTTTCCAATCGGCATGCACGGGATTTTTACACCCGTTTAGGGGCCGAAAATATTGAACCTGCTTTCGAACTTCAGAAGAACAGCGATAACAAGCTGGTAATGACTACCAAACACTGCATTAAATATCAGTTTGATGCATGTCCGCGTTACCAGAAGAATAAAAATCCTTGGATTGAGCCACTGTATTTAAAAGATAATCAACACACCTACAAACTTGAGTTTGCATGTAAGGAATGTGTAATGAAGGCTTATTTTGAAAAGCAAACTTGATCCTAGCCCGGAAATCTTCCCTGCAATTGTCTGTTTACCATCCATCCGGGATATTCGGGAACCAGCGCACTTATAGTTTCCAATTTTAGTATTTCATCCGATGTAAGTTTCAATTGGGTTGAAGCTATATTATCCAACAATTGGTCATGCTTTTTCGCACCAATAATTACGCTGGTAACGCCAGGCTTCGTTAATAACCAGGCAAGTGCCACCTGAGCAACAGAAACCTTATGATGTTTACCAATCTCAATCATTACATCGATGATGTCATAAGTCTTCTCTTTGTTAATTGGAGGGAAATCAAACTCATCCCTGCGACTACCTCCAGCTTTTTCATTGTTTCGTGTATACTTACCTGACAAAAATCCTCCTGCCAATGGACTCCACGGCATTATACCTATATTTTCACTCAGAGCCATGGGAACAATTTCTCTTTCAACATCCCGGGTTGCAATGCTATAGAAGTTTTGAGAAGCAACAAATTTTGTCCATCCTATTTTATCGGCAATGCTGTTTGCTTTCATTACCATCCAGGCCGGATGATTGCTAATACCAAGGTAACGTACTTTCCCAGACCGAACCACATCTTCCAAACCACGCATCGTTTCCTCCAAAGGAGTTATTGGATCAACACCATGAATATACAAAAGATCAATATGGGAAAGATCAAGACGTTTCAAACTGTCGTTGACCGAATCTGCAATATGAAGCCTTGAGAGCCCAACCTGGTTGGCTCCAGGTCCCATCCTGAGCCGTAATTTTGTGGCTATAACCACATTTTGACGATTAACACCAACTTCTTTCAGGGCTTTACCTAATAACATTTCCGAAAGACCTTCGGAGTATGCATTGGCTGTATCAATAAAATTAATGCCCTGATCAATAACTGTTTTTACTAATTGATTAACTTCTTCCTGGGTTTGTTTGCCAATAGCTTCCCACATACCTTTGCCACCAAATGTCATAGCGCCAAAGCATAATTCTGACACTAAAACTCCCGTATTTCCTAGTTGTTTGTATTGCATTATTTTAAATTTTATAAAAGAATTATTTATAAGTTACAGATTACAAGCAATGTGAATCTGAACATTATAACAAAGGAAGGATTGCTTTTGTTTAAGAAAAATTGAGAAGGAAATTCAATTAATTAGCTTGTATTGTCATATGCCAAGTGTCTTAGGATTCATTTTATTACCTCTAAAGCTGATTAATTCAACATATTCTCCGGAAAACCGATAATACAATGTTGTTTGATGACTTATTACACAACGTCTTAGATTATTATTCTTATCAGAGAATGGGTATAAAAACGGATTTATTGCTATTTGATTAATTACTTCTTCAAAATAAGCATCAACTTTTACTCCAATAGAAATACCAAATTTTTCAGTTACATATCCTAGAATTTCTTCGTATTCGATATATGCCCTTGTTGAGTATCGAACAGAATATGGCATAATTATTTGAAATTAAACTTCTCTTTGATCTTAGATCTTACTTGTTTGTGTGTTAAGTATTCGCCTCTGTCAAGCTGATCTATACCGTCGTTAATGGCTTTTTTGTCTTCATCATTAAGTGCATCCCACCAATCAGCTTTTTCCTTTTGTATTTTTTCAACCTTCTCCAAAATATTCTCTTCTTGTAAAGTAGATATCCAGTTGATAAGATTTATTTTTCTGGTTTCTAAATTCATAGTTATCATATTTTCTACAAATTTAATGATTAAACTTCATTTTTGGTTCTGTTCTTTAGATGATATTTATTCTTCCGAACCTACAATCCTTCAAAACAACTTCAACTGCCCATAAGTCTTATCCTTTTTTCGTTCCTTATCCTTTATTTGCTCGAGAAACAATCGTCTCAGACCTTCGGGTTTAACTTCGTTAATGGTGTGTGCTGCCAATTCGTTACAGGTAATAAAATAGCGCGCTCGTTTCATTACCACGCCCATTTTTTGTAGTTGCAAAGAACCTATCCTGCCGTATTTCCGGCTTTGAACAATTAACTGTGCTGACTTAACACCTATACCAGGAATGCGAAGAATCAACTCATATGCAGCCCGATTAATATCAACAGGAAACAGGGCAGGGTTGCGTAAGGCATAGCTCAGTTTGGGATCAAGCTCAAGGTCTAAATCCGGATGGGTATCATTCACTATTTCATTGACTCCAAAATGATAAAACCTTAGGAGCCAATCAGCCTGATAAAGTCTATTCTCACGCACCAGCGGGGGTTGAGTAATTACGGGCAAACGTGTATCATAGCCATTTACCGGGATAAAACCTGAATAGTAAACCCTCTTCAAACGCTGATGATTATATAACGACGAAGCGAGGTTCAAAATCTGCTTGTCGTTATCCGGTGTAGCGCCAATAATCAACTGGGTGCTTTGGCCCGCAGGAGCAAATTTTGGCGTAGCCCTGAATTTTCGTCTGTCTTCTTTATTCTCAAGTATTCCCTGACGAATTACGCTCATCGGCTGCAATACACTAGTGAAATTTTTATCCGGAGCAAGCATCTTAAGGTTCTCCTCTGTAGGTATTTCTATATTAACACTCAAACGATCGGCATACAAACCCGCATCATGTATGAGTTCGGGACTTGCGCCAGGTATGCTTTTCAAATGAATATATCCATGATAGTTATGAACTGTCCGAAGTTCCTTGGCTACTTTTGTAATCAGTGATTGTGTGTGATCCGGTGATTTGACGACCCCTGAGCTGAGAAAAAGTCCTTCAATGTAGTTGCGACGATAAAATTCTATGGTAAGGTCAACAATTTCTTTGGCAGTAAAAGCTGTGCGGGGTGTATCGTTACTACGACGATTAACGCAGTATGCACAATCGTAAATACAATAGTTTGTAAGCATTATTTTAAGCAACGAAATACATCGGCCATCTTCAGCAAAGCTATGGCAAACACCCCAAGGAGATGTGCTTCCCAATGCATTACCAGGATTACCGCAGTTGCTTCCGCTTGTAGCACAGGAAACGTCATACTTTGCTGCACTGGTAAGAATTTTTAACTTTTCAACTATGTTATCATTCATATAATGAAAGATATAATAAGCCAGATGTTAGAATCATGATATTTGAACCAAGATAAAAGAACCAAGACGTTTAATAATATTATCTTTAATGCTAAATTCAGTTGTAAAAATACTAATATTTTTAGCATTTTTACTATTTTTAACAAAACTATTTTTCACATGGATAACCTGTTGGGAACGAACCTAAAACATCTCAGAAAAGCCAGGGGATTGACACAGGATCAACTGGCAGACAAAATCGGCGTCAATCGAGCCATGATTGGTTCTTACGAAGAAGGCCGTGCAATCCCAAAAATTAATGCATTAAATGATATTGCACATTATTTTAGCATTTCCATTGATACCTTAATCAACAACGACTTAAGCACAGAAGGACAAAATAACTCAACTGACTCAATTGATGTAACGGGCGCTAATCTGAGGGTTGTTACAACTATTGTGGACCGGGATAATAGCGAACTCATTACGCTTGTGCCTGTTAAAGCTTCCGCAGGATACCTCAACGGTTATGCCGACCCCGATTTCATTGATGCTTTGCCAAGGTTTTCGCTTCCCTTCCCTGAACTTTCAAGGGAACGAACGTACCGTGCATTTCAAATCAACGGTGAAAGCATGGAGCCTATTCCATCGGGCGCCTACATTATCAGCGAATACATACAGGATTGGCACAACATAAGGGATGGAAAAACCTACATACTCATTACTCGTGATGAAGGAGTTGTATACAAGCGTGTTTACATGCATTCTAGCGGAGAGTTATGGCTGAAATCTGACAATCCCCAATACGAAGCCTATAGCATTCATTTGAGCCGGTTATTGGAAGTTTGGAAAGCGGTAGGTTATATTTGCACCGCACTACCTGAGGCTGACACGGTAAGTCTGAACAAACTTTCGGCTATGGTGTTAGAAATGAAACAAGAAATGGATAAGCTGAAAGGTAACAAACAATAAAACTTCCGATCTCATATACTTTTTTCGTTTACATTTGTAATGATTATTAAAAATTCATGGAAAGTAACAACAGGGAATATACAAATGGTGAAATAACTGTCTACTGGCAACCAAAAAAATGTATTCATGCCACCATTTGTTATGTGGAGCTAATTGAGGTTTTCAATCCCCGCAAAAGGCCGTGGGTCAACATAGATGGCGCTCCAACTGATAAGATTATTGAAATTGTAGACAAATGCCCTACTGATGCATTAACTTACAAACGGAACAAGGACATCGGAGTCGGTGACAAAGCTCCTGTCTTAACAACAAAGGAGTCTCCGCCCCCACCTGTCGCACGTCCTGTTGAAATAAGGATAATGAAGGATGGTCCTATTGTGATAACCGGTAAAGTATCGCTTACGGACAATGATGGTAAAGAATATAAAACATATTCAATCACTTCCATATGCCGGTGTGGGGAATCAGGGAACTTACCTTTTTGTGATGGAACTCACAGAAAAATAGGTTTTACGGGTTAAGTCTTTATTGTCTTATTTCTAACACCTTATCTTAATTCTAATTTTAAAAATATGAGCGATAACGCTAATCCGGATTTAGTAAAATTAACCTTTAAACCAGGCGCATCGCTCAAGGTTAAAGGTAATTTTATTTTAAAAGACTCGGATGGAAACATAATACCGACTGGTGATTATGTTAAACTGTGCAGGTGCGGTAAAAGCAAAACACAACCTTTTTGTGATCATTCACATAGGAAGGAATGATGTAATTTAAAAGCCCGCCCTCACAGATCAATGCTAGTTACTGTCAATCTGATCCGGCGGAAAATATTATGTTATGCTAATTAAACTTCAATGTAGATATCATTTTCTCAAAAGTGCCTTTCATTTCATCAAACCGTTTTTCAGGCATAAGATATTGAATTGAAAACCCCCGTCCGGAATACTTGACTGTATAATATTTACCTTTCATATGTAGGGTTTGGTGAAAAAGTCAAGCAGGGACAAAACGGATTTTAGAGATTTCAATTCGGATGAAGTTAAAAAAGAAATCAAATATACCTTTAAATTTAACCTTTA
>WSSedL1CaDRAFT_10000608_pt1 | contig 24491 bp, 20 predicted proteins | sample WetSurSL1Cattail_FD_9464 | JGI IMG/M metagenome (IMG submission 9464)
AACTTCTTTTTCGTTTTTTGCTTTAGGATGTAGCGACACGCTTTGGCTCAATAAAAATTCTAACCCTTCTTCTTTAAGGCGTTTTCTAAAATGAACAAACTCACTAGGGTCAAAAGGTTGTTTAGTTTGAAAGAATTCTTCTCCTGTAAAATATTGCCAATAGGCATTCTCAATCCAACGCTCAACCACGGATTCATCACTCTCCTTAAACATCTCTTTTAAAAGTAATAACCCTGCTATTTTTCTAATGGGAATTGAAGGCCTTCCTTGCTCTGAATATAAATTTTCGAACTCAACCTCCATTTTATCCCAAGAAACTTCATTTGCTAATTTTACCAATGGATGACAAAGGTTTATCAAGTCTGTAAGCCTTGTTTTAAATAAATTCTGTTGATTATCGGGTTTTATTTTACCTAACATATTGCCGCTTTTTATACCTAAATATACACTTTTTGGCAATTATTCTCATCATTTTTAGACTCTTTTAAATCTCAATAATACCAATTATGATTGTAAAATAGCCTGATTAAATCAGGCTATTTTTTTGTTTTAAATTAGACTAATTTATAAATATAAATTGTATATTTGACTATGGCAAAAGCAAAACTTATACTGGTAAAAGAAAGTGAACAAGAACTTAAGTTGTTAATGAGAAAACAACCAGTTCATTTAAAAAACCGAATACAAATGTTATTGGTTTTAAAAAGGAGTGAAATATTATTAAGTAAAGACGCTCTCTCTAAAATTTTAAAAATTAATCATAACACTGCTCAAAAATGGAGAACTTCCTATTCTAAAAACGGACTTGAAGGTTTACTCTCGCATGGTAGAATCGGTTTTAAACCATCTATAATTAGTGCTGAACTACACCAGGCAATAGAAAGTCGTTTGCATTCTCCTAAAGATGCTTTTACCTCATATATTGATTTAATTCAATGGATAACCGAGAATTACATGTCGGAAGGCGTTAATTATCAAACAATAAATAGTTATGTAAAAAGACATTTTGGTGCTAAAATAAAAGTTGCCCGTAAAAGTCATGTGAATAAAAATGAACTTGCGGTAGATAGTTTTAAAAAAACTTCCCTTTAATTCTTGAATCTGTTTTAAAAAATGTCTCCGCAGATTATTCATCCTTTAATCTTTATGTTCAGGATGAAAGTCGGTTTGGATTATTCACTAGAAACGGAAAATCTCTAACGGCAAAAGGAGTTAAGCCAATTTGTGCTTACCAAAATGTATTTAAGTCAACTTATATTTTTGGGGCTTTTTCCCCCTATAATGGTGATAGTTTAGTCATGGAGTTACCTTATTGTAATGGTGATAATTTTCAAATATTTTTAAATGAATTTTCAAAAAAGAAACCTGAGGAATTTAAAGTCATTGTTTTAGACAACGGAGCGTTCCATAAGGGGAAATCATTAGTGATACCAGAAAATATAGCCTTGCTTTTTCTTCCTCCTTACTCTCCAGAGTTAAATCCAGCTGAATTAGTTTGGTTAAATATGAAACGAAAAACAACAAATCAAATTTATAAAACAATGGAAGAACTTAAAATAAAACTAGACCAAATAGTAGAAACTTTAATCACAAAAGAATTTATTATGAGTCTTTGTGGATTTAGTTATTTTTTTAAATAAAATTAGACTACTATATATTCATAATTGGTATAAATTAACAATTAGGAAATTATATGTTTTTAAAGGTGTGACTATTTAAACAACAACATTATTCAATATCAACCTAAGCTTAAAATATGCTTATGTATTTTGGATACAAATAATGTTTAGTATTCATAAAATAAAGATTAAATCTTATTCTTAGATACAACACCAAATTTTATAAACTTTCCTTCAAAATAGCATGAACCAATTCTTTAGTAGGTTTTTGATCTTTTAATTTTTCTCTAACAATATCAAAGGGTACTTTAAAATTGCATCCTGATTTGTAATCACTACATCCATAAGCAGTATTTCCTTTGATAACAGTTCCTTTTCGACATTTTGGACACGATAGTACATCTGGTGTAGCTTTGGCTACTGTTTTCTTCGGTTCTAATTTTAGATTAAAATTTTCGTCAAAACGCAGCAAACCTTCTACAGTACCAGCTTCTGTTTTAAAGTCTTTTAAATTTACCGTTGAACCTTTTTGTAGTAATCGTAAGTATTGGTTCTCGGAGATTTTCTTATCTGCAAAAGTAAAAGGTAATACAAGATTGCAACCCGCTTTATAATTGCTACAACCATAAGCTGATTTCCCTTTTATAAGATTTCCTTTTTTGCATTTCGGACAAATTTCTGCCCCAATTCCAGCTTCTTTCTTTTTCTCTACTTTAGCTTCTTCTTTTTTGCTGTTGCCAATATGCGAAATATTAGCACGTGTACTTTCACTTCGTACTTCGTAAACCAAAGCATCTACCATTCGCTTCATATTATTGATAAAAGCCGAAGCGGTAAAAGTTCCTTTTTCAATGTCTTTCAATTGTTTTTCCCAAGAACCCGTCAATTCAGCTGATTTTATTAACTCATTCTGAATCGTATCAATCAATTGAATTCCTGTGGGCGTAGGCAATACTTGTTTTTTGTTTCGAACAATATATTGACGCTTAAAAAGTGTTTCGATAATGTTCGCTCGTGTAGAAGGACGACCAATACCATTTTCCTTCATTAACTCGCGTAAGTCTTCATCATCTATTTGTTTTCCTGCAGTTTCCATCGCTCGTAGCAAAGAAGCTTCGGTAAATTGATTGGGCGGTTTGGTTTCTTTTTCTAAAAAAGAAGGTTGGTGTGGCCCTTTTTCGCCTACCACAAAATTGGGTAATAAATCAGCTTCTTTTTCTTTCGCATTTGGATCTTCAAAAACAACACGCCATCCTTTTTTCAGAATAACTTTTCCAGTGGTTTTAAAAGTGACATCAGCCGCTTTTCCAATAACGTTGGTATTAGCCACCAAGCAATCATCATAAAAAACAGCAATAAAACGCTTGGTAATGATGTCATAAACTTGTTGCTGGTTGTACTGCAAATTAGATTCTATTCCCGTAGGAATAATAGCGTGGTGATCCGTTACTTTTTTATCATTAAAAACCTTAGTCGATTTTTTTATTTTTTTACCTAAAAGAGCTTGGGTTAATTCGGCATACTTAGTCAATTTTTGCAGAATCCCTGGTACTTTTGGATAGATGTCATTGGGTAAGAAAGTAGTATCCACTCTAGGGTAAGTTACTACTTTTTGTTCGTATAAAGTTTGAACAATTTTAAGCGTTTCATCGGCTGAAAAGCCAAACTTCGTATTGCAATAGACTTGTAAACCCGTTAAGTCAAAAAGCTTTGGAGCAAATTCATTGCCGTTTTTCTTATCGATGGAAACAATTTCAAACTCACTTTCTTTTACTTTATTCGCTAAAAGTTCACCGTCTTCTTTCTTTAAAAAACGACCTTCTTCATAACTAAAAAGCGTATCCCGATATAAGGTTTGTAATTCCCAATACGGTTGTGGTACAAAATTTTCAATTTCCTTAAATCGATCCACCACCATGGCTAATGTTGGCGTTTGTACACGCCCAATAGATAAAACTTGCTTGTAACCTCCATGTTTTACGGTGTACAACCGAGTGGCATTCATCCCAAGCAACCAATCGCCAATTGCTCTAGAAAAACCGGCATAATACAAATTATCATAATTGGTAGATGGTTTTAAGTTTTCAAAACCTTCTTTGATGGCTTCGGTTGTTAAAGAGGAAATCCACAAGCGTTTGACTTCGCCTTTATAATTGGCTTCGTTCATTACCCAACGCTGAATCAATTCTCCTTCTTGTCCAGCATCCCCACAATTAATTACTAATTCGGCTTTGTCAAATAGACTTTTTACAATTCTAAATTGCTTTTGAATCCCTGAATTCTCCACCACCTTGGTTTCAAATTTCTCAGGAAGCATGGGTAAATTATTCAAGTCCCAACTTTTCCAATAGGGTCTATAATCGTTGGGTTCTTTTAGCGTACATAAATGACCAAAGGTGTAAGTAACCTGATAACCATTGCCTTCGTAATAGCCATCGTGTTTGGCGTTGGCTCCCAAAACAGCTGCTATTTCACGGGCGACACTTGGTTTTTCGGCTATACATACTTTCATTTTTATTCTACTAATTTGGAGTCGCAAATTAGGAATTTAGAAATTGGTATTAAAAAGAAATCATCAAGAGTTATGAACGAAGCAAACTTTGTGCTGAATCATTTAAAATAATGAGTAAAAAAATCACTAGAGACTAGTCCTTTTTCTTTATTTAGCCAATAAAAGACAAAACCTCTTAAAATCATATGATTTTAAGAGGTTTTGTCTTTTAGAGTAATTCCAGTATTCAGGTATTCATCGTTTTCGATGTTATCAGCATAGCCTTAATTTTGCTTTATTAATACCTCCTTCTACTCGATCGATCCTATTTTTGAAGAATTGTTATGCCCATTTCTTTTCATTTTAAGTATAAAGCTTCGTTGCGGATATATTGCGGATATGTTGCGGGTATCTCTGTATTTTCTGCAAGTTATTTGAACAGAAAAAAACTTATTTTAAGCCTGCAAATAGCTTTTTAAAATTAAGACTCAAAGACAGATGACAAAAGAGGACATCTATTCCTTAAAAAGAACATTATTCTTCTTCAATTTATACGACGAAACAAAAAACAGTAATACATTTGAAACTAAATTTTTAGTTTATGCTATCCCTGTTCAAAAAAAAATATTACTTAAAAGACATTCTCCCTGAGAATTACATTGACATCCATAATCATGTATTAGCTGGCATAGACGATGGTGCTAAAACGGTGGATAAAACCAACGCACTTATTAGCCAAATGAAGTTGTTAAATATTAGTGGAGCCTATGCTACTCCACATACTTTTCAAGGTCTTTGGAATAACACTACTAGTAGCATAAAAAAAGCTTATGAAATTGCAACAGAAACAAATTGTAATCAATCTTTTTTAAGAGGTTATGCTAGCGAATATATGTTAGATAACTCTTTAATAGAAAAAAGCAATGAGCAAAAATTATTGGTGTTGCCTAAAAATTACTTATTAATTGAAATTAATCTCTTTAATAATCCCTTGAATTTGTATGAAATGTTATTTGATTTAAAGACTAAAAATTATAATATCATTTTAGCACATCCAGAGCGTTATCTCTACTTACATAACTCCTTATCGAAATTTCAAAAATTAAAACAATACGGAATCTATTTTCAACTGAATTTGCTTTCTTTAACGGGATACTATGGAAAAACAATACAAAAAAAAGCAATAGAATTACTTGAAAATGATTTATATGATTTTACGGGTAGCGACATTCATAGTGAAGCTGAAATAAATCAATTTAAAAAAATACCGCTTCGAATTCCTAATAAAACTAAGATGGATGAACTATTGCGAAAGAATAGTCTGTTCCTATAGCCGTTTCATTTTGATCCAGCTGACTTTCATTAAGGCAGCAAGGCTGAACTTTTAATAACAATTTGTTTAAGTATAGTTATTTCAGGACGGGACAAGTGTTACAATAAAAAAAGCCGCCTCAAAAAAATAATTTTTTCGAGGCGGCTTTTTGTTGAATTTAATATAGTACTTATTAGTAATTATCCTGTTCTAAACCTGTTCTTTTATGTCCTTCAAAGATTAAAATATGTCCTTGATCATAACTAAATTCTGCTTTAAAGGAAATTTTATCCACTGCATGTCCCGACTTGGATAAGGCTGCATTTTTTTGTATTTTTCCATCGGTAATAGTGATAGTACCTTTATCATAAACATTAGGTTCTGCAGTAGCAGAAAATGTTCCTGTTTTTGGATTCAATTTAATTTTGCACTGCATCCACCAGCCTTTTTTATCATCGCTTATCCATAAAGTACCATCATTGTCAGCTGAAGTGGTTATAGCATATTGTACATGATCTATTAAATGCTTACCGTCTTTTTCCTTTATAGAAATGTACCAATCTCCTACGTATTCTTGTAGCGATTTAATAAATTCAGGAGAAACTTCTACAATTGTTTTTGCTTTTTGATCCGTTGTATCTCTAATAAAACCAGTAACTGCTTGTTGTATGGAATCTTTTTTCTTCTCATTAGCATACATTTTTTTGATAATTTTGTCAGCTACTTTATCAGCAATTTTATCGAGTACTTTATCATTTTCTAAATCAAGATTTTGAGCTTTAGGCTTTCTATAAATTCCCATATTCCAAACAATTCCAAGATTGTATTTGTATGTATTAAGCAAATCACCTGCATCATTTTTTGATCCCAATTTACCCATTGCCTCTAGTGAAACTGCAATTTTCTTTGAGAACCAATAACGTCCTCCAATCATACCATTAAACGTAGTGTTTTCTAGATCTTTTCCCCAAAACTGACGACCTAAACCTAAACCTACATAAGTCTCAATATTACTATTATTAAAAATATCTTCGTCAAAATAGTATAATGCTGATGCATCAATGCTATAATACTCTTTTTCCATTTTTTCTAACTCTAATTTATTCATTGAAAAAGATAAAGCACCAGAAAATCTCGATGAAATTCTGCGTTCAAAAGTTAAAAAAAAAGGCTTTTTAAAACCAAAATTCTTCGAATCAAGGGGCAACTTTGTTCCTCCATTATCTAGAACATTGACACCAACAGTTAAAAAACTATAGGCTTCTTTTGGTGCAAATTTGTTCTCTCTTTGGGTTGCTGCATTCTCTTGGGCATAAAGTGATGGTAAAACGCAAAGGCATACTATAACACATAAGCAAAATGATTTCATAATTATTTATTTTTAAGTTAAAAATTGGGAGCTGTATGATTTTTCAAGAACAAAACGATTAAAAGATCACAGTGTATCCATTATTTAAGTTGCATAAAGGAGCAAATATTTTTGATTTTTTCATCTAAAACCAGCTCTAGCATTTTAAAATTTTCTATAGTGTCTAATGTTTCTTTTACACTGATGTAGAATTTGATTTTAGGTTCCGTTCCACTTGGTCTAGCGCAAATTTTAGAACCATCTTCGGTGTAATAAATTAAAACATCTGCTTTGGGCATATTTATCCGTTCTTCTTTATTGGCTACTACATTAAGAGCTAGCGATGATTTATAATCTTCAACCCTAACTACTCTTTGTCCGTTGATTTCTTTCAAAGGATTTTCTCTTAAATTCACCATTATTTGGTTGATTTCAGCCAAACCTTCGATTCCTTTTTTGGTAATAGAAATCAAATGTTCTTTGTAAAAACCATAATCCACATAATGTTGTAGGAGTTCTTGATAAACGGAACTGCCTTTGGCTTTAGCCTGGGCTGCTACTTCGCAAATTAATAAGGTGGCAGCCACAGCATCTTTGTCTCTCACGGCATCGCCTACCATATAGCCAAAACTTTCTTCTCCTCCACCGATAAACTCGAGTTCAGGAAAATCTTTTATCATTTTGGCAATCCATTTAAAGCCTGTTAGACCACTTTTGTACTCTACCCCATAAGCGGTTGCTAATTCCATAATCATTGGAGTAGAAACAATAGTTGAACCGATGAATTGTTTGCCATTGATTTTGCCCGCTTTTTTCCACTGTTCTAATAAAAAAGCAGTCATCAAAATCATGGATTGATTTCCATTTAACAACAACATTTTGCCATCATTATCTCGAACAGCTACCCCTAAACGATCACAATCAGGATCGGTGCCAATAACAATATCGGCATTGGTGTTCTCGGCCAAAGCCAATGCTAAAGTTAAAGCTTCGGGTTCTTCTGGATTGGGCGATTGTACGGTTGGGAAATCACCATTGGGAACGCTTTGTTCTTCAACTAAATGTAGCTTTTTGTATCCAGCAAATGCCAAAGTATCAGGAACAACTGTTATAGAAGTTCCGTGCAATGACGTAAATACAATGTTAAGATTGTCTTTGGCTTCATCAGGAGTATTGAAACTTGCATTTTCTACCGAAGAAGTAATGAAAGATTGATCTATTTCGGTATCGATATATTGAATTAAATTTTCATTGGCTTCAAACTTAATTTGGCTGTATTGTACCGTTTCAATGGCTTTGATGATTTCGGCATCTTGTGGAGGTACAATTTGTCCGCCATCTTCCCAATACACTTTATATCCATTGTATTCTGGTGGATTATGCGAAGCAGTAAGTACAATTCCGCATTGACAAGCTAAATGTTTCAATGCAAAAGACAATTCGGGTGTGGGTCTTAAATCTGAAAAAAGATAAACCTGAATTCCATTGGCAGAAAAAACATCGGCTACCACTTTAGCTAGAGATTTACTGTTATGACGACAATCAAAAGCAATCACGGCTTTTATCGGTTGCTTAGGGAACACTTGGTACAAATAATCCGAAAGTCCTTGTGTGCTTTTGCCAAGTGTGTATTTGTTGATACGATTATTGCCAACGCCCATGATACCACGCATTCCTCCTGTACCAAATTCTAGATTTTTATAAAAGCTTTCTTTTAATTCGTCCGGACAAGAAGCCATTAATTCGTGTACTTTATCTTGTGTTTCTTTGTCAAAAGTAGGTGTTAGCCATTCGGTTACTTCTTTCAAAAGGTTTGCTGTTACATTCATTAGGATACTTATACTTTTTATTTTAGAGATTTCTTCTTCGTGAATTACTAGTCTATACTTATTTCTTTTTTATCAATTTTTGAAACCATGATTTTTTCTCCATCTCTTTTCCATAACCATAGCCGTAGCCATAATTATAGCTGTAGCCGTAGCTTGAACTAAAGTCAATATCATTAATGATGTATCCCATATTAATAATTTTTTTGTCTTTGTTTAATTTATTAGAATACGATACTAGATTTTTCTCTGTTTTTCCAGAACGCAACACAAATAGTGTGGTATCTGCATACTTAGAAATCATCAAGCTATCGCTTACTAATAAGGTGGGAGGGGTATCAAAAATAATGATGTCAAATACTGATTTTGCTTCATCAATAAACGTTTTAAAGCGCTGATTGGACAATAGTAATGTTGGATTTGGCGGCATAATTCCTGACAATAAAATATCAAATGAGAAATCAGCATCTCCAGTTTTGCATAAAAAATCTTTCCAATCTAAGGAGCCATCATGCAAATAATTACTAAATCCTTTAGATTCTTTAGCGGTATTATCCAGATATTTATGCAATTGTGGGTTTCTAAAATCAGCTCCTATCACAATTACCTTTTTGTCCAAATGAGCATAAGCATTGGCTAAATTGTAAGAAACAAAGGTCTTTCCTTCCCCTTTTATCGCTGAAGTAACAAATACTACTTTGCCTTCTTTGTTATCTGTATAAGGTGTAATAAAATTAGTATTATGGGCTAATGTTCTAAAAGCTTCTAAATTTTGAATCTCAGAATCTTTATCTCCTTTTAGTGATGGTAACTCCGCTAGAATAGGAACCGAAGTCGTTATGTTTTCTACATCTGGGGCTGTATATATTTTATTATCCAACTTAAATAGGATAAATAAAACACCAAAAGGAATTAATAACCCCATAAATATGGCTAATAATACGATCTTACTTCTTTGTGGGGAAATGGGATAACTATCGGTAATAGCATAATCTATAATTTTTGTATTAGCCACTGTAACGGCTAGATTGATAGAGGCTTCTTCACGTTTTTGTAACAACAATAAATACAAACTCTCTTTTAAGTTTTGCTGGCGTTCAATACTACGCAATACTTTTTCCTTTTCGGGAATAGAAGCAAAACTACCTTCTGCTGCTTTTTGAGCCGATTCACTTTGCGCTAGACTGGTTTTTAGTTGTTGTTTATAGCCTTGTACTGAATTGATACTATTGCTTTTTAGACTCGCTAAATTGCTTACTAAAAGCTGTACCGAAGGATTATTGCTCCCTGCACTAGTTAGTAATTTTTGATAGGATAAAACAGCCGTATTATAATCGGCAACCAATTGATTGATTGTTGAATTTTGAATGCCTATATCGGCTGGTAAAAGATCAAATGCCTTTTGAGATTCGATACTTTTTTTCAATAAATCGGCTAATAATAATTGAGATTCTATATCAAATGAAGCTTGCTCCTTAGCCGTTTTTTCTAGGATGCTTGAACCGGCGTCTTCCTGAATGAAACTCAGACTATTAGTCTTTTTATAGTCTTTTTTTGAAATTTCTATAGAATCCAATTCTTTTCTTAAATAGACAAATCGGTCGTCAACAAAACTAATGGTTCTTCTAGATACTTCTTGCTTATCAGCAATACCATCGGCTTCAAAGACATGAATTAAATTATTAATTATGGCCTCTGATTGTGGACCATTAGTACCTTCTAAAGCAATAGACAAAATATCACTGTCTTTTCCTTCAGCCTCCACTTCAAAAGCATTGCTCAATTCTAAAGCCGTTTTATCAATGGGTTTTAAAAACACATTATAGCTTTTATCAATATATTCTGTAATGCTTGTTCCTAAAGCGGGTTTTATTGTGATGGGAAATGGAGTGAAACCTTTGTTTACACTATAACCTTTCGCTTCAAATTTTTCACCTGAATCTATGTCTAAAATCGTATAACCTGATTCTGTTAGGGTTATCGTATAGTGCAATCCTTTTTTTAAATTGTTGTTATTATCTGTATAACTAACAATGAAAGGCGGATTAAAAATTTGCTTGGAAGTAACCGTAGAATTATAATAATACTCTACATTTAACTTTAGATTTTTAACTACTTGTTCGGATAGCTGTACCGATTTAAAAAGGGCAATTTCATTTTCTAAATTAATATTGGATTTATTAAACAATTTTGATACATCCAATGAAAAGTTAGAATTTTCTTTGTCTAACAACAGCTTTACCTTCGCTTCTGATTTGTAAACAACATTGGCATATCGCAAATATAAAAAAGCAGTAAGTAGTGAAACAGCTACCGCTAGTAGAAACCAAGGAGCATAACTGAGATACTTATTTAAAATCTGTTTAACTTGTACGGGATTTTCTTCTTCAATAAAGTCGAAATAATCATTTTTATCTGCACTCATAAGACGTTTATCTAGTTATTAGAATTATAGAACTCAATACTAAAGAAGCAATAGTTAATATAGTACCTGCATTTCCTATGAAACCTGCCGTTTTTACTTTCGCATTATTTGGATTTACAACCAATACATCATTTTGATGAATTTGATATGCTGGATTGTTCATCCAATTAGCTGTTGTTAAATCAATATGCGTAATGGTTCTATTTCCTTCTGATTCTCTAATCAATAGAATATCATTTCGTTTGCCATTAATTGTCAAATCCCCTGCATAGCCTAAAGCTTGAGGTACCGAGATGGATTGTTCCAAAAAGGAATAGGTTCCTGGTACTTTTACTTCTCCTAAAACAGTTACTTTGGCATTCAAAATTCGAACCGCCACTGTAGGATTGACTAAATGCCCTCCTTTTTCCAATTCTGATTTAATTTGAGTTTCTAATGCCGTAACTGATAAGCCCGCTGTACTAATTGTTCCTAAAATTGGTAATACAATAGTTCCCTCTGGAGCAACTAAATAACCTTGTATTTTTAAGGTTTCTATCGTAGAGCTCCCTCCAAGAGTATTTCCTGTTTGTAAGTTGTAAGGCAGAGCCGTTTCTGGAACTAATGCACCGATTCTAATATTCAAAATATCATTGGGCTGTATTAATACTGATTTAAGCGTAGTTGTTACAGATGCATAATTAGCCGCATCTTGAAAATAAAGGATCTCTTTTTTAGAAGCACAGGATGAAAATAAGACACAAAATAAGATAATATAAGATAATCGATTCATATAAGTGAAGTTGATTTGGGGAATTTAAAAAGACAAACTAGTATTGCTCATTTACAACACTATTGTGATACTATCATTGCAGGACTGTACTGCAACAAGCCATTTAATTGGATTCTAACTGGAATGATTTTTTTGATTTCATTTTGTCATTTAATTTAGATAATCGATTCAATTGTTTTTTTTGTACTTTATCTTTAATATAAAATCGGTACAGTTCTTTGCCAATAAAAAAACCGGCAATGGAAACACCCGAAATAAAACCGGCTAAATAGTAAGTAATATTCATAATTATTTGTTTTAAAATTAAAAAGCATTTTCATCCCCTTTCAGGGTTACAATTACTGTCAATACACAGATTTTTATATCCTTAATAAGACTCCAATTTTGTAAATAGTCAATATCGGCTTTTACACGTTTTTGCATATCAGCTACTTTTTTAGTTTCACCTCTATGTCCTGAAACCTGTGCTAAACCGGTAATACCTGGTTTTACAAAATGGCGTACCATAAAATTATTAATCTGCTCGTTGTAGTCCTGTGTGTGCTTGAGCATGTGCGGACGGGGGCCTACTACACTCATGTCTCCTAATAAGACATTAAAAAACTGAGGCAGTTCATCAATACTAGTTCGTCTTATAAATTTTCCTATTGGGGTTACTCGTGCATCTTCCTTTTTGGCTTGTAAACTATCACTTTGCGCATTTACGGTCATGCTCCTAAATTTGTAGCACCAAAAAGATTGATTTTTTTTACCAGTACGCAATTGTTTGAATAAAACGGGGCCTCTACTCTGTTTTTTGATAATAATTGCTAAAAGAGGATAGAGCCATGACAATACAAACACAATTACTAAGAGGCTAAAAACAATATCAAAAACGCGTTTAATCAATCGGTTATAAGCATCTTGCAGTGGCTCATGTCTGGGACGTATTACATGAAAATTTTCGTAATTAGAACTACTAAAAGAGGATTTTGAAATCGTGGATAGATCTGGAACAAACTTGAGACGCATGCAATACCTATCTGCTAACTCAAAATAAGTATTCAAATCATCAATAAATTCAGGTTTCACTACAATGTACAATTCTTGAACTCCATTGCCTGATGCTCTATGAATTGTATTGATTAAGGCATCATTAAAAGAGGATTTATCTAGGTAATTTTGTTCATTTGTATCATTAATAATTCCTAGAAAATCATAAAAATAAGCGTTGCTCTCTAGTTTTGAGGCTAGCTTGATACTGGTGGTATTAAATCCCCAAATGGCAACCGTAAAAGGTTTCTTGACCCATTTTTTTATATTATTTAAAACAAGAGTAAAGACAATTCTAGATACTAATAAGTAAAACAGAAAAAAACTAAATTGTAATAAACTAGTACTTATCACTAATCGATACTCTTGTATGCCTTGAAAAATTAAAATATAGCTTTGCCATAGCATGCAATGGCTTAAAAAAACACGCCAGCTGTTGCGGTAAAAGCTATTCAAACTAAAAATAGTCTCTAAGCGATACACATTAAAATACAATGCCGCCAATAACCAAGTGACTACCGCAAAAAGATAACTATTATCCAGTACAAAAGAATTCCATTGTACTGGAATTTCATTCGTCCAATTAAAAAATAGTAGTGTACCTACTATAATGGCAAAGAAATCAGATAAGATACTGCAAAAAATAAAAGTAAATTTATGTCTGTTACGCATTTCTATTAAAAAATAATAAGTTAATTTTTTGAATGAGATAATGGCAAAAAATGCCACAACAACTACCTAGAATTCCAAAAAAAATGTCCATGACATCAGGATGTCTATCTGTAATCAAAAACTGTCCTCCTTCGGCTAAGCATACAATCAATACAGCAATTAGAACTGTCCTCGATTGAAAAGGGGCGTTTTTTTTAAAATTGTTTTTTTTGGAAAGTCTTGTCCAAACTTCTAATAAATAACCCAAGGCCACAAAGGGGACAGCAGTTCGCAGATTAACGTATTCATTACTCCATTTGAGAATCCATTTTGGCAAATAACTTTCGGTTCTTAGATTAGAGTAAGGCAACCAGGAATAATAAAAAACAGAACCTACAACTAATAAAAACAAGCTAATAACAATAGTTCTTTTCCATTGTATATTGTTGATAAAATTCATACTTAAAATAAAATGTTTAAGTCTATTATTTCAAGTATTGTTTTAAAGCCAACATTTTTTTCTGAAATACGGCTCTAAAAGCAGGTAAACCGTGGTATTTATAGATGCGGTAATCTTCATACAGTACTTCAAAAGCTCTTTTATAAGAGGTACTTAAGCCTCCCATTCTCATTTTGACTACATACGTATTCAAGTAGGCAATATTGATTTTTTTTACAAATAAATAGCGAAGGAGAAATTCGGTATCTGAAGCAATTTTAAAATTTAAATTGTAATAGCCCCATTGCTCAATTAAAGATTTTTTCAAATAGACCGTGGGGTGTAAAGGCAACCAACCAGCCTTTAGATTTTTAAAATTAAATTCCCCACCTATTCGATCTCGAACCAATTTTTGTTGGGCATCATTACTCACGTAAATCCCATTTCCATACACCCCATCAATTGATGGAGATGCTTGAAAGGCAGCTACAATTTTAGACACTACCTCATGGTCATAGAATTCATCGTCAGAATGCATTAAACCCACTATTTCTCCTGTTGCCATTTTTAAGCCTTTGTTAATGGCGTCATACATGCCTTTGTCAGGCTCAGAAACGTATGAGCTTATTTTACCCGAATAAAACTGAATAATATCCTTAGTACCATCAGTCGAATTTCCATCAATAACAATGTATTCAATATCAGGGTGGTTTTGATTTAATACACTTTCTATACATTGGAAAATCGTGTTTTTGCGATTGTAGCAAATAGTGATTACAGAAACTTTCATAATTATATTATTTTACAAATAAGTTGTGAGGGTTATTATATAGATACATTAGAGAAACTGTTTATACTAAACTAGCTTACAAACAAACTATTAATTGAAATAATTAATATTAATAATTAAACCTGATTATTATTAACCATCCAAGCAACTGTTTTTTTAGTACCATTACTCCTCGATACAGGTAAATTTGGAGCTATTTTATTAATATCTGATAAATCAAAAATATTATTTGTAGTCATGTTTTTTAGCCTAAAACTTGTCATAGGAAATTTGATTCTAAGGAGTTTTAAACAATCTCCAAAAAAAGCCATCATTTTAAAAAGAGAATATGGAATATTATAAATTTTTATATTCTTAATACTCGCAATTTCATCTGCCCAAGAAGTTATATCGTAAGGTTCATAATCCCCTAGATAAAATGTTTTTTTATCAATTTGAATTTGATCAGTTACATTAATAATTGATAATAATTGATAAATAAAATTATCAATATAGCCGTATGTCTTTTTGCAGGCCTTATTCCCCATGTGAAAGTACTTATGTGAGAGTACTATTTTAAAAAAAAGATTGTAGGGCTCTCCAAAGTGAGGTCCCCAAATAGACGTTGGCCTAATTATAGACCAAGTATATTTAGGATTGTATTCTCTAATAATTTTTTCGGTTAAAACTTTGCTTTCACCGTATATTGTATGAGGACTATAATCATCATATCCGTTAGGAATATAACCAGGATAACAAACATACATAGAAGAAGCAAAAATGACTCTTTTAAGATTTTTTAATTTGTCTAAAACAAAAAGTAAATTTTCTACTCCTTCAATATTAGCAGCATAATCCTTTAATGTTATGCCATTCAGATCTGTTCTTGCTGCTAAATGAATTACATAAGTTGGATCAAATGTCAGTATTGCATCTTCTAATTCATCTATTTTGCATAGACTTATTTTTTTAAAAACAGTATTGTGTTTTTCTAATTTAGGTTCTTGGATATCAATACTCAGTACTTGATGATTGTCCTTTAGTAATTTAGAAATCAAATTTGTTCCTATAAAACCAGATCCGCCTGTAATTAAAAATTTTGCCATTGTTGTAATTTTAAATTCTATCTTTTATTGCAATAGCAGGAGTACCCACACAAACTTTACCACTTGGCATACTTTTTAACACTGAGCTCCTTGCTGCAATTATTGAACCTTTTCCTATAGTTACGCCTGGAGCTACATATACGTCATTTGTAAGCCAACATTCATCTTCTACTACCACTGGTTTAGAAAAAATATCAAATGTGCTCTTTTTATATTCATGTCCACCTGTATTAAGATAAACCTTATGAGCTAGTGCTACATTTTTTCCAATACTAATTTTTCCAAGGCTGTACAATACATTATCATCTCCAATCCAACTGTAATCTCCAATTTCTACATTCCAAGGATAAGTTATTTTTGCTGTAGCTCTTACTAATACTCCTTTTCCAATTTTTGCTCCAAATAATCGTAAAAGGAAGCGACGCCATCCATATAAAACTTGAGGAGACCATGCAAACAAAGTACTTTGAACAATCCACCATAATTGAACAGTCATTTTTGACTTTCCTCTAAACGTTTTTGGAACTGTAAATGCGTTTAAATCTTGATAAATCATTTAAATAAGAGATTTTAAAACTTTATTTAATCTTTCAGCTGCACTTTTTATATTAAAATGATTTTGATATAAAGTAAAAGCATTTTCTCCCATTTCAGTTTGTTCACTTTGGCTTAAACCTTCCCATTTTTTTAAAACTTCAAGAACTCCTTCATAGGTGTCATTACTTACTAATCCCCCGCCACCATCTTCAATCTCTCTATAAATATTAACTTTATTGGTAATTAATACTGGTTTCTCACATGCCAAAGCTTCCACAATTGCAATCCCAAAATTTTCTTGATGACTGGGTAATAAATAAGCTTGACAATTATAAAAAGCACCCCATTTTTCTTTTCCTTGTAACATACCTGAAAAATGAATTTTTGAATTCCCTGAGGCCATTTTTATCATTTGCTGTGCATAAGGAGATTCAACAGGTCCTGCTATAACTAATTCTGGAAGAGATGAGTTTTGAGTAGCAAGTTCACTATAGGCTTTTATCAATAAATCAACTCCTTTTTTCTCGTGTATTCTACTTAAAAAGAGCCAATACTCTTTACCGAGTACTTTGGAACATTTTTGAAAAAAAGCATTATCAAATTCGGTTTCTCGCTGTGGAGGTGCTTGAATTCCGTAACTTACATTAATTGTTTTTTTAGGATTATATCCTTTAAAAGTTGTTGTTGCAAGCCGAAGTTCTTCTTGACAAGTATAGAATATGGCATCGGCTTCATTAATGCATTTTTTTTCAATAAAATGCCAAACTACATCATTTCGTAATGCTTTTAACTTTCTATCTGAAGCTGTTTGAAAATACGGATCCATCATACCATGTGGCATTATGGCTACTTTAGGTACTTTATTATGATACTTTTTAAGGTGTTTAACAGCATTGTAAACTGCTACATTATAATGCTGCCAAAGTCCATGAACCACTATACAATCAAATTCTGAAGCATTTTTCACCAACCAATTGTATAATAAAGGTTGGTATTGGTAAGCTGTTTTTCCTCTTCCTAATTTATGGATAACAAAATCATCATTTGTATCATACTCGTCAGTAATAGCATCCATACATATCACTTCGACCTCAATTCCTAATTGCTTTATATAAGGATTTACATTTCGAATGCCTTGGCAGGGACCTCCACTTTTAGGGTTCATGGAGGTAATAACTCTGAGTATTTTCATTTGAAAAAATTAATTTTTATTTTTTAGCTAAAAGACATAAATAATACTCTTCAATTTCATTTAAAAATGAGGGAGTACTGAATCTTTTAGTTGATTCTAATCCTACTTTTATACATTCTAGTCGTTCTTCAATCGAAAGATTTACAATTTTTGTTATTTGATTGGAGGCTTCGTTTGCCCATTGATCTACTAATACTTCCTCAAAAGGGCGTCTGTCAATCAAAAAAAAATTAGCACTACCCACAACCTCTGTCATTGGAGCTTTTTGGGTTGTAATTACCGGACAACCACTAGCCATTGCTTCGGCTAGTGGCCACCCAAAACCTTCATCTAAAGAAGGAAATAATAAACAAGTAGCACCAGAATAGGCCGCATTAATATAATCATCACCTAAGCCTAAAACAAAATGAATATCAGCTTTATACAACGATTTTTCATAGGCTTCTTGTAATTTATCAGTAGGTTTAGCTCCTACCATTAAAAGTGGTAGCGAAAAACTAGAATTGGCTCGCCAAGCACTATAGATTTCGATTACTCCTTTTCTATTTTTATAAAACTGATTGCCACCAACATGAAGGATGTAACCTTTGGAAAGTTCCATCTTCAAAAAAGCTCCAAGAGTGGTACGTGCAACAAGTGGGTCTAGTACCTCGAAGGTTCTATTTAATCCATTGTAACATACTACTGATGATAGCATAGTTCCCGTATAAAGATCATGTAAATCATCTTGTGTTTTTTTTGATATAGAAATAAAATGTTTTCCTTTTGAAAACCCCTTTCTAATAAAATTTTGGTATATTTTTCCTGTTTTTGCTGTTGGGTTTTCAGGTACTTTTCCTAAAGCAGAATAGAGTGCTAAAAAATCATGACAATGTACTACATGCGGTTGCTTACTTACCAAAGGAACCCATGGTCCCAATGCTTGATCGGAAAATACAAAAATGGTATCCTTACTTACGCTTGGTAACTTCATTTTTACTTGCAACGGAAAAACAATGTATTGATCTATATAACCCAACCATTTTTTCATTCCTTTAAATGGTAGTTTATAAAAAAATGGCTTTGGCTCCCACATTACTACTTCATGACCTTTTTGTTGCATGCCTTCAGCAAGCATCTTAGCATACCTAGGCATACTTTGAGAACCTAAAAATTTAGGATGGGCGAATAGAACTATTTTCATATTAAAAAGTACTTTTTTTAATCTTATCTACCTCTAAAAGTATTTTTCTACATATATCTTCATTACCCACTTTTAACTCTAAAACTTTTTTCATACCGGCTAACCTAATTCTTTCTCTCAAATTATAATCAGCCAACATTTTTTTACAAATAGTAATACATTCATCTGCATTATCCCAAAAAACAGCTTCTCCGCCCTCTATAAACATTTCTTGATGTATTACAGTCCTTTCAGCACAAAGTAAACCACCCGAAAATGGAATTTCAACAGATCTCCTTGTATGTAAATCACCATTCCCTTTAGATAAGAAACCTAAAGAAATTTTTGATCCTTGAATAGCCGCTACATAATCCTTTCCAGACAATGCATTGCCTCTATGATATTTGCTTAAAACATTCCAATATGGTGATTTTGACCAGCGATTTCCCCATATTGATACGTTAAGTCCATTTTCTATCAATTTCAATATAAATTCATCTCTTTTTTCACCACGAATCCATGTACCCACAAAGGCAATATCACTTATAAATTTATTTTCTATTTCTGAAATATCTTTATAATTTTCATGAGCAACCTCATCATAAGACATCATTACTTTTAAAATATTTTTCACACCATATGTTGTATATTCTTGCTTATTTTTTTCTTGTCTTACTACACATAAATCATAATATTTAATAGCACTCAATAAAGTTTTAAATCTATTCCCATCTCTTTTCCCTGTCGGGTCATCATTATTATACAAAATAACTGGACAGCCTATTTCTTTTAACAATTTTAGAGATCTAGATCCGATTAATTCCCCGCTATTAATCCAGATTAAATCATATACTGTATCATTGCTTAAAAAATTAAAAACCCATTTTCTAATTTTATTCTGTAAAAAATAATACCCTGTAAAATAATGTAATTTTGCAAATATTACATTATTAAGTTCTTCTTTACAATACAAGTAAGGGTTTTTGATAATAACATGATGTCCTAACCTAGTTAAAGCACTTGCTCGATGAAATGAAGTTGATGAAGGGACATCCTGACCAATATATAAAATTTTCATAATTTGATGTAATAGAAATTAAATTAATAAGGGTAAATCCTAGTCAATCAGTTTTATTTTCTTTAAAAATAAAACAAATGCTCTGGCAATATAAAAAACCACTAAATAAGTAACACACCCTTGCCAAAACCCTCTTAAACAATACGTTACATCTAATGCTATTCCATTAGCATTTCTAAACATTCCTAAAAAAGTAAAAACATTGAATAATGCAAAAGGAGAATAAATAATTTTAAATTTTGTAAAAAAAACTAAACAATTCAATAATTTAAAAATGAAAAAGAAAGTGATAAACTGAAGTAGAAAATAGAAATATCCAAAGGTTGCTAAACCATCTCCTACATGACTAGTTACTCGATATCCTCCAAAACCTCTACCATAAAGAAAGTCTCCTCTAGAAAATTCATGATCTAACTTATCAAGATGGAATCCTAACATATCAATTATAGGTGTAGGCAATACTAATAATAAAGTTTCACCTAAGTCTTTTTTCATCTTCTGATTATCATATCCAAACTTATCGGCATAATATAGTGTTTCATCAGTAATTCTCATATTGGCATACCTGTTTAAAAGAAAATTATCAACATAATCCTCTGTCCATCCCTTAGAATAATCCTGATTATTTGTAACAACATTAGCAACGTCTTCTGATCTTAATGTTTTCATTAAATTATCATCTTGAAAAGTTTCTAAGGTTTTTTGAAATAGTTCTGTTTTACTGATATCCTTACGTATAGTCCTATTTGCCAACATAGCCAAAGATAAATCAGTTAAAAGATTTAAACCAAAAACAAAAAAAACAATGAGGAAAACAATTTTAATTGTTGAAAGCTTTTTGGAAATATCTATATTGTTTTTGACAGCATAGATGAAATATAATAGAGCATAAATTCCTATTGGAATTATAATCTGTCGTCGGCTATTTGATGCAATATTTAAAATTAAAATAACTGCTGAATAAAAAATTAGAATTTTTGTTTTATCTTGTTTAAATCTTAAAAATTGTGAAAAAAACAGAGTTAAAGGAGCATACATTAAATAATCTAAACCTATCAAAAACTTACCTGTTACATCTCCATATTCGACCTCACCTGTACTGAAATTATACAAACGAATTGATAACCCTATAATTCCTAAAACCCAAATAGTTTCTTTATTAATTTTATAAAAACTCATTTTATATAAAGTCTTCTGAATAAAATTATTTTCAACTTTATTGTTGCAGGCTAAGTAAAATGCCAAAGTAGAAAATAGAAATAAAAAAGTTTCAAACAAAAAAGTTTCAATAGGTCTCTCAAAACCATAGGTTATGGGTTTGAATTCAAATATAGTTGCTATTAGTGGCAAATACCGATATAAAAACATGGACAAAAACATCATAAAAGAAAAGGGAAACATCAGAATATATTTTCTTTTAAGGAAATACATAAAAGTTCCATAACTGATTGCCGCCATGACACAACCTAGAATATTTTGCAAGGATGGAAAAAAAATAATCTCACCTATAATTGCAATTATTAATATAATACCTAGCCATTTTTTTAATTGCACTAGCAGTATTGCATTTGTATTTAGCATTAATATTCTATTTTTTTTGCTAACAGTTTTATAAATATTTTTAGTAGACAAAATGATTTGATAAAAGCTCTAAATTTAGATTCTACTTATATTAAATATTTCTTTAATTTCAATTTTTGAATAGCCTCTTTTATAAGTAAACAAATAAACACTGTTACAGATGTTAATAGAAAAAGGTAAAGTAATTTCACTGGAGCTGTTAAATTAATGGAAGTATATTTAATCAATTCCTTTTTTAGTATAAATATTACGATAGGGTTAGCTATGAAAATTATTAATGTATTAGAACCCAAATAAGTAATTAATCTTGTAAAAAGAGTATTTTTATTAAAATGATTATTTTTTAAAATAGATAAACACAATAAACTAGAAGATAAAAAAATAATTATTGTAATGTAAACATCATATTTAATATTTAAATATTTTAAAAAAAACACTTCACATGGTATTAAACAAATACAAAAAGAAAATGATAACGGAATTTTTATTAAATTCCTTTTTGATAAATAAATTCCAAGAAAAACATAAGGAATCCAATATATAAAAAATCTATTACCAATAACTAATAAAACTTGAGGCAAATATTTAGCGAAATAACCATATATAAAATAAACTAGTACAAGCAGAAAAATCGTGAAATCACGATATTTTTTATTATAATAAATAAATCGGATTATTGGATATAATAAAATTAATTGAAATATAATAATAAAAAAATATTGCCCACTCCATCCATAACCTAAAAAAAAAGTAGTTACTATTTTTTTAATCGAATTTATTTGACCTTCAAATTGAATAAAAAAATAAAAAAAACTCCAAATAAAAAAAATTCTGAAAAAATTAATGAATCGATATATCACAAATTTTTTTATTTCTGTACTATGAATTTTAATATATGAAATTTCAAAATAAAAAGCCCATAGAACAATAAAACAGGGTACACAAAATCTAAATAAAGAAGAAAGATATAAATTAAAATAAGATTCTGATTCAAAAAACGATAAACAGTGAATCAAAACTACACCAAATATTGAAATTGATTTTAATAAATCTGTTGATAGATTTCTTGATATAGCCTTCATAACTTGAAAAATTTATAACAGACAAATCCAAATCGAAAGACTGTTGAGAGAACCATAGCAATAACAGCTCCCATTAGACCTAAAATTGGAATTAGTAACATATTTAATAAAATATTTAATAGTGCCGCTATAATATTACTATTTAGGATTACTTTAGTTTTATGCTCTGCATAGAACAAGGTTTCAAATAAATAGGTTGCTGTCAAAATCAAATATACTAAGGCGAGCCAAAAAATAATATAGAATCCCTGTTCGTATGCCTTAGCTAAAAATATACTGCCTATAATATCTGTTAGAAAATACAAACAGAAAAGAATGACTGCACCCAGAAAAAAATAATACTTAGCTGTTTTAACAATCACTTCTTTCTTAAAATTTATTGTGCCATTACCATAAACTTTTGGAGTCAATATGACCATAAAAATAGGACTCAATAATAAAAAAAACTTAGAACCTAGACCATAACTGGCATTATATATCCCAACATCTTTTAAACTCATAAAACTTTCAATAGCATAGCGGTCAAAATAATTATTTACCCAAGACCATATAGCTAAAAACATTAACGGCATTGTAAAATGCAAATGTTTCTTGAGCAAAAACTTATATGAAATCACTTTACTTGAAAAGTAGGTTTTATACTTAAATATAAAATATAAAAAACCCAACAAACCAGTTAAAAACTGCATTCCCCAAAGAATTAAATAACCTTCAAAATACTGTGGCAGTATAAAAAAAAACAAAATTAAAGATCCAAATCCTGCTATAGCTTTTAAAACACTAGATGAAGAATATAGATTTATTTTATCTAAAACATTAAATTGATCCGAAACCAAACTACTAGTAGTATTCAGTGGAATCAACAAAAAAAGAATAAGATAGAAATAGTTGCTAATAGTTTTGTTTTGGTCATAAAACTTAAAAAAAGTGACTAAAACTAGAGCCAAAATAATCATAAGAACTCCCAAAATTCTAAAAAAGGGTTTAGAACCATATTCTGGCATCAAATTTTGATAAGAAGCCTTAATGAATATGATCGTAGGTCCAATCAATAAGGAGAAAAAAAAGGTAAAGGCTGCAAATTGTAAATTATATAAACCAAATTGTTCTGGTGAAACATATTGTGCAATCAATTTACCAGCAACAATACCAATCGAAGCGTTTATAAACTGTGTAACTATTAGATAGTTTCGCTTTCTATTTTGTAAAAGTTCTTTAAATTGAATTTCATGAATTTTTTTTAAAAGTTCATTGATATTGTATTTGTTCATTGAATAAAATACTGCATTATTTTAAAGAAAGCTGTTTATAGCTATCAGTATTCGCTAAAAACCAATCGTAGGTTTTTTCGATTCCTTGTACTAATTCCACTTGGTGTTTCCAACCCAGTTGGTGCATTTTAGAACTGTCCATCCATTTTCTTGGGGTGCCATCGGGTTTACTACTGTCCCAAATAATGGCTCCTTGGTGTCCTACAATTTGCTGAATGCTTTGAGCCAACTCCTCAATGCTCAAATCTTCTCCAGTTCCTACATTATACAAATATTCTGGCAACTCGTTCTCTAGGGCAAAAACAACGGCTTGTGCCATATCATCTACAAAAAGAAACTCTCTCATGGGGGTTCCTGTTCCCCACAAGGTTACAGGAGCATGGTTGTTTTCTTTGGCTTCATGAAATTTTCGCATCATAGCAGGCAAAACATGAGAACTTGTCAAATCAAAATTATCGTGGATGCCATATAAATTAGTAGGCATCAAGCTCACATAATCTTTCCCAAATTGTTTTCGGATGGCTTGACAGGCTTTTACCCCAGATATTTTAGCTAAGGCATACCATTCATTAGTAGGTTCTAAAGCATCGGTAAGCAAATATTCTTCCTGCAATGGTTGGGGTGCCATTTTAGGATAAATACAAGAACTTCCTAAAAAAACAAACTTCTCGATTCCTGACTGCAAAGCCGTATCAATAAGGTTGTTTTGGATTTGCATGTTCTCCATGATAAACTGGTAGGGATAATCATTATTGGCTAAGATCCCTCCTACTTTGGCAGCTGCATCCACTATGGCGT
>WSSedL1CaDRAFT_10000609_pt1 | contig 24462 bp, 21 predicted proteins | sample WetSurSL1Cattail_FD_9464 | JGI IMG/M metagenome (IMG submission 9464)
AAACCTCCATGTTTTGCAAACACAAACAGCGTATGTAAATTTATTATGGAGGTTCCATACGACCTTAAACTTAAAATTATTTACGTATGAAACGATTATTGTTATTATTCGGTATATCCCTGCTTACCTTGTCTGCCACTTTTTCACAGGGATATCAGGTAGGTGACAAAGCCTCCGACTTTAAACTCAAAAATGTAGATGGAAAATATGTTTCGCTAAAAGATTATCCTAAAGCAAAAGGGTTTGTGGTAATCTTTACTTGCAATCACTGTCCCTATGCACAAGCTTATCAGGATAGAATTATTGAAATCGATAAAACCTATAAATCGAAAGGTTATCCGGTTGTTGCTATAAGTTCAAATGATCCGGCGTTAGTGGCCCAGGATTCTTATGACGAAATGGTGAAGCGGGCTAAGGAAAAAGGGTATACCTTTCCGTACTTATTTGATGATAATCAGGAAGTTTGTTTGAAATACGGTGCTACCCGGACTCCACAGGTGTTTTTACTTGAAAAGGCAGGTAATGACTTGATATTGCGGTACACAGGTGCAATAGATGATAATTATCAGGATGCATCAAAAGTAAATACCTCTTATCTTTCCAATGCTGTTAATGCTTTATTAACTGGCGACACACCAAATCCTGCATTCACCAAAGCAATCGGATGCACCATTAAAGGAAAAGCAAACAAAACATAAAATGCTTTTCACTGTAAAGGCACAAAGACGCCAAGGAATTTTAAAAACTTAGTGTCTTTGTGCCTTCGCGGTATTATTAATTCAATTTTCTTAACCGAAGTTCCACATTTGTTTCGTTAGCAAGCAATGGTTTCAATATAGAAACGTCCGTATCGCCAAAATGATAAGGGTATAAAATGGAGGGGTGAAACATTTTAACTGCATCTGCTACTTGCTGAGGAGTCATAGTATAAGGCTGATTCATAGGTAAAAAAGCGATGTCAATGTTTTTGAGAGTAGCAATTTCTGGTATGTCTTCAGTATCACCGGCAACATAAACGCGTTTATTTCCAAAAGTAATAATGTAGCCATTGTCTCTACCTTTAGGGTGATATATGTCTCTACCCTTTGTTGTATTGTATGCAGGAACAGCTTCAACCTTCAGGTCATTAATCTTTTCCGTATCTCCGTTTTTCAGTACCTTACCCTTTTTCAAAGCATCAAACACATCCTTGGTTTCAACGAATTGTGTGCTTTCTTTAGCAATCAGTTCAATGGCTTTTGCATCCAAGTGATCAAAATGATGATGTGTTAAAAGAATGACATCCGCCTTCGGGAACCCTGTAAAATCAGTTAAGTTACTCCATGGATCAACGTAAATCGTTTTCCCATTAAACTCAAAGATTAATGAGGCATGTCCAATAAAATGGATGGTAAGTTTTCCTCCGGATGTTTCAAAAACATCATTTTCAAACTTACTCAGTTGGCCGAATGTGGCTGTAACTAAAGTTGTCATTAACGTAAAAATAAAAAAAGTTTTTTTCATAAACATAAAATAAAAAAGTTAATCCTTATGAGGATGGTTTCATCTCTTTCAAAATTCGCATCGCTTCTTCTACATGTTTAGCGGCCTGCATCTGGGAGTCAAATGTATAAACCACCTTCCCAGTTTTGTCTACTACAAAGGTAACACGACCAGGTATAGGACCTGAGCTAACGCCAAACAATTTTCGCACTTTATTATCCTCATCGCTTAATAGTGTAAAGGGTAATTTGTATTTTTCTTCAAATTGTTTATGACTTGCAACCGATTGCCCGCTAATACCAATGATCTTCGCATTGACTTTGCGGAATTCTTCGTACTGATCACGGAAAGTACAAGCCTCTTTAGTACATCCGGGCGTATCATCTTTGGGGTAAAAATAGATGACAAGGTTTTCTTTACCTAAAACGTCTTTGATGTTAAATATTTTGCCATCCTGGTCGGGCAGTGTAAAATCAGGAATTTTGGAACCCACCTCAATTTTTGGTGTTGTCTGTCGCCATGGAAAAATCCATGAAAACAAAAATAAAATCGCAGCTATTTTCATCATATTCAAAATTATTAATTATTATTCAAACCAATTAATTTTAATTACTTATTACCCTTTAAAACAACAATTCATATTGGTTTGTTCTAAAATAAATGATAACTGACTAGTCTGACAGAGGAATTTATTCATGGCAAGTTGTATATTCGTATGATAAACTCTTAACCTAAAAAATATACAACATGAATTTACAAGACTGCATTAAATTTACAAATGACCATCCCGTATGTTATATGGCAACAACAGAGAACGATCAGCCCCGTGTGCGCGCTCTGGGGATGTGGTTTGCTGATGAAACAGGTTTTTATTTCCAAACCAGTTCAATTAAGGAATTTCCACATCAACTGAAGAAAAACCCAAAAACGGAAGTTTGTTTTTACAAACATGAGGGAATGATCGGAACAATGTTGCGCATATCAGGCAAAATAGAATTAGTTGATGATACAAAGCTTAAAGAAAGAGTTCTTGTTGACAGGCCATTTCTTAAAAGTTTTGGAGTAACTGTGGATGATCCCAAACTAATAATATTCAAAATAGCCCATGGACAAGCCCATTTCTGGACCATGGAAAATAATCTGAAACCTAAGGAGGTGATTGAATTTTAAGGTTAGGCAAACGACTGATTACTAAACAGCAAATTAAAGATAGAACCATTCCTGATCATAAGGACTGGTATTGGGTAATTAATAAGAAGCTTTAACCAGCCAATTGTCAGACAGACTTTGGTTTTAACGTTTTTTATTACTTATATGCAGAAGTATCTACATTGAGTCCGCGTGTGCCTCTTAACCGTTTCCAAAACGTTTGTCGTTCGGGCAGCGGAATAAAATCTTTTACATAAGCTTGTTGATAATCTATACGGGGGTCTGTCTTTCCAAATTCCTCAACCTTCAGGGAATCTATTACACAGGGAATTAAACCTACCTCCGGACTAAGTATTTTGCGGACATAACGGTGCAAACTATTGGTTTGAAAGGGATCTGACGCCAGGGCAATGCTATGGAAACCCAAATTTTTGGCCTTTTTATAAGAATAATAAATATTTTCGGTACTGTGTTCAGCTTTTGTTTCTGTAAATATATGCTCTTTGGGAATTCCAATGGCCTCGGCATAGAGTGCCATGATTTTACCTTCATAATAAGGCGTGTAAACAGCGGATCCGGAGTACATTATATTTTTTGCAATTCCTTTATCAAAAAGGTATTTTGACCAGTAAATCCGTGCTTTCATGTATGTGCTCCATTTTCCATTTTCAAACGGAACTCCAGGAACCACAATAATATCATAGCTTTTATTGGCCGATTCAAGTAACATTTTTCTGGTGGTCCTTGAAGAATAGGAGCAAGCATGAACAATAACAACTATGAAAAATATTAATATACAATTGCTTTTTTTCATCGAACCATTTATCTATTAAACAATAATTTCAACATTATGTTTAATAATAAAGACTACATGATTTAACGTTTAAGAATTAAACATAGATATTCAGGAATTTGACAACGAATTTAAGTTGAATTAAATAATTCCTGTAACCTTGTTGTGGGACATCTCATTCCACCTTGTATTTATCCATGTTTTCTGTTGTTCATTGGTGAGGTATGTCCATGCAATAATGCGACTTGTTTTATTTCCATGACACATTGGAATAGTTCTTATTTCAATAGCTTCTGCAAATTTTAGAGCTATGTAAGCACTTTTAAGATGTGATTGCTTTGAAATCAGGGTGGAAAACCAAAAACAGGAATATGGAATCTGTTTGCTCTGGGATATCATTTTTTGCACAAATTTTTCTTCCCCGCCTTCACACCACAATTCCTTATTCTGACCGCCAAAATTCAATGTTGGTTTTGTAATTCGTTTATGATTCAGGTTGCTTAATTTACGAAGAGTTCCAGATTGGGCTTCTTCAAAAGAAGCATGAAAAGGAGGATTACAAATGGTTAAATCGAAGCGTTCATCATTATCAATAATTCCACGGAATATATCCTTTGCATTCGTTTGTAATCGGATTTCCACATGTCCTAGCAAGTATGCATTCGCTTCAATTATTTCAGTTGCCGATTTAATGGCAACAGGTTCAACATCGGAACCCACAAACGACCACCCATATTCTTTATTACCAATGATTGGATAAATACAATTTGCTCCTACACCGATATCGAGACATTTAACATGGTTACCAGTCGGAATTATTCCGTTATTGCTGCTTCCCAATAAATCGGCTATATGATGAATGTAATCAGCTCTTCCTGGAATAGGTGGACATAAATAACCCGATGGAATGTTCCAATGATCGATATCGTAATAACGCTTCAATAAAGCTTTATTAAGCAGCGTCACAGCCTCAGCTTTGGAAAAATCAATCGATTCATCGTTGTAATTATTCAACCTGACAAATGGAGCCAATTCGGGACAGCTGCTAATAAGCTCTTTGAAATTATATCGCTCACGATGCTTGTTCCGTGGATGTAAACCAAATTTTTCTTTTTGATGTTCTTTCTTTTTTTGAAGCATCTTTGGACTGTTGGTTTGGAAGTTCGAAACGGGATCATTTCCCGTTTCGAACTTCCGATTCTCATTGATTAGATATTTTCAAAATAACCAATAGGTTATAAATGCTATAACATCTGTTTGGCAGAATCGACAGTTATTTCTAAGACTCGGGTAAGAAATGAGAACTTCTCTTTCATAAAATCGTATTCTTCACCCGAGCTAATATATTTGGCTGTACCTTTAACTACAAACCCTGTACCTGGATAGTCTTTATACCCTAAAACTTCTCTAGTGCCTAAAGTTAATATTACATTATTGTTTACATTTACATTTTTTTCTGTTTTTCTAAAACCATAAGCAGGGATGAGGATACGCTCATCTTCTGTAACTACAAGGTAAGAATTCCATGTATTAACAACGTGAGTTTCGACCCCCCAAGATGTGATTGACACAACACCTTCATATTTAATAACTTCTAAGAATTTTCCAGGTAGTTTTTTATTTTCACTCATAAATTTATTTTTTAAAAGTTTGAAGCATAGTAATATTTACTCATTTATAATTTTCTCAATTGCATGGACTAAATCGTCCAACCGTTGATAATTTTGCAATTTAATTTCTTTCCTTTGTTCTTTAAGCTTTTTTCCTAATTCAATAATCAAGTCCAGCGGATCAATCTCAAAACCAAACATATTCTGGTCAAAATTTGAACCAACCATTAGATTATCGTTAGCCATGCCAATGCACCAATTTTCAATAAAGTCACTTAATTGAATTTCAACAGGCTCATATTCTTTCCATTCTTCCTTCGCACAAGCTTTTGCTAATGCTTTCTCTGACCAAAAACACATCAATTCTAATGGCTCTTCGTTATCGTCTTCATACTCATTAGAACTGGTGTTTGCAAATCCATCTGCATTTTTAAGTCCCCAGACAATTTCAGATTCACATACTTTTTTAATAAATCTTTCGTGTTTTTGTTTTGTTATAATTGAATCTTGTAACATGGTTGTTTTTTTAAGCTAATATCCAAACGTTATTTTTCTTTTACTTGTTGGATAGCTTCTTTTAAAGCGATAAACTTGTTTTCTTCTTCCAAATGCCTTAACCCGACTCGGACAGCTTCACTTGCGTTTTTAAATAAGCCCCGCTGATATACTTTGAATAAAATTATCAAAATAGTTTTCTAGTGATATTGACGTATTTCTATTCATAATCAGTTTTTCCAAAGGTACCCAAAATAGGTATAATTTTCAAGTCATTTTAATCATGTTGAAATCCAAATAGCATATCAATGGGTCATCGCCTATTCTTTTTATCTTTAGACTTATAATTATTTTTTTAAGCCTTATTTCTTTCGCTTTGATTGCATAGCCAAGGACCAATAATTTCTGTGGCTTTTTACTGTAATTAATTTAAAATCAGGAAGCAATAGTCCCGTAAGGCTTTTTCCAAAACAACATCCTGTATCTATAAAAAACACGTTGTTTTTAATAATTAAAGGCTTTCCTGACTTTGAATAATCATAATGTCCTGCTATAATAGGCTTTTCATTATTATAGAGTAAATACCATGGTTGATTATATTTCCTGCTGAGATATTTTTCCCCTGACATAGAACCAGTTAAAACACTTTCTTGTTGTTTGACTAAAGCAACACCCGGCTCAAATTGACCATGAACCAGAATTGCTTCCTGTAGCTCAATATATAGAGGGAGGCTCTTCATAAAATTGAGCGCCTCCATGTATAACTTTTCTCCAAATTGTTGCCTTACTAATAATTGAGAAACAGATAATTCAGTTAAGCCCTGAGATGCCAGGATATGTTTCCGTTCATGATTCCCCAACAGAGAATGCCTGTTAGAATGATTTTGAAAAAATTGTAACACAGCAGGAGAATCTGGCCCACGATCAATCAGATCGCCCAATGCAATTATTGAATCGTTCTCTGATAAACCAGTCTTCTCAAGCAACTCTGATAACTCAGTATAACAGCCGTGAATATCTCCAATGACTAAAGTTTTCATATCAGACATTTATCTCCGCCATTTCAGACGTTCAGATTTATAATGATCTTCATAGTTGGTATGACTACGTTTGTATTCCACAATTTTATCCTCTAATTGAATATAGGAGTAAATTCCTATCAGAATCGCAAAAAATAAAGCGAATGAAATTGTAAGTATCCATACCCAAAATGGCAAGTCCGAAAATGAATTCGATACACTCTTAAACTAATTTTTAAACCATTATTTATTAGTTTATGATAGGCGTATTTTATTTTTTTGTTCCAAATCCTTTGAAAAATGTATAACTGAAAACTCCATCTGATTCTGTTGTCCGATATAAATCCTTTATGCCTTTCTCAAATGTCAAATTATCTATAATGCCATGTTGAATTGCCTTTTCACCAACTCCCTCAATCATGGCAGTAAATGTGTTTTTAATAAATCCTTCAACAAGCTGGGGTCTGCTGGCGTCAATATATACCATCCGTGGTGAAACTGATATATCAGAAAATCCAATTGAGTTTAACAATGGATACAATTCTCTCCCTATATTTGAGTTGCCTCCGCTTTGTCTTTGGAGTTGAATCTGGCAATCAATTGCCGAATGTGCAAATTTACTATCAGGATAGAAAAAAGTTGAACCATGGTCTCCTTCAATAACAATTATGGTGCCTTGCTTTTTTAATACCCTTTTTATTTCCTTAAGGGCTTTTATAGGATTGTGAAGATGTTCCAATACAAAACAAATAATCGCACTATCAAAAGTTTCGTCTTTAAATGGCAAATTATAAATATCTGCTTGTTTAAATTCGACATTTTTAATGCTCAAGGACTTTATCAATTCCTTAGCTTCTTTCACGGAATCCTCCGACAAATCAATTGATATGAAATTTGAATCAGGGTTCTTTGGTGCAATTATTTTAGTTTGTGCACCTACACCACAGCCTGCCTCAAGAACTAAGCTATCTTTAGAAAATAATGTATCATTATGAATTATATTATCCAATGTGTCAGCCTGGTCGTTAAGCCTCAAAGCCTCTCTGTCTGAGTATCCATGTACATATTTTGTGCTTTCCATAATTTATTTTTTTTCAAATTTATCAATCTGTTAATAATTTGAAATGATTTTAACATTTATTAACTGATTTTTTTAGTTAATTGAGTTCCCATTCATCTTCAAGAATGAGTTAGAACATAACATCCCTGAAATTTTTGGGAAGGTTTGGACAGGATAATCAATAGCTTTCCGGTTACTTATTTCTTAACAAATAACACCGCTATCCACCGGTTTTTTTCGATTTTTTTCTGAAATTTAAAGCCATTAGCAACTGCCTTTTCTGCAATAATTTCAAAATCTTCATGATATATGCCACTTATCAGGAGTGTCCCGCCGGCATGGAGGTTTTTTGTATAAGCGGGGATTTGCTCCAAAAGAATATTGCGGTTAATGTTGGCAAGAATAAGATCAAATTTGCGATCCTTGATTTTTTCAACCCCGCCGAGCTCAATGGTCATGTTGTTAATTTGATTAACAGCGGCGTTTTCTATTGAATTGTGGTAAGCCCATTCGTCAATATCAATGCCAACAATAGCTTCAGCTTTAAGTTTTGATGCCATTATGCCAAGTACGCCTGTGCCACAACCCATATCGAGTATTTGTTTGCCTTCCATGTTTATTGCAAGCATCATCTCAATCATCAGGTTTGTGGTTTCATGATGACCCGTACCAAAGGCCATTTTTGGTTCTATGAGAATTTCATAAGGAACATTTAAAATCTTTTCATGAAAAGGTGCGCGGATGTAACATTTCTCAGCGATCAGAACAGGCTGAAAATTTTTTTCCCATACAACATTCCAATTCTGATCCTTTATGGTAATACAAGAAATGTATACGGTTCCCAGACTGAAATCAGTCAGGAAACTATGATCCAAAATCTTTTCATCAAATAAATTTTCAGGAATATAGGCAACGATGCCATCGGGAACTTCTTCAAAACTTTCGAAGTTCATGTCGGCTAATTCCTGCGTCAATATTTCCTGACATAAGGAGAGATTTTCTGTGGTAATTTTACAGTGCAATTGAATGTAATCCATAAAAGAGTCGTAAATAAAAAGTCGTAAAATTCAGTTTACAAAACTAATGCAAAGATATTTATTTTATGGTTATGCGAAAGGTCACTTCATCACTTCATCACTTCATCACCTCCTAATCACCTCATCACTTCTGCCCACATCACTTCATAAATCTCCTCATCATATCATAATCAATTTTTTATACCTTTGTTGACATGAATATTGCTTTAAACTTTCGTTCGGTTATTGCTGAACTTCCGGCACATGTGAAATTGGTAACTATTTCCAAAACCAAACCTATGGAGGAAATTATGGAAGTTTACCAGGAAGGACACCGGATTTTTGGAGAGAACAAGGTCCAGGAATTGGTTAGGAAATTTGAACAACTGCCTAAGGACATCGAATGGCATATGGTTGGACATTTGCAAAGTAATAAAGTGAAATACATTGTTCCATTCGTGCATCTCATTCATTCGGTTGATTCACTCAATCTTCTTCAGGAAATTAATAAACAGGCAATAAAGTGTAATCGTATCATCAATTGTCTGTTGGAAGTGCATATTGCCGAAGAGGAAACGAAATTCGGGCTTGATGATGAGGAGGTATACAAACTCATCGAATCGCAGGGATTTAAGGATTGTTCAAATATTCATCTTGCAGGATTGATGGGAATGGCAACATATACTGAAAATATTGATCAAATTCGCAAGGAGTTCAATCATTTACATGAATTGTTTATGAATTTGAAAAAAACGAAATTTTCAGATAATGATGAATTTAAGGACTTATCAATGGGTATGTCTTCCGATTATAAAATAGCTATAGAAGAAGGCAGCACAATGATAAGAGTAGGAAGTAAAATTTTTGGAGAAAGAAATTACAATCCCTGAATTTTACCATAGTCCTTATTTTACAAGTTTCGAAACTGCTTTAAATGTTTCGTTACCTGCAAATCTTGTGAGCTCAAAGAGAATAGATTCGTATGTTGTAATCACTCCGCCCATTTTATCAATTCTTTTAATTGCCTTCTGCTTGTCATTTGGTTTGCGGGATGAAACACAATCTTCGACCACAATAGGTGTAAATCCATTATCTAATAAATCCATGGCTGTTTGTAGCACACAAACATGGGTTTCAATGCCAGCAATTATGACGCATTTCTGTGTTAATGATTTCAGTTTTGTTGCAAATTGTTCATCATCGCAACAACTAAACGCAATTTTTTCAAAAGATTGAATGGAAGGAAACAATTGCTTTATAGAATCTACGGTAAAGCCCAGACCTTTGGTATATTGTTCGGTAACTAAGATTGGTACTTCCAGAGCCTGTAATCCTTTAACAAGAATTTCGGTATTTCTAAGTAATAATTCATTTTCATGAATATGAGGAAGTAATCTATCCTGTATATCGATTATTAATCCAACACAATTATCTTTTAAAATGCGCATAATGATTCAATTATTTAAATGAAACCAAAATCTCTAAAATAATAAATTCAGTTATTTACCAATCATCTGTTCTGAATGGTGAGGCTGGCAATCCTTCTTTGTTATATAAATTAGCCCCTTCAGGATTATCAGCCCATGCATATCTCACAGCAACCGGATTTACAACCTGGTCACTCCAAACAATTACTTCATCATTAACAATCTTTGCCTGTGCCCATACAAAATGTTTGTCAGCACCTGCGATTGCGAAGTATTTAAGTTCTCCATTACCTTTTGTGATTAAGCTGCTACCTATGTTTTTAAAGGTTAAGACCACCTTACTACCATCAATTTTCATGGATTGGTATGCTGGCCCTGAATATATAACTTTTTCATTACCATAAGCTACTTTTTGGGCTGCAAGTGCAAGCCGTTTACCAACATCCTTTTTATTAAGGGGGTGAATGTCATTCCATTCGCCAATATCGATTGCGACAGCCATCGCTGTATTAGGTAATGACAGTGCTTTAAATTGTGCTTCACGCAATAATGCCCAATCGCTTTCACCAGGTTGGGTTTTGGTTTCCATAAAATTGGGCAGTTGAACGAATAAAAATGGGAAATTGCCTATTTTCCAGTGAAGTCTCCAGTCTTCTATAAGTGCAGGAAAAAGCGCTTTGTATTCCACAGCCCTCGGCGCATTGGCTTCACCCTGATACCAGATCACTCCTTTAATCTGAAAATTTAAAAGCGGGTTAATCATAGCATTATATAGTCCTAATGGTTTCCATCTGATAAAAGTTTGGCTGGCCAAGGGTTCCATTTGTGCTCCAAGCCTGTATTGCCAATCGCCCTTTAAGTCAATAGTTTTTCCACCAGCTGTTAACTCATAAGCCTTGTCAGGAACAAACCCTCCTTTACCAATGTTGCTTATTACTCTGATTACAATTGTATTTAAGCCTTCTTTAAGCACGCCCATGGGCACATCATACCTTCTGGGTGGATATTGGTAACTTGTTGTTCCTACAAAAACGCCATTGATAAAAACGGAGTCGGCATCTACAATTCTTCCAAGTAGCAATTTACCCTGCTTTCCAATCATCGATGCCGGAATTTGTATTTCTTTCCTGAACCATACAACCCCATTAACAGATCCAAGGCTTGTATTTGACCAATAATCCGGAATTTTCATGGTGGCCCAGTTAGAAGTATTTAATGTTTGGATATTCCATGATTTTTTTAGCTTTTTATACCCTTCATCTTTTTGTCTTAAAAGGTTATACCATGCTTGAATTCTTGCCTGATCCTGCGATTCAATTTGTTTTATCAAATTTCCGTTTTTGTATTTTTGAGCTTCCTCATAATGAGCCGGGAATTTTTTGAGCGTTTCTTCACTTAGCCAAGCTTCAACAGGCGAGCCTCCTAAACTTGCATTGATCAGGCCAATGGGTACTTTGTAGGTTTCATATAATTCTTTGGCAAAAAAGTATGCCACTGCTGAGAAATCAAGTATATTTTCAGGATTTGCTTTTTTCCAGGTTCCTGAAGTTAAATCTTTTTGAGCCGTATTGAAATCGTATTTCTGTGGAACAATAAATTGTCTGATTGATGCATTCGCAGAATTAGCAATTTCAGTTTGATAAATAGGACTGGCTCTTTTCATTCCCAGTTCCATATTGGACTGTCCGGAACACAACCAAACATCGCCAACCATAATATCTGAGATGATGATAGAATTATGGGCATTGATTTGCATTTTATAGGGGCCTCCTGCTTTTAATTCCGTAAGGACAAGTTCCCAGTTTCCGTTGTCATTTGCTATTGTTACATAGGTTGAATCAATAAACTGAAGGGCAATTCTTTCATTGGGGGCCGCCCAACCCCAAATTTTCACTTTGGAGTTTCGCTGTAAAACCATCCCATCACTTATTAACCGGGGAAGTTTTACCTGACTGAAGGATGAAATTGAAATGAAAATTGATAAAATTATAGTCCAGAAACAGACATACTTACTTTTGTATCTTTTCATTTATAGGTTGTATAGATGTTTATTTTATTTATTACCAATATTAATTGATTTTGCAAAATCTTCAGAAATGTAATTGTCATAAGACATACATACTTCGCTTGCAAAATCAACTCCGTAATTAACAAGTGTTTCCCAAGTTTGGAGAGACATTGTGTGTGTATCGCTCATGTTAATATTATGATTAAAAAGCCCATATACCAGGCCTGCATTAAAATTATCACCAGCGCCAATGGTACTTAGCGGTTCAAGTTTTTTGACCGGAAATGTTTTGTGTACAGATGGTGTTCGTATGTAAACAGCATTGGAACTCGAAGTATAAACCATGTTAGGGCACATTTGTTTAATAATATCATAGGCCGAATCCACATCATGAACATTAAATATCATTTCCAAATCTTCATCCGAACAACGTACAATACTTGCAAGGGAAATATTTTCAAGGATAGCTGGTTTTAACTTATCGAGCTCGAAGAGATGCGATTTACGAAAGTTTGGGTCATAAATAATAATCGCGTTCTTTTGTTGTGCATGAAGCAAAAAATCCCGCAGAATATCCCTAATCTCCATGGTAACGCCATAAAAAGATCCAAACATTACAATATCATCCTGGTTTACCTCAGGGAAAGGTATGTTCAACCTTTGAGGCGGATAGGATTTATAGAAACTGTAATTTGCATTGTTTTTATCGTCGAGAAAAGCGAGTGCGAGTGCTGACTTCCCTTCTGAATATTGATACACATGCTGAGTATCAACGCCATTAATATTAAGAAAGTCATCTATAATGTGCCCTACAGTATCGGTTCCGTATTCAGAAATAAAATGAACAGGAAGACCCAACCGGCCCAGGCTAACTGCTGTATTGAGCATAGACCCGCCCGCCTTAGCTGCAACAGGTTGATGGTTTTTAAATACAATGTCGAGAACCGTTTCTCCAATGGTATATATTTTCTGCATAAAAAAGATGATTAGAATCTTTGCTAAACAGGGTAAAAATAGTCCAAATAATTCAATGATGGAAATACATTAGTAAGCCTCTGAAGGAGAAGTAACTCCATTCTGATTTTTCAGGGGATGGGAGCTTTAGTGTCAAATCGTAAATCTGGGGAAATTATTAACGACACGCGTTTGAAATGCGTGTGAGCAAGGAGTTTAATTAAATTGATTTGGCAATTAAACCAGTTATTCAGGAAAATGCAGTTGTGCCAGCCCTTAGTCTATAAAGTACATTTTGCGTATATGTTGAAATTCAATAAGTTCCACCAGACGCTTTTTATTATGGCAAGTGATTTTTGAAATTGGCCTCGAAAAAGATGTTTGAAAAATTGTTTAGGCACGTTTATATGATATAGGTAAAACAATGCAATTACCTTTTGCATTCCTTTATAATTTCGACGTGTAAATAATATTTGGTTTCTATTTTCATAGTAAACCATTAATGGAGTTTGTGTTTCCTTAACCAATGGTTCTTTATGGTATACCTGGGAATTAGGGTAGTAAAATACTTTAAATCCGGCTTCTTTAATTCTTTCAGCCCAATCAAATTCCTCAAAGTTAAGAAAATAAATATCAGGTATCAACCCAACTTGTTTAACAATTTCAGATGGAACAACCATTGCACCCTTATGGCCATAGGGTGTCTCAATAATTGTATTATGTTGTCCGTTATCTTTTGTCTGAAACCCGATGATATGATTGATAACTTTAATTTTGTGCATGGGCGTGTATCCGGCAAACGCTATGGAGTCGGTCTGTTTAGCATATTTAATTTTCGGACTAACCATCCCGGCCTCAGGATTTTCTTTTAAAAAAGTAACCAAAGGTTCTAAAAAATCCTCAGGAACCTCTGCGTTATTCTCAATTAGGAATAGGTAACAACCTCTGGCAATACTAATTCCCAAATTCGTTGCACCCGCAAAGCCCATATTTATAGGGCTTCTGATTAGTTTTACACGAGAAAACTGATGCTCAATTACAGAAGGATCTTCAATATTTGAAGCGTTATCAACAACTATGATTTCAGTATTTTTGTAAGTTAACTTATGTAATGACTGTAATAACTCGCAAGTTAACGATGCCTGATTGTAATTTACTGTAATAATGCTCACCAAAGGCTTTTCACTATTCATTAGTTTAGTATTTTTTGTGGTCTACTCTTTACAATTACAAATCATATTGAATCGCAAGTTTTCTTATGATTAAATTTAATAAAAAAACATGACACACCCTCCATAATTTGGTATTCAAAAATTGAATTTGGGGATTAGCCGCCAAATTTTTGCGTATTAATACTCGTTGACAGAGGTTTAAAAAAACGCTAATTTCAATTAAATTTTAAGGAGGTAAATATGTTGGATAAAATCAAAATTGGGACAAAGGCTATGTTAGGTTTTGTTATCGTGGCCTTGTTAGCGGCAATGATTGCATGGATAGGAATAACACAAATAAAGAAAGTGCAACAGCAGGACACCAAAATGTATGAGAAGGTAGTTGTTTCGTTAGGTGAGGTATCGACCATATTGAATGAATTTCAACGGATAAGGGGGCTTCACTTTGATATGATTCTCAGTAATGATCAGAGAGTAATTGACCAATATATCAAGGATCGAAACGCAAATACAATCCTTATAACTAAGCTTATAGAAAATTATGAAAAAATAATATCTACCGACCAGGAAAAACAGCTGTTTACAAATTTAATGAATGCCCGAAAAAATTATCTTGCAGATTTGGATATGATTGAATTGATGGCCTCCCAGAATCAGGATTCGATAGCACTTGATTTCATGTCTGGTGGTAGTTACAGGAAGACATATACAGCTGAGGAAAAGGCGATCCTGGCTATGCTCAATGACAGAATTGACAAGGGTAAGGAAATTGCCTCAAGCAATAACCAAACTGCCAATGCCGCAAGCTTACTAATGATCTTTTTACTTGTTATTGGTGTGCTGGGGGCTTTGAGCCTGGGTTGGCTAATTTCAACAAATATTCGAAAAATCCTAAAAGCACTAATAGACGAAGTAGGTCAATTAATTGAAGCTTCCTTGAATGGCAAGTTGAACAAACGTGCAGATGCTTCCAAAATCAATTTCGAATTCCGCCCCATTGTGGTTGATTTCAATGAAACTCTTGATGCTGTGATCAACCCTCTCAACATGGCCGCCAGTTATGTTAAACGGATTTCAAAAGGTGATATTCCCGAAAAAATTACTGAAACTTATTATGGCGACTTTAATACCATTAAAGATAATCTGAATCAATGTATCGATGCTATTAATCTTATGGTAGAGGATGCAAACCTGCTTGCTAAAGCTGCAATTGAAGGGAAATTAGATATTCGCGCAGACGATAAAAAGCATCAGGGTAAATTCCAAAAGATCATACTTGGCTTCAACAATACCCTCGACTCGGTAATTATTCCACTTAATGAAGCCGCGATGCATATCAGCAGGATTGCAATCGGAGACATGCCTGAAATAATTACGGATGAATATAAGGGAGATTTTAATTTACTAAAGGACAATATTAATGCATTAATAAGTGCATTGAATATGATTGTTGAAAAAGCAAAACAAATTGCCAATGGTGATTTGGCCGTGACCTTAAAAATGCGTTCGGAAAATGATGAGTTAATGTTATCGCTTACGGAAATGGTGCAATCCACAGCAAATATTATTCAGCAATTCCAAAGTGCCGCAGATCAGATTGCTCAGGTAAGTCTGGAAATCAATGCGGGTGCCCAACGCGTATCAGAAGGTGCAACAGAACAAGCTTCTGCCTCAGAGGAAGTATCTTCATCAATGGAAGAAATGGTAGCGAACATTCAACAAAATACCGAAAATGCATTGGAAACAGAAAAAATTGCAACCATTGCCGTTGATGGGATTAGAAGCGGTAACTCATCCGCAACTACCTCTGCAACTGCCATGAAAGAAATAGCTGATAGAATTTCTATAATCAGCGAGATAGCTTTCCAAACTAATATACTAGCGCTGAATGCAGCCGTTGAAGCTGCGCGGGCAGGAGAGGAAGGTAGAGGTTTTGCAGTAGTTGCTTCAGAAGTACGAAAATTGGCCGAAAGAAGCAAGTCGGCTGCCGACGAAATTAACCGTGTTTCGAGTAATGGTGTTGCCATTGCAATTAAGGCTGGAAAAGAACTTGAACATATTTTGCCTGAAATTGAAAAAACGGCACGGTTGGTTCAGGAAATCTCTGCGGCAAGTTTGGAACAAAATTCCGGAGCTGATCAAATCAATAATGCCATTCAACAATTGAACGATGTTACCCAGCAAAATGCTGCCGCTTCCGAACAACTTGCCACCAGCGCCGAAGAACTTACCTATCAGGCAGAGCATTTACGTGAGATGATTGCTTTTTTTAAAATTGATAACCAAGCACAGCAAATAACGTCAGTGGAAGCAATGGAAAAAGTGGAAACAGGCAAAAAGCTTAATAAAATAAAAAAATCAACTGAGACTAAAAGTGCGCCTAATAAAGCTGTAAAGAAAAAATCAGGTGTCACATACCACTTAAAGGAAACAAAATAGTGTCATTTGTGGAGATACGGGTGCGTTGATGTGTTGATTGGCAAATAATAAGACCTTGTATTTATCTATGAATCAATTTATTCATGGATAAGTACTTTTTGTACCTTAAGTGCGAGGTTTTCTGGATTTTTTTAAGTAATTTTTAAGTGCCTAATTGATGACTTTTTGCGTATGACTCCTGATGAAACGATCAACATAGTTTTAGTTGAAGATGACGCTGGACAGGCTGAGCTAATGAGCTATTTGTTAAAGGATGAGCTCACCAAAATTACAATTATTCCCAATGGTAGGGACGCTTTAGCATATCTTCTTGTCAACGATAATGTCGATATCGTACTCATGGATAATAACTTGCCATATATGAGTGGCATTGAAGTAATCCGCGAACTACGGTTACAAAAACGTCAGCATGCAATTATATTTGTATCGGCCGATTCGGATATTAAAACAGTTATCAAGGCCATGCGGGAGGGCGCATTGGATTTTATCCTTAAAACTTCCCCCGATTTCAAAGCTGAAATTGTTAAAGTTGTCGAAAAAATATACAGGCTGCAATCAAAGCGCAAACGACAACTCGAACTGGAAAAACAAATCCGCCTTAGTGAAGAAAATTACCGGAATCTGATCAATAAAATAGATGATTTTCTTTTTGTGCTTGACGAAAAAGGTATTATGCTTCAGGTCAATAATACGGTATTAAACCGGCTTCATTATTTACCTGAGGAAATTTTGGAAAAACATGTCTCTGTTATCCATCCTCCGGAACAAACGAATGAAGTAAAAAGTCTCATAGAAGAAATGTTTGCGGGCAATATCAGAACATCTTTTATACCATTGTTCACTAGCGAAGGACAGCGAATATCTGTCGAAACCAGGATCAATCGTAGTATTTGGAATGGTCGAAATGTTCTTTTCTGGTTAAGTAAGGATATTACTAATTTACGGAATTCAGAAGAAAAGTTTGCCAAGGCATTTGGCGCCAGTCCTTCTGGTATGACTATTTCACTTCTCAACGATGGTAATTTCATTGATGTAAATGATAGTTTCTGCAGTATTACGGGATACCATCATGATGAAATCATTGGCAAGTCATCCAAGGAACTAAATTTATATGAAAATTACGAGGATAGAGACAAGATATTAAACCATGTACTTACCAATGGATTTATAAGGGATTTCGAGGTGCCTCTTTACAGGAAAAACAGGGAGATCGTTTACACTATAATTTCAGCTGATGTCTTTAATATTGGAAATGAACTTTGTCTTTTAACTGTTGTAACCGATATTTCAGAACGGAAGAAGACGGAAGTAGCTATCCGGAAAATGTTTGATTCATTGCAAATCAGTGAATCACGATTCAAAGCACTACTCAACAACATTCCTTTTTTAGCCTGGCTTATTGATAAAGAGGGCAGATATCTTGCAGTGAATGGGCCATTTTCCGACTTCATCGGGTTGCCAATCTATGACATTATTGGCAAAACAATGTTTGAATTGGTGGACCAGCAAGTTGCCGAACAATATTGGGATGAAGATCAGAAAATATTTGAAAAACGCCTGCCATTATACATAGAGGAAACTAAAGAATTAAATGGCAACAAACGTTGGTTTGAAACTTATAAAATACCCAACTTTGACCAATCCGGGGAAATGGTTGGAATTACTGGAATATCAAGAGACATCACGGAGAAAAAGTTACTCGAGGATGAAATCATGATTTTGCATACTCATGATGTATTGCTAAAGGATATTTCATCCAATTTTCTGAGCCTTCCATTTAACCAAACTGACAGGGGAATTGATGATGCTTTGGATATGCTTGGCAAATACATTAAAGCGGATCATGCTCAAATTCTTCTAAAAAAATCCGCAAAAAACGCTTTCGTTAATGCATACATTTGGCACAATGATTCCTCCATAGCAATTACGTTACCAACAGAATTGAAGGTGTCGGAAATGGGCTGGATTAATGAACAACTCGAGCAATTCGAATATGTTCATGTAAATAATACTGACAATCTTCCTCTCGAAGCATTAAGCTCAAAAAAATTCAATCGAAGGTCCATTGGTTCCTTTATTTGTGTTTCCTTATTGTCTGGTGAAAATAATGTAATTGGATATTTATTCTTTTTTTCATCCGAAAGAAATAAGAACTGGAAAAGTGATACCCGAAAGCTGGTAGCCAAAGTTTCAGATATCATCTCAAGGACAATTGAACATCAAAAATGGCGCGAATCCCTTAAAGCAAGTGAAGAACGACTTCAGGTGTCTTTGAAAGCGGGTAATAACGGACTGTGGGACTGGAATTATAAAACAGGCGAGATATATTTCACGGCCACTTCATTTGAAATGCTCGGCTTTACTGAAATTAAAGATAGCATGCATATTGAGGGATGGGAAGAAATGCGACACCCTGAAGACAATGAAATTGCCGAATTAAACCTGCAAAGCCATATTAAAGGGCTAACGGCATATTATGAAGTAGAACAGCGGTTACGGACAGCAACAGATAATTATAAATGGGTACTTACAAGGGGTAAGATTATTGAATGGGATAAAAATGGCAAACCGCTCCGGATCATGGGAGTAAATACCGATATCGATAAAATTAAAACAATGGAATCGGAATTGATTAATGCCAAGGCCGAAGCTGAAAGAGCTAATGTTGCCAAGACACTGTTCCTTGCTAACATGAGCCATGAAATTCGTACTCCTATGAACGGTATCATTGGTTTGAGCAAACTAATGCAAAAAACCAAACTTGACACACAGCAGGAAAATTATTTACATGCAATTGTAGATTCAGCTGATAACCTGTTGGTAATTATCAATGATATCCTTGACTTTTCTAAAATCAATGCTGGAAGGATGCAGCTTGAAAAAATATCTTTCCGCATCGATAAACTCATTATAAGTACAATTAAATCACTTGAATATAAAGCTAAAGATAAAGGCATTGACCTTACATATTCGATTGACACAAGAATTAACCAGGTGATGATGGGCGATCCGGTACGAATCAATCAGATTCTTATTAATTTAATTGGGAATGCCTTAAAATTTACCAATGATGGTTATATCAAACTTGAAATCAACCTCATTAAAAAAGAAAAATCGCAGAATTATATCAAATTTGTTGTTTCCGATTCCGGCATTGGCATTGATAAGGATAAACAGGCTATGATTTTTGAAAGTTTTAGCCAGGAGGACGAAAGTGTAAATCGAAAATTTGGTGGAACTGGTCTGGGGTTAGCCATTTGCAAACAACTTATTGAGATGATGGATGGGTATATAGGTTTGGAAAGTATCAAAGACGTTGGATCCAAATTTTTCTTTACCATTCCATTACCCGATGGCGATCCGACCATGCTCTCGGAAGAAGCAGATAAAGAAATTCAAAATGCCGATTTGTCGGCATTGAAAATACTGGTTGCCGAAGATCATAAAGTCAACCAATATCTTATCAAATCAATTTTTAAAAATTGGAATGTTGAACCGGACATAGCTGAAAATGGCGTTGTAGCTATTGAAATGTTGAAAAAGAAAACCTACGACATTATATTGATGGATAGGCAAATGCCCGAAATGGGTGGCGTTGAAGCTACAAAAATTATTCGTGAAAAGTTAAAACTCAAGATCCCGATCATTGCATTAACAGCCGCTGCTTTAAAAGGTTCCAAAGAACAAGCGCTCGAAGCAGGAATGAATGATTATATTACCAAACCATTTGATCCTGATGATTTACTTCGAAAAATTATCACTTATGTAAAGCCTCAAAAAATTAAGACTAATGTTAAGAAGGTTAGTAACAATAAATTACAAGAAGCACCTGAGAAATTGTATAACTTAATGAGTATGAGTAAGATGTTCGGAAATAACATGACTACCATTAAGGAAATGATTAGATTATTTATAACTACAACTCCACCAATTTGGAGCGAACTTCAAACCGAATATAAACAGAAAAATTTTGAGCAGGTAAGTGAATTAGCCCACAAGCTGAAGCCCTCATTTGATATTATGGAAATCTTATCTTTAAAACAGATTATTCGTGATATTGAGAGCGTTAGTAAGAATAATGATCCGGATCAGAAACTCAAAAACTTAATTAATATATGCGATCAAACTCTCCAAAAAGTAATTGAACAGCTTGGTGAGGACGTTACTAACATGTCATAAGGTAAACTTATTTTTCCATAAATATATGGTAAGTTGCATTAACAATTCACAACAACATTTCCACATTTTATACATTGCCCGCTTTTGCTAATACCAGAGGCGTTGATATGATATCCTACCCTTTTGATGACCTGATAATGACAATTGGAACATTCTGTATGGTGGCCATTTGACTGATTGTCCACATTACCAAGATAAACATAATCCAGTTTAGCGTTTGCTATATCAAAGCAACGTGATAAAACATCATCAGAGGTGGCCGGAGTTGTCATTTGATACATTGGAAAATACCGCGACAGATGCAAAATGGTTTGGCTTCCCAATTCATCAACAATCCAATCGATCATCATGCTGAATTCATCTTCGGAATCGTTAAGCTCTGGTATAATAAGATTGGTTACTTCGAAGTGTTTGTTTGCTTTTTGCAGGCTCAAAAGTGTTTGTTTTACCGGTTCAAGGTGCGAATGAGTTTGTTTTCGGTAAAAATCATCAGTAAATGCTTTTAAATCAATATTATATGCATCAATGTGAGGTAGCAAATTTTGCAGTGGTTCTTCACTGATATACCCATTGGATACCATCACATTTTTATATCCCAGGGCATGGGTTTCCTTTGCTACATCCAGCATATACTCGAAAAATACGGTAGGCTCATTGTAGGTAAAGGCAATGCCCAAATTGTTCTTAGCAGACGAAACTTTATTTACCAATTCATTAACAGTATAATCTTTTAACGAATCAAACTCGTCAACTCCTGTTTGGGAGATATCACAATTCTGACAGAAAGAGCAATGCATGTTACACCCCACACTACCTATCGATAGGATTTGGCTTCCGGGATAAAAATGATACAGTGGCTTTTTTTCAATCGGATCGAGGTGAATAGCTGAAAGTTTTCCATAATTCTCAGCAAAAAACGTTCCTCCAATATTTCTTCTAACACGGCAAATACCATATTTTCCATTGCCAATCAAACAATGTTGCGGACATAAATTACATCTGACCTTATCATTTTCTATGCGGTAAAAAGAGGCCTCCATGACATTCGTTTAAGGTTCAAAGACCAAAGTTTAAAGACGTATTGCTTTGGATTTTGTTTCAGGTTTGAATTTCAAATACAAAGTTAAAAGTTACATTGGATTTCTTTAGACTTTAGACTTTGGACCTTGGACTTTGTACTCCTTAGATATTCTCCTTTATACTATTTTAATGAGTTCATATTGTTGTGTTCCAAAGCCTAATTTTTCAGCATAATCCAGGCAAATTCGCCAATCAGTTTTTGGGTGCGCTTCCTTAAATTTGTCAATCCCTGGATTCAAGCCTGAATTATTTACCAGATCTGCCGAAGCCTTATCAATTGCTATCGGATCTGATGATGCCAATATGCCAATATTAGGAGAAATGGGGATATTATTAAAATTCCAGCAATCGCAATCTGGTGAAATATCCATGAGAAAATTAATGTGAAAAGCGGGTTTATCCTTTAGTACCGCATACGCATACTCGGCCATTTTTTCCATCATTTTTGCAGCTTCCCATTGAACCTGAACTGCATCGTACTGGCAAACCGCCACACACTGTCCGCAGCCTACGCATTTTTCATAATTAATCCCGGCTTTTTTATTTTGAACATGGATGGCATCATGGGCGCAATTTTTTTCACAAACTTTGCAGGCTGTGCATTTATCCGCACTTACAATTGGTTTCGAATTGGAATGCATTTCTAATTTTCCGCCAACAGAGCCGCTACCCATGCCTATGTTTTTTAAACATCCTCCAAAGCCAGTCATTTCATGGCCTTTAAAGTGATTCAGTGAAATTAAAACATCGGAATCAGCAATGGCGGTTCCAATCTTGGCTGTTTTACAGTGTTTGAGATCAATCTCAATTTCGCGGCAATCGGTCCCTTTTAATCCATCAGCAATAACTACATTACAGCCCAGTGCAATTGGGTTAAATCCGTTTTCCATGGCACTTTGCAAATGATCCACCGCATTTGATCTGCGGCCTTTGTAAAGTGTATTGGCATCGGTAAGAAATACCAGACCATCTTTGTTTTGAAGCATTTTTACAACTACGGCAGCATAATTTGGACGTATATAGGCTAAATTACCAGGTTCTCCGAAATGAATTTTAATGGCTACCAGTTTTTTACTAAAATCAATACTTAACATTCCGGCTTTTTCCAATAGCCTGGTGAGTTTTTTATACATATTCTGCTGGGGCGAAGTGTGAAAATCGATAAAATACACTTTTGATTTTTCCATAAGATTCGAAGGTTTGTATTTGATTTGTAAAAATAGAATTTAGGTAGCAATATTAAATAATACCATTGGTTTAAAATAGATAGTCCGGGATTTTAAGTTTTAGTTACGGGATTGTCCTAATATTTCTATGCCAAGCGTAAGTTAGATTTTGAAGGGGTCAAATAAATTCAATTACCACCCTGGCAAGAAGTTAATACCAAATACGGGGTTATGAAAACCACCATACTGAAATGGGAAAGCATAGTATGGCTCTATTACTAATGCCCCAAGTACATTAAGTCTTAAAGATGCTCCCGCACTTACAAGCGGCATTCTTTGAAGGACATTACTACGTGTCCAGCTAAGTACTGGTGTTGTATTATTTGTCCAGGCAATACCTGCATCACAGAATATATCAAAATCAGTCATCAGGAAATTCGATTTTATTAAAGCTATTTTCTTTGGACCGGTAAGCGGAATGCGAAATTCGAAGTTAACCACAGCAATTTTACTGCCGAAAAGATCATTGTATTTGGCGCTCAAAGTATCCTTCGGATTATATTTGGAACTTGAGAAAGTGTTAAAATCATAGCCACGGATATACCAGGGATACCCTAAATATATCTGATTACTACTGCCTAGAATTGTATTATTTGCAAACTCAGCATCCTTACCATATCTTCCATAATGAAGAGCTCTGAATGCAATGGTGTATGGTTTTATATAGAGGTATTTGCGATAATCAACCAGGAGACCATATAAATTAAATGTACCAAAATATCTTTGAAGATCTGCCCTGTAGCGCTCTCCGCGCACCGGAGCCGTCATACCAAAATATGAATTATCTAAAACATAGGCAGCATCTATGGTGTGCATTGTATAGCCCGAAGGCGGTTTCAGCACATCCTTTGAATAGTCAACAGAACCATCATATGAATTATAAGCATTATTCCATTGTTCGATACGGTAATAATAAAAACCCGAAGAAAGGCCTAATTCAATACGTCTGGTTTGTGATATTGGCCGGTAAGCAAACAACGAAAGTTGATCCTGAAAAATCCTGATTAAATATATCGGCTGATTGTATATGTGGAAATATTTACCGGCATGTTGTAACGAATCCAATATGGTCCCCTGGTAACCTTCAGTATATGGAACATGTGATATCGATGCTCCCCAGTTGATCTTGTGTTTTGTATTTAAAAATGCCACCTGTGCACCAAAATCATATACCTGTCCATTCAGGGCTATGGTAGTTGCTATTTGGTGCTGACCGGAAATATCCGAGAATATTGCAAAAATACTACCAGCCATCCCCGAACCAAATCGGCTGGTGGAGATTCCTGCATTGAGGTTTGAAATATAATCAAGCTTAAATTGAGGACGGTAAGGGGTTGCTTTAAAGCTATCTTT
>WSSedL1CaDRAFT_10000610_pt1 | contig 24443 bp, 22 predicted proteins | sample WetSurSL1Cattail_FD_9464 | JGI IMG/M metagenome (IMG submission 9464)
GTTTTCCAAGGACAACAAGTCATCAGTGCCGGCCCAAACTGCTGTTCCCAATAATAAATAACCGATTATTGCCATCCCTAGAATATATTTGAGTTTCATTGGACCCTCCTAAGGATTTGTGATCATCTAAATCATTCGCAATAAACTGAAAGAATGAAAGCCTATTTGACCTTCAAGTCGGATGTAGCCGACTCACCGGTATTTTTAATCTTCACCGTCAATTCTGCCGGATTGGGGGACCAATGATTATCCATCACTTTCAATATGGGAAGATCGATTGCCGTGGAAAGCTCCGGCGGTCCTACGATTTTGATCTTCCGGGTGACCAAATTGGATTCTAAATGCTCACCACCGACTTTAATTTGGAAACTGGTATCACCCTGAGCCAAACCATTGGGTTTGATCTCCCAAGAAAACTGTTTGGTAACTCCCGGTATTAATTCAGGCAGCGTGATAACGGTTTTTCCGGAGCTACATTCCAGCCCCTTTGGCAAAACCAGGTTTATCTTTACATTTTCCGCTTTGGCCTCTCCCCGATGTTCCAGATACATCATCACTGTATAACTTCGGGTGCCGTTAATACTATATTGAACCTCCGCCGGAGCAGTGATTCCCAAAAAAGTTTTACCGGTGGCAAACGTAATCCCGCCCAGACCGTAGTAAACGGTAATGCCAGACTGCTCTCCCGGCTTCAATATTCGGGGGTTCCAATACATTGCCACCGCGCTGTCCAACTCATCCTCACCAAGCCTAGTAAAATCGGCCCCGGCTTCAATCGGAATATCCCAGGGATTATCGGCCGCTTTACCCCAATTGGTAAAGATTAACCGATCCGGAGTGGTTACATCGCCACCCTTCAAAGTACCTTGGGCTATTACCGCCGGTTTGGCAAGGGAATCGAAAGCCTGCCAAAAGTCGGGACTTTCTTTATCGGTAACACTGTAATCAGTGGTAACCGCCTTGGCTCCGATCCGAAAAGGAGCCCCGTCATTATCTCCTACCATGGTATCTAATAAGGTCCGCAAACCCACTTCTACCGAAGCATCTCCGGTATTGCGAATCACATATCTAATCCGGGCCGTATCCAGTGCTCCGGTACTGGGGCTTCTGGCGATATCCAATAATTGTTCTACTTCAACCGCACCGTATTTACATTTCATAGTTAGGCGATCATCGGCGATTTGCGGCGGTTCGATGATCGCTCCGCCCGCTAAACCGTTCCCGGATCGTTTATTACTGGCTTTGCCAAACACATAATTAATTCCGGCAATCCGTAGCGTAGTAAAAGAAGTCCATGGCTTGGGATGACCATAAATGAGAGGCTTATTATCATCATCACTCCGTGCCGGATCACCGCCGGTGACATCTACTGCGAAACGGCCGGTTTCTTCTCCGCTGTTGTTGATAAATACTTTTATGTACTTGTTTTCCAAGGACAACAAGTCATCCGTGCCGGCCCAAACTGCTGTTCCCAATAATAAATAACCGATTATTGCCATCCCTAGAATATATTTGAGTTTCATTGGACCCTCCTAAGGATTTGTGATCACCTTAATTATTTGCAATAAACTGAAGAATGAAAGCCTATTTGACCTAACTCTTGCTCTTCCCCCGGGATGTGGTTCAAGGGGGTATTTCAGTGGAAGAGTAACCCCGGACTTCGACCTCTATAAAAGAACAGAACTTTGACTACCAAGACATAGATTACTCTCCCAATCTTAGGGATGGGATCGCTCTTAGCTCAATATCTCATTCAGGGCCACCAGGAATTAACCACTCTCTACGGTCTGCTTTCGGAATTAATAAACTTCAATGAAACTCCGGCAGTTTGAATATTGAAAGAAAAAGCCAGATCAATAAAATAGTCCTTGGTTACCGGTTTAAACTTCCAAGTTCGTTCGATAACCGAGACCGCCGCCTTATCCAGCCGTAAATCTCCTGAAGATTGATTCAAACGAACCTGCTCCAAACTTCCATCTGCCTTTACCAGGACCTTTACTAGAACAGTGCCCTCTTTCCCTTCATTCAATGCATTTTTAGGGTACGTCGGCAAAGGCCCCAAAACTGTTACCATGCCTTCGCCGGTACCAAAGCCAAATGGCTTCCCGGCATCTCCATTGCCACCAGTACCTGGTCCTCCATTCGCTCCAGCTAAGGGTCCAGCCTGAACCGGTTTTTTCTGCTCGGTTTCTTTTCCGGTTCCTTCTTTCTTAGGCAACAAAATAGCGTCCTCCGGCGCTACTTTGGGGGTGATTTTTGGTTTGATCACAGTTTTTTCTTTGCTGTGATCATCAGTACTAGGACTACTCACCACCACCGGGGCAGCTACAGTTTCAGCCGGAGTTTGGCTGACCATTCCGATAACGCCGTCGGGAGAACCCGCGGCGATCTCTACTAAGCCAATCGGAAAAGTTTCCATATCCGCCGGAGAGGCGTTGAAATATTCCGGTATAAAAAGCAAGAGCAAAAGACAATGAAACGCCAGTGAAAGAATTAATGCAATCATATAATTGGAACGTTCATTAAAATTCATTCATTCTGCACTCCCCACTTTAAAATGGGTTAATTTAATCGATTTAATTTATATTGAGCTTAGTACTATTCGGAATCTGTTGCCGGTCCACTCCCAGCAATGGCTTCTCAGCACCCACACTCGCTAAGGCGTCCATAACCGTCACAATTTTTTGATAAGTTACTACCGCATCCGGTCGCACAATGATCCGGGTTTCCGGATTGTTTTGTAATTCAGTCTTAACTTGTTGCTTTAGTTGATCCAGTCCCATAGATTGTTTGCCCAAATATATCCGGGCATCGCCGGTGATGCTGATCACGATGGTATTCTCAACTACATTTCCCAAATGAAGCGCTTTCGGTAAATTGATGGGAATTCCGGTCTGCGCTCCATTCAAGGTAGCAAACAGCATAAAAAATACCACGATAAAAAAAAGCACATCGATCATCGGTACCAGTTCAATCCGGGGACGCTTCCGTTGTATCTGAAGATTCATCCGGATCACCTAACCCTTTCGCAGAATAGCGAGTATTTCTTGACCCTGGCACGTTAATTCCCGAGCCCGCTTGTCCGCAATGCCGTAAAAAATATTTACAAAAAACAAGGCCGGAATGGCAATGGCCAAGCCAAACGCAGTATTATAAAGAGCTTCGGCAATACCGGCGCTTAATTGGGAGGCTTGGCTACCGGAAACCACCGCCAGCGCTGTAAAAGACTTGATGATACCGGTTACCGTTCCGAGTAACCCCAATAAAGGACTGGCGGTTACCACGGTATCCAATAAACTGAGTCCCCGCTGTAGACCTCGCAATTCACGTTCTCCTGCGCTCTGAGCCGTCTCTTCAATCAGAGTGTTATCAATCTGATATTGGCCAAGCACACTTTCGGTGATCCGTCCCAGCGGTGTCCGCCAGGTAGCAGCCAAATATTTGGCTTCATCCAGTTTACCCTGGTTAAGCACCAGTTTCAATTGTTTAAAGGCCCGCTCCGGAGTCCGGTTCCGTAAACTATAAAAAAGGATTCTTTCGACCACAATAATCACTGCTAAAATCGAACAGAATATCAGCGGGATCATAATAATTCCGCCCTTAATAAGAAATTGCCACATCTTCCCGCACCCTCCTGGATTTTATGGACTTTTTAGTATATATCGGTAAATTTCGACAATAAATAAGCGATCCCTTTTTCCAATTTTATAGAAAAAAAGCTCCCTATATGGGAGCACAAAAATACTTTAACACCAGAGTACCGAAACAAGATAAAAAAATCCTTTCTCTGTATCTCCGTGTCTCTGTGGCTAACTCAGTTGGCCACAGAGACACGGAGATTAAAACTTATTTCCATTGCCCCCGGTGAGCCCTTGGCTAACAGAGGTGAAACTATCTTCCAACTCCTTCATAGACGAAACCTAAAGCCCTAACCTTGGATGGCTCAAATAAATTCCTGGTATCCAAAATATGCTTTCCTTTCATACCTTGTTTAACCAAATCCAAATCCAGGCTGCGATATTCATTCCACTCGGTTAACAATACCAAGGCATCCGCCTGTTTAACCGCTTCATATTCATTGGCGGCATATTCAATCGTTGAGCCAAACAATTTTCTGGCATTTTCCATAGCCTGAGGATCGTGAACCTTAATCAATGCCTTTTTCTTTAATAGACAATTAATAATCACAATAGCCGGCGAGTCTCTCATATCATCGGTTTCCGCTTTAAAAGCCAAGCCCAGAATGGCCACGGTTTTATTCTCCAAATTCCCTCCCAGGGCTTTTTCCAATTTTTGGACCATTCTTTCTTTTTGGGCCTCATTAGAAGAGATTACTGCCTTTACCAAAGACATCTCGACGTGATACTGATTGCCGATTTCAACCAAAGCTTTGGTGTCCTTGGGGAAACAACTTCCGCCATATCCGGGGCCGGGATGTAAAAATTTAGAGCCGATACGTCCGTCTTTTCCCATCGCTTTGGCCACCTGATTTACATCGGCGCCGACTGCTTCACAAAGATTAGCTATTTGATTGATAAACATAATTTTAGTCGCTAAAAAGGCGTTACTGGCATATTTGATAAGTTCCGCAGTCTCTAAGCTGCAAAATATAAACGGAGTCTCGATTAAAAAAAGGCTGCGGTAAATATCACTCATTGTTTCTTTTGCTTTTTCCGATTCATAACCAACAACCACCCGATCCGGGTGAAAGAAATCCTGGATAGCCTTCCCTTCCCTAAGAAATTCCGGGTTGGAAACCACATCAAAGCAATCTTTACCGGACTGCTTGGCTATTTGTTCCTTAATCCATCGATTGGTGCCAATCGGAACGGTGCTCTTGGTTACAATGACTTTATAACCGTTCAAATTTCTCCCGATAGCTTGGACCACCGCTTGAACTTGCGAAAGGTCGGCTTCACCATTATCTTTAGGCGGAGTTCCGACTCCGATAAAAATGACTTCATTGTCTCGCATTGCTTGGTCAATATCCGAAGTAAATAAGAGTCGTCCGGCCTTTACGTTTTTATCAAAATATTCCTGAATTCCAGGTTCATATATCGGAATCTTGCCGTTATTTAATAACTTAATTTTTTCTTCTAAAATATCACAGCAGGTAACATGATTACCGAAATCAGCAAGTCCAACTCCACTGACCAATCCCACATATCCAGTCCCGATAACTGCTATTTGACGCGACATTTGATTAACCTCTTTTCAATATTTTAATTCTTTATAGGTTAATTGAATTTTTATGCTATCAGCAATCATTGCTGAAAAGCAAAGGTCTATTGGACCTAACCCTTGCCCCAATGTCATCAAGCTACGCTTCCATAAAATGGGACATAGATCAAGTTTGCCTATTTGACCTAACTCTTGCTCTTCCCCTTAGAAGTGGCTTGCGATCGCAATTTCAGTGGAAGAGTAACCCCAGCCGTTGATCTCTAAAAGCTTTTGGGCTTCGAAGGCATCGGTTACTCTCCCACTGAATCCGCTTCATTAAAATACTTCATTGGGGGAGAGCAAGAGAGAGACCCTCTAGAACAAAATTTGACCTAGAACGAGCCCAATTATTTCCATTTGTTTTGGTTCTTGGTCAGATTATTTATTTCAACTAATACGGCTATTTCCTCTGTACCAAGTGATAAACCGCTTAATTCCTTCTTCTAAACTCACTTTAGGTTGATAGTTCAATTCAGCCTTCGATTTGGTTAAATCCGCATAGGTAATTGGAACATCTCCGGCCTGATTGGGCATCTTCTGTAAAATCGCCTTTTTATCCAGGTTTTTCTCGATTATAGCCACCATCTCCATTAGGGAGATGGTATGGGAATTACCCAGGTTATAAATAAAATGACCAGGCTTTCGAATGTTCATCGCTGCCATAATGCCAGCCACAATATCGTCGATATAGGTATAATCCCGGCGTGATGAACCATCTCCAAAGAAGGGAATCGGTTTCCCTTGGTCAATCAACGTCGTAAATTTCCTGATCGCCATCTCCGGCCTTTGCCTGGGTCCATAGACCGTAAAAAAACGTAATGAGGCAATAGGAAATTTGTAAAGTCGGGCATAGGTCTCACAATAAAGTTCACCCGCCCTTTTGGCAACTGCATAGGGCGAAATCTGGTTGTCCACCGGGTCGGTCTCGGCAAAAGGGACTTTGGAATTTAGACCGTATACTGAAGATGAAGAAGCGGATACAAAATTCTTCACCGCATATCGATGAGCCAATTCCAATAAATTGACCGTGCCTTTAATATCGACATCGACATAGACCGCCGGATTCTCCAGTGAAGCCCGAACCCCGGCCATGGCGGCAAGATGTACTACCTGACCAAAATGATATTGTTCAAAGAGTTTGTCTAAAAAATCAAAATCCCGGATATCCCCTTCGTATAGAGCAAAGTGTGGATTGTCTAAAGCAGCGGCAATATTTTGTCGTTTTAAATTGGGATCGTAATAATCATTAAAATTATCCACGACCACAATTTGTTCTTCAGTAATGCAGGCCAAGAGGCGATCCAGCAAATGGCTGCCGATGAATCCCGCTCCGCCGGTAATTAAAATAGAATTTGGCATTTATTCCTCCAGAAGAAAATCTTATTAAAAAAATATCATACATTTATTATGGCTTTTGGCTAATCTTTTATTTTGTTGCTTTTAATATTGCGGTTCTGGAAGTTAACATTTTAAAGGAGTTCATTACCTGTAAGTCGTATTTATTAACTTGAAATAAGTCTGGCTTTTTCCGCCGAATCTTTAAATAATATAGAGTTTTTGATAGAAAGATAAATGGATATGTAAAAATTAGCCAAAATAAAGATGAACTTTTCACCCGGTCGGGATAAAATTGAACTTTTTTAAAGCCACACTTTTTCACCATAGAAGATAAAAAATTATAAGATACTGGATGAATATGTCCATTAAAGGCTTTACGACCTGTAACCGGAAGAACATCAAATTGAAGGTATAAACCATGACCCAAAAATGCTAATCTTGAATTAATATTCATTATATTAGGGGTGGTTAAGACTAAGATTCCACCAGGTTTGATAATACGGAAAATCTCTCGCATTAACTGAAATTGGTCTTCTATGTGTTCAATAACTTCAATAGAACAAACTACATCAAATGTGTTATCCTCATAAGGAAGACCGGTATTAAAATCACCGAATTGACAAGATAACTTATCGAATTTAAAGTTTTCCGGATAATAATCGGAAGCTTGAATAATTTCTTCCGGATTCAGACTTTTACTTTTCAATGTATTATATAGTAACGAACTAAAATACCCAGTTCCAGCACCCAAGTCCAGAATTTTTGCGCCTTTTTCTACATGTGAAAGAATTAGAGACAGCACAATTTGATTTGTTTTTTTATGAGAAGATGGTTTTATTCCCAAAATAAAGCCCCTTTCATTTCATATTATTTTATAAAATCTTTAAAAATCTTAAATTATATCCAACAAAAGTTTCTTATTCTGCAAATTCATTACTCCTATAAAAATAATAAATATCAATCCAACCTGAGGCGCATGCATATTAACATCTACTGAATTCTGAAATATTTGTCCCGCAATTATTCCCAATGTGGCAGCAGTAAGTAAATTTTTCCTCTCTTTAAAATTGATCCAGCCCCTTTTAATAACCATTCCAAGCAAAAACAAAAAATTTAGCAATCCAAAGATTCCCAGTTCAACTCCAATATTGATAAAAATATCATGCAAATGTTTATGTTTAAATTGTAATTTATTTAATAAATCTTTCAAATTTAATTTATCATAAATTAAGCCAACATTATTAAACCCAATACCTGTTAATGGTTTATTCTTAAATAATTTAACCCCTGTTTCATACATCTCGATTCTCGTTTTAACATTAAAGCTTTGTCTATCCTTTAATTGTTTTAGTCGATCTATATATTGTTTTGGTATGAATGTACCAATTAATACCATTATTACTAAAAAAGCAATAATCATTCTTTTATCCTTAAGTATCGATACAACAAACAAACCAATAGTAAGCGATATTAAAGCCGACCTTGAGACACTAGCAAACAGGCCAAGAATTCCAAACAATATACCTATTAACCCGAACAACTTTAATTTTTTATCCTTACCAAATAATAAAATAGAAAAATTAAAAATAACAAAAATCATCATGATTGAACCTAGTCGATTCGGAACTTGTACAAAGCTTTTTGCCTGAGACACTCCCAATATAAAGTATTGATAAACACCATAACCAGCACAAATAACATTAGAAACCCAATATGAAATAAAAGTTATCTTGAGTTCCTTTTTAGACTCTATAAAATTTATTGTTGCATAATATAAAATTACATATTCTAACACTGGGCTGAGAAAACCTCTAAAAACATGATATGGACTGAGGGCCCAAAAAGCCGATATTAGGATAATCAATAAAAAACAAAATATTCCTTTATTCATATTCCCTTCTAATAAATCTAATTTAAAAAAAAATAAGCAAGGTATTAATGATAATAACAGCAATCCTGAGACAATATGAACCCCTGACTTAGATAAGGGAATAATAAAAACTAGTAGATAAATAAATACCCTAATTAAAGAGTCCATTTTTTCAATTCGATTATTATTACTGATTACATGATTCATAAAATATCCTCCCTTCGTATCCCATGTTTCTTATCTTCCCATAAAATCAGCACTATCAATAAATGAAATAACTATCAATTTATTCTTTTCTCTTTCCTTCCGGATTATCTAGCAACCTCCTATAAATTGTTATCGTTCTCTCATAGTTGCTCTTTTCTGTATATTCTAACATAGAATCGCGAGCTGCTTCCGACATATCTCTTCTTTTTGCTTCATTGACTAATTCATTAATGTATGATATAAGACTCTTCGTATCTCCTGGTTTATCAAGTATAAAACCATTTTTTCCGTGAATCACTATACCGGATGCCCCATTAGTTATAGTTGTAATTATTGGTAAGCCTGATGCCATTGCTTCCAAAGAAACATTAGCACAAGGATCATAAAGTGAAGGGAGAACAAAGACATCCCCTGCACTATAGTAAATATTAGCATCAGTAGTGAATCCAATAAAGATAACTCTATCTTGGACCCCGTATTTTCTTGCCAAAGTCTTATATTTATTGATTTTACCCTTACCAATTACCATTAGCTTTACATTTTCTCTTAATTCTGGTAATACCCTAATAACATACTTCAAACCCTTTCTTTCAAATTCTGACCCCACAAATAATAATACCAAATCATCATCATTCAAGCCATATTTTCCTCTTATCGGTTGACGGAATTTTTCTCTTTTATCAGGACAAAAAAGTTTAATATCGACACCATTATGATTAACGATTATATCGTTGGCATAAACGTGATATTTATTAATTATTTCATTTTTAACCATAGTAGAAACTGCCATTATTTTTTTATAGTTACCCGGCTTAAAATCCTGGGCTTCAAGATATCCGGTTAAATAATCTTTAATAGATAATTTGCTTGTTATTTTTTTAAGAACTCGTTTTAACGGATTTTTTATCTCTTCTAGCATTCTTTCCTTATAGATACCATGACAACCGGCGCCAGTCCTAATTATATCACCAAAACCAAGCCTGGAAAAAGTTTGCACAATATCAAAATTCTGTTTTGCTATAGCCTTATGGGCATTTTTCGCAAAGGTATATTGCTCGATTCCTAAAACCTTTCCTGGACATTTTACCTGATGGAATGTTATCCGGTCATCTACCTCTTTGTCCCATGAGGCGGCAAAAACATGAACATCATATCCTTCTTCTACTAAAAAATACGAAAATCTGACTAGGTATCTCTCCATGCCACCAGTTATTGTATATTTTCTATGAACAAGAGCTATTTTCATCCGAGCACCTCGATAATTCCCAAAGTTTACTATATTTTAAGAATGCATAGACAAAATAAAGGATGCTCAGAATAAAGCCCTGTATACCGTCACGGAATCCTTGCTTGATAAAATACATCCTAATAAATCGCCACATCGGATTCACCAAAATATCAATCAACTTAAATTTTCGACCATTACTATACATTTCATAAGCATCCAAAGTTGTATATTGATCGGCTTTTTTTATAAACTGCCGAATATCACGGTAAGTAAAGTGCACAAATGGATTATCCAAATTTTTTATTGGCCCCTGTATTTCGACTTTTTCATGAACCTGACCTCTAAAATTCGTTGTGTTTCTAAACAACCGTAAAGTATAATCAGGATACCATCCACAGTGTTTTATCCACTTACCGAGAAAATAATTTTTTCTTGGTATTCGGTACCCTTCAAACCCGAGGCCCGTTAATTTTTGTTTAATCTCATCTTTTAATTGGGCGCTGACTCTTTCGTCGGAGTCCACGACTAAAACCCATTCCGATTTTATCTTTTCTAGTCCGAAATTTCTTTGATTTGAGAAATCATCAAATTCACGCCTATAAACTTTGTCGGTATATTTTTGACATATTTCAATGGTTTTATCAGTGCTGAAAGAATCGATAACCACGATTTCATTAACCCAATTGACGCTTTCAAGACAATCCTTAATATTTTCTTCTTCATTATAGGTTAAAACCAGTACTCCGATAGAAAGCAAAATTTTTCACCTCTGCACTTTTTTTATCGGAATTATTACCATTAGACTTTATAATAGCTATTGCCTTTATTAAGCAATTAGCGTTACATAAGAACAACGCTAATTGCTTAATTTAAATAAAGTTCTTCTATGCGATCTATTTTTTCATCAAATGTGAATTTTGCTTCAACTATTTTTCTGCCTTTCTCTCCCATCTTATCCCGCTCAGGATTATTAATCATTTTTAAGATTTTAGCGGCAATATCCTCCGGATTTTTATCCTCGGCTAGATAGCCTGTTTCACCATCCACCATTATTTCGGCCACACTGTCGATATTAGAACTGACAATTGGTTTACCAGCGGCCATCGTTTCAATGATAATCCAGGGACAACCTTCATAAAGAGCCGTATGCACTACAAAATCGATCATATTTAAGATGGATGGAATATCATTTCGAAATCCGGTAAAGATGACCTTATCTTCTATTCCTAGTTCTTTGATTCTTTTCATCAATATTTCTTCCTTACTGCCGGCGCCAACCAATAGTAGCTTAAATTTGGTGAACGATTTTAGTACGAAAGGTAAAGCCTCAATTAGATAAATCTGTCCTTTCTGTCTGCAGATCCGGCCGATATTGGCTAAGACCACTTCATCTTCCTTAATATCAAATTGTGCTCTGATATTTTGGGTGATTTCGGGTTTGGTAAATTCATCAAGATTTACACCATTATAGATAAGATTGATTTTTTCTCTGGACAAATATCTCGCTGATATATATTTTATGCTTTCATCTAGAGTAGTCTTAGAAATAGCCATGAAATTAGTGATACAATATTTTAACAGTAACTTATTATAAAAGCTATTTTTGATGGGTTCAGCCAAAGCACGGCGGTAAACAATTTTTTTAACACCTGCCAATTTAGCAGCTAAAGATGCGTACTTAAAATGGGATGATTGACAGAAAAAAACGACTTCAATTTTATTGTTTTTCAAATAATTTTTTAACCATATGATTCTAACGAAGTTAAGCCAGGTATTATTGGTAATGCGTTTAATAGCCATCATCTCAAATCCCGCCGCTTTACATTGATTATAAAAAGGATGGTCTTTTAGGGCGATTACAAAAATATGATAGCCTCTTTTTTGTAAAGCGGAAGCAGTCTTAAAGTGCCAACCTTCAACTCCACCCCAATTTAAACCAGTATTAACGAAAAGTATATTTTTGACCATTTATATCCAACCTTTTGTGATTAATCGAAGAAATTTTTTATTAATAATGTTCTTCCCATATAAAAAACAGCGCACTAAAAATATTCAAAAGATATAGAGCCCTAGAGTTGACATAAGAAGTTCTTTATATTTCTTTTTTTAATACAAACCAGACCGTATGAGCGTACCTATTTAAATATACCATCTGATTATAATATCTTATTTTACGCGCAACTCTTGTCAAAAAAAATCGAGGTTTTTCAATTACTTGTATGTCAACTATAGAAATAGGATACTTTTTAGTTTGTCCTTTCATAAAGCAAATAGCTTCTTCTAAACTAAAAAACCATTTATGTCTATCTTCAGGTTTCTCAACTGGAAGCCCATAATAACCAAAAGAACCATTTCCCCTCTCAATAGGTCTTCTAGCATTACACCAATTATTCGGCAAAGATATTATGAGATATCCCTTACAGACCTTTATTAGTTCACTAAATATTTCGTGAAGATTATCAAGATGTTCTAAAACGTCTGTACAAATAACTGTATCAAATTCATCTTTTGGAAAAGGCAACTCTTTAATTTCTTCCAAATTTAATTGGATATCTGGCTTACCAGCAATATCAATTCCTGTATATTTCACATTTTCTAATAACCCTTTTAAAACAGCTTCATCACAACCAACATCCAAAACCTTATTTCCAATATATTTTTTAAACTCCTCAATTACATAAATGGATCTTTCTTTTCGCATATGATAATTCTTATAAATAACCTTCATTACATCACCCCTCTAAATTATTAGAAACTAATAGATTATAAGTACTTTACATTATCGTTCTGAAAGGCATAAGTTTTACCCCATTTTGCTAGTTTAGCTGTGATTCCTTTATCGAGATGTTCTTGTTGAATCGTGACATTAGTTACATCATGCTGTTGATAGTATTTTAAAAAAATATTCATGAATTTCAGCCTGTCTCGAAAAGTAAAACTATAGACATGGGGCATCTCAGCTAATCCGGAATATAAGTGAGAATAGAACGAAATAAGATTCTTTTCTATTGCCTTCCATGGCAAAAGAGGGTATTGCCTTATATTATCAAAATCTACCATCGCGAGTTCCATATTGATTATACTGTTATCAACAAATTTAATTAAAATACCTGGTAAATTTAAATCTCCATTAATAAAATTATTATTGTAAAGCTTCGCCAGAAATAAAGCCATCTTTTGAATTAAAATATCTTTAGTTGACTCATTATAATTACCGTTTTTAATATAATCATATAAATTATATTCAGAAAATTCCTGGGTTACAAATAAACTATCCGTAATAAAAGTATTGATAGCATAGGTTACTGCTAATATGGGCTTAATAGCATTAACTTGCCTTTCTAACATTTTTTCAGACATTCTAAAAGATCTTATTGCATCAGGTGCTCTAAAAATGCTTTTCAGACACTTATTACTGTTTCGATAACAATACTTTTTAAAATAATAAGTATTTTCTCCTATTTTGATTTTATAAACTTTTCTTCCATTTCGCTGAGTTATCAAATCAGTCTGTTGACAATTCTTTATTAACTCATAACTTTTAAACAACAATTCTGGACTCGTTTTTTCACGATAATATATATCTATATTTTTATCTACATGTTCTTTATATAAGGCCATCATTCCCCCCCCTTTTGTGCCAAGAAATATAGTCGTCATAAGTTTACTTAACCCAACCCGCTCTTTTCAATCACATTCACTATTTCATCTGCCTGTATCTCATTCATGCAACGATGGTGACCCAAAGGACATTCGTGTTTTCCGCAAGGCCGGCATTCTATTGTTGTTTTGACAATTTGATTTTTTTCCCCTAAAGGACGGTATTTGACGTCATCCGATGGTCCAAATATGGTAATAGTTGGGGTCCCCACAGCGGCAGCAACGTGAACCGGTCCGCTGTCATTACTGATTACTAAATCACACCGTGCCAACAAAGCCGCCAGTTCCTTCAAACTGGTTTTTCCTGCTGCTATAATCGGTTCCGTTTCCATCCGCTTAACTATCTCTTCCACTCTGGGTAGATCACTCGGACTACCAACCATTATCACCTTACCGTATTTCCGGTTCAACATATCGCCAAGCCGCGCAAAACCTTCTATCGACCATCTTTTCGTCGGCCAAGTTCCTGCCGTATTTAGTGCAATCAGTTTTGCTTTGGTACCGATACCCCAATTCTCAAGTTTTTTATTGATCTCATTTTTTACCTTATCAGTAACTTCGAGATATGGTAAACCCGTTTCGACATTCAAATCCATCTTTCGTAAAAAATCTAAATAGACATTGACCATATGCTGATTCTCCGGTTGTTTTAATTCCCGGTTCAAGAACAAGCCCCGTCCCTGACCGCCGTAACCAATAGTAAAAGAGGGATTAATTAATTTGAGCAATAAGGCCGTACGCCAGCTGCCATGAATGTTTATGCCTAAATCATATTTGTTTCGGCCCAACTCTCTGGCAAAGTTAACACTCTGTTTGTTTGACCAATGTTTATCATACGCATAAATGTTGTCGAAATTCAAGTTGCTTTCCATAATGGGATAAAATGCATTATTCACGATTAAATCAATCCGCGCCGCAGGAAAGTTTTTTCGCAGTTCTCTAAAAAACGGCATAGCAAACATTAAATCACCTAGATAAAGCAGATCGATAACGATGATCCGCTGCCATTGCTTGTCAAGCAGTCTCATTTTTTCACCCCTGATAGTCTTGGCGTAACATGAATCAGGCAAGTAACCTTCAAAAGCGCTATAACAGAAAAATTGTCACTTACTTGCCGGAGCGAAGCGTAAACAACATTTTTACTTTTCGTTTGAATTTCCTTACCTTTTCCCTCTGTCTACGCATTTGAATCAATAAATTCAATAATTCCCGATGACTTTCCGGCGCATAATATTGTAAAAATATTTCCTGTTCTTTAGGGGAAAACTCAAAGCGGGCCAAATCCTTAAGACGTTTTTTGCTATCCAGTTTACCCTTAATCCGGGCCCGGTTAAGATCTATATAATAAAACTCGGGTTTATTATCAATATTGCCGATTAAAATATTGCCGGCATGAAGATCTCTATGAATAATACCGGCATCATGCATTTTTCTTATATCTCCTGCTATAAAAGGCAAAAATTCTAAAAATTTATCTTTGTAGGGATGATTTTCCTTTTTGATAATATCTAAAAGGGAATAATCATAGGGGATATACTCTGTCAAATAATAGCTGTATATAATTTTATTATATTTTGTTCTTTCTTCGAATACAGCAACAGGTTGAGGGGTTTTAATCCCAATTTCTTCTAAAGCAATGGCAATGATAAGGGAGCGGACTGCTTTGGAATTGAGAAATGTAAAACGAACCTGGTCAAATTTCCGCTTCAAATTGAACTTTTTAATGACAATATCTTTTTTAAGGCCATTGGCCTCTTTAACCCGAAAAATCGCCAAAGTGTTTCGACTATTGTGGATAACTTCGCCGTCTTCCCATTGGCTGTCAATTTTTTCGATAAAATTTTTAAGTTGTTCATTGTTCCAATCGTCAGCTATCCAAAGTATTTTTCTCCCTTTCAACTTCTGCTGTATGTTTTCCCATTGAGGTAATTCCTCGGTTATCCTTTTCACTTTTTCACTCCTAATATCTTTTGTACAGCCACAAACACCTGCTCTACGGAAACATTGTTCATGCATTCCTGATTATGCGGGCACTTTCGTTTCCAACAGCCGAGACACGCTGAATGATCGTCTCTGACCACTATATTTCTATTGCCATAAGGACCATATATTTTCGGATCTGTGGGGCCCATAATCACAACCACTGGTAAACCAACTGCTACAGCTAGATGCATCGGCCCGGTATCACCGCCGATAAAAAGCTCTGCCCGCTTGTACAATTCGGCCAATTCACCGAGGTTGGTCAAACCCGCCAAATTAGATACCGGCACAGAAGAGGTTTCCAGGATGGTATCAATTCCCTTTCGATTACCCGGATCGCCGGTAAAAACCGCTTCATAATCTAGCTCTTTTTTTATTCGTCCCGCCAGTTCCCGGTAACGTTCCACAATCCAATCCTTGGTTTTCCAGGTCGTGTAGGGATTAATAACGACAAACTTTCGATCACGTAACGAATACTCTTCCAATAGTTTGGTTACTTTTACTTTGTCGGAGGAGCTAGGCTCAATCGCAAATCGAACCTGCTCGTTACTGACGCCCAAGGCCGCTTTTGTCATATATAGATATCGGTCGATTTTATGGGTTAATTGCGACGGAATTTTGATTTTGCGATTATAGAATAAAATACTCCCTTCAGCGGCGCCGGCATTTCCATATCGAAGAGGGGCTTTTGTCATCCCAACCGGTAGGGCGCTTTTGAAAAAGCCATGTAGATCGAGTACTAAATCAAAATTATAATTCCGCAACCCTTTCAGAAAACTGACAACCGCCTTTAGTGCCTGCCACTTATTCTTTTTCGCTATTTCTTGCCATTGTTTTCTAGGCATTACAATGATCTTATCGACATAAGGGTTTAAACTGATTAGCCCAACTACTCTATCTTCCGCCAACCAGTTTAATTCAGCATTAGGAAATTTTTCTTTGATGGCAAAGGCTACCGGTAAAGCATGAATCACATCCCCGATCGCGCTCAAACGGACGATTAATATTTTTGGTTTGCGTATTAATAGATAGTTTATTTGTTCTAGATTGACCCGCAAAGCTCCTTTATTCGATTGAATCAGTTCACCGGCTTTTTTACCCTTTTCATCAAGTTTATCTTGGTTATTTAAATAATAAATCATTTGCCGAGCAAGTTCATCGGAGTTATTAACCTGAATTAATACATCGGCCGCTAGAAAATATTTAGTGTCTTCTTTAAAATTAAACATATGCGGACCCACAAATACTGCCCTGCCATAAGCTGCAGGTTCCAGAATATTGTGCCCGCCTTTGGGGATAAGACTACCCCCTACAAAAACCAGGGTGGCTATTTTGTAAAGGCCGGCCAGTTCCCCGAAAGTATCAACGATTATTACAGCATCCTCGGTTAATTGGTCGATCTCCTTGGACCAGCTTACAGCTTTAATTCCTTGTTCAACATAGACTTTCTTTATTTCCTCAGTACGATCAATATATCGGGGAGCGATGATCATTAATAGCTCTGGAAAGTGCTGCTTTAACTTTTTATATACTTCTAATAATTGTTTCTCCTCATTATCATGAGTACTACCGGCCAAAAGCACCGGCCGTTCTTTATCTATATTCAATCTCCGGTAAAGCAGATCCCGATCAACCGTTTTACTGAAATCACGGTCATATTTTATATTTCCATTAACAAGAACCTTATCTTCGGGGGCTCCCAAAGAAATGATCCTCTCAGCATCCATCCGTGACTGCATGCTAAAAGAGTCAACCATAAATAAGGCTCTTTTTAGTAGCGGCTTTATATATTGGTAGTTTGTTAAACTCTTATCGCCAATCCTCCCACTGGCTACCAAAACCCGTCCCCCAAAGCGATGCACTTCATTGATAAGATTAGGCCAGAGCTCGGTTTCGATCAGTATTAATAATTCGGGGTTGATTTGCCTTACAACTTTTCTCACGATAAAAGAGATATCCAATGGCAAAAAAATAACGCTTTCCCTGTTCTCCAGGCTTTCCTCAACCATCTTTTTCCCAGTCGCCGTCATAACGGAAAATAATATCTGGTAATCAGGGTATTCCTTTTTTAGCTCGACAACCAATTGTTTGGCGATCACCGTTTCCCCAACCGAGGCCGCATGGATCCAGATAGTTTTTTGGGCCTTAAATCTTTTGACTAACTCCGGATCAATAAAGCCAAACCTCTCCTGCCATTGATGTTCTTTTTTGTCCTTGCGTTTACTAAAAAAAAGGATTGGCGCATAAAAAAGCAAAATAACAATTAAAACAATATCGTATAGTAGAAGCAGCTGCTTTTCACCTCTTCGCCCGGCTTTTTCCATGCCCTTTGCCGCTAACCATTAATCTTCTCCAACGAGTAGATATATCTTATGGAAAAACGTTATTTCAACAATCGTTCAATTATAAAACAACTCTATATAAACTTCTAGCTGTAGTTGACTAGCTCCTAAAAACAGTATCATCAATTCCGGAGTATTAACGTCACAATCATCCAATTTCATCAATCAACGCCACCGCCATCGCGCCGATTCCTTCCCCCCGGCCCGCAAATCCCAAACCTTCAGTGGTGGTAGCCTTAATATTCACCTGAACTGCTTTCTGATTGATCAATGCCATGATATTTTGCTGTATCTCCGGGATAAAGCCAACCAACTTCGGTTTTTGGGCGATAATCGTCGCGTCAATATTTACCACCTGATACCCGGCAGTTTTCACTTTTTCCAGAACGTCTTTGAATAACTTCATACTATCAGCGTCTTTAAACCGTAGGTCGCTATCGGGAAAATGGTGTCCGATATCACCGGCGCCGATTGCCCCCAGTAATGCATCCATAATGGCATGGACCAGTACATCGGCATCGGAGTGTCCCAGCAACCCCGATTCATACGGAATTTCGACTCCTCCCAAAATCAAACGTCTATTGGGAACCAGCCGGTGAACATCAAACCCCTGCCCGATTCGCATCTTGGCGTCTCCTTACAATCGCTTCAGCAACGATTAAATCCTCCGGGGTAGTTATCTTAAAATTTTCATAAGAACCCATCACCAATTTCACCCGATGTCCGCAATACTCAGCCACCGCACAATCATCGGTAAAATTACGGTTTAAAGCCACCACTTTTTTATAACAATCACTAATTAAATTAAAATCAAAGACCTGCGGTGTCTGAACCGCCCATAAAGTTGAACGTTCAGGAGTTGCCACCACATAACCGGCAGTGTCGATCTGTTTAATTGTATCTTTAACCGGAGTTGCCACTCCCACCGCCTGATAAGTCCGGCATGCCAGAATAGCATCTTCCAATATGTTAGAAGTAACCAAAGCCCGCGCCGCATCATGGATCAGTACCATCCGGTGTGGCGTAGCCCAGCCGGACCAATTTTGATAATAACCAATTCCAGCCGCGACCGAATCTTGGCGTTCTTTTCCACCATGGATTATCGTAAACTTCTCCGGATTGAGCTTCGAATTTTGCTCGATCAAGTGGGTAATTTCCCGTTCCTCGGCGGCATTCACGACCAATACTACATGATCAATGGTATTAGTTTCTTGAAATACCTCTAAAACAAGTTCCAATATGCTCCGACCGGCGAGGGACAACCAAATTTTATTGACTCCGGCATTCATCCTTTGGCCGGTCCCCGCTGCCGGAATTATCGCTACAATTTGATAATCAACCATTTTTTCACCCACAATTAATTTCCAGCTTGATTCGTAACATTCCTGCAAAATACTACAAGAAAATTATAAAAAAGGTATACAATATATCCATAAAAATAAATTTTCTTTGGATATACGGTATACCAAATTGTTAAAGACTTTTGTTGTTTCAGCCAACAAGTTAACGAACCAAACTTGGGTCAACCCTCCATCTTGGTTCTTCTCTATAGGCAGGAACCAAGGGTCAGCATTTAAGACAAAGACCAATAGAATTACAGTTCGTTTCTCCCTGGAGGGAGAAAGATAGAATGAGGGTTGACCATCCGGTTGACCATCATTTCACGATGTCGCTTTCGTCATTAAGTACTCTTTCGGTTTGGCAAAGATCATCCGGCCGGCAGAAGTCTGTAAGACACTGGTGACTAAAACCTCCAAATCGATCCCAATATAATTTTTGCCCCCCTCAACTACGATCATGGTGCCATCTTCCAGGTAACCGATGCCTTGGCCAAATTCTTTGCCATCCCTTAGTATTCGCACCAGCATCTCCTCGCCTGGCAATACCGCCGGTTTAATGGCATTTGCCAAATCATTGATATTAAGGACCAGCACCCCATAGAGCTCAGCTACTTTGTTCAAATTGAAATCATTGGTGATGACTTTGGCTTCGATCTCCCTGGCTAACTTTAGTAATTTAGTATCCACATCCGTCAGTTCCTCATAATCCCGATCAAAAATACGAATTGCAACCTGATTCTCCTTCTGAATTTTATTTAGGAGATCCAAGCCCCGTCTGCCCCGGTTTCGCCGTAACGAATCGGCTGAATCCGCGATTTTCTGCAACTCATTTAAGACAAAACTGGGAATGATTAAAATGCCCTCTAAGAAACCGGTTTGGCATAGATCAGCGATACGCCCGTCAATAATCGCACTGGTATCCAAGATTTTGAACTGATTTTTATCCGAAGCCGCCTTGGAACTGGGCTGCCCGGTGATATCAAAAAAAATATAGCTCAATTCACGAAATTTAAGCCCGATAATAGAGGCTAAACCACCAAATACTCCAATAATAAGTATAGTTCCAACAATCATACGGGTTTGCAGCGTGATAAAATTAAAATAGGGTCTTGCTATTGCTGCGATTAAAGTAATGAGAATCAGTCCAAACAATACCCCAAAGCTCTGGATTAATATGACCTGTACCGGTATTTTTTTTATAAAATTCTTCAGTGGGGCGAGTAACGCTTTTTGAATCAGCCAACCAGCGAGTCCCCCTGACGCCAAAATCAGAATGGTTACACCGAATCGTAAAAAAGGGAAAAATAATTGCGAAATTGTATAACCGATAATGACACCAAAAAGCGGGCCCGAAAAGATCCACCATCTCTTTGACAATCCCATATATACCTCCTTTTGAGAATATTATTGACTGTAGATGGTAGATTTATCCTCCCGGTTTTAAATTTCCATTAAAAATAAAAAAAGACAGGCCAGAACCTGTCTTTTGTATGACACCTATTAATCAGAATTTCTTAACTCAAGTACCCTTCCAAAATTTCCACCATATTATTTTCAGCCACATTCTTGGCTAATACTAATTCACTCAATAAAATTCTCCTGGCATTCTCCAACATCTTTTTTTCGCCGGTAGAAAGGCCTTTTTGCCGATCACGTGTTGAAAGGTTGCGGACCACTTCGGCAACTTCAAAGATACTGCCGCTCTTTATTTTCTCCAGATTTGCCCGATAACGATGATTCCAATTAAGAGGCATATTGGAAGATTCACCTTTTAGAACCTCAAACACTTTTAGGACATCGTCTTCCTCGATAACTTGTCGAAGACCCACTTCCTTGACTTTATTCATCGGGACCATTGCCTTCATTTCGCCCATCGGTAACTTTATAATATAATACCGGAGTTTCTCACCAGAAATCTCTTTCTCCTCGATATCTTCAATGACTCCAGCCCCATGCATTGGATAAACTACTTTATCACCGATGTTAAACATCATTTTCCTCCCAATTGAAATTCCATCTTTATTTTACAGCTCTATTCCTCCAATGTCAAGGTATACTATTTTAACAGGTTTTAAAATTTCTGTCAATAATTTTTATATAAAACCCCTGAAAATCAGGTGGATAGTCTTTGACAGGTTCAAGCTACAACAATGTCTTTTCTTTTCGTTACAAAAATATAATATAATTTCAGTATCTATTTCTAAAAACGTCGATCCAGGAGGATTTGTTCCCGCAATCTCCGTAATCCGTCTTTTATCGTTCTGGCTCTTACCTCACCAATACCCTCCACCTCATCAAGCTCATCGGTGGAGGCGCTTAAAATCCTTTGCAGGTTACCAAAGACTTTCACCAGATTTTCAACAACTGGGAAAGGTAGCCGCGGAATTTTTCGCAGGATACGGGAACCTCTGGTAGTAATCGAGAGATCAAGAGTCACCGTAGTGGGATATCCCAATACTTTAACCAGCAAAATCGATTCCAGCAATTCATCATCATCCCAGGTAGCAATCTCTTCTTTTACTGATGCTGCCGAGATGTTGTCATCGATAATATAATCGTGAAGGATCAGATATCCTTCATCTTCCACATCAACCATCAGTTCTTCCAACTGCATACTTACCAGCCGGCCCTCGGTACCAAGTTCATTGATGTACCGCCGAATTTCGGCCGCAATCCTTTCCACCATTTCCGCCCGTTGGGTGACCGAACAAACATCGGACAAGGTCACCAAATTTTCAAACTCCAAAGCTGAAAGATTTAATAATGCTTGTTCCAATACACTTTTATATTTTTGTAAGGTTTGTAAAGCCTGATTGGCTTTGGCCAATATCGTACCGATATCACGAATCACATAGCGCAGATTGCCTTTATAGAGCGTTATCACATTGCGCCGCTGTGAAATGGCAATAATTAATTCACCGGTTTGAATCGCCATTCGCTCGGCGGTGCGATGTCTGGTGCCTGTCTCAGAAGTCGGTATTAAATGATCGGGAGTTAAATGAGCGTTGGCAACTAATATTTTTTTGGCATCCGAAGAAAGAACAATCGCTCCGTCCATCTTAGCCAATTCATAAAGATTTGCCGGTTCCAAATCGGCATTGATACGAAATCCTCCATCTACAAGCTTCATCCCGGATTCCGAATCTGAAACCATTATTAAGGCCCCGGTTTTAGCACGCAAAATATTTTCCAGCCCTTCATACAGGGTTGTTCCTGGGGCTACCATTCGTAAAACCTTTTTTAATTCTGCTTTTTGTTCTTCTTGCGACATTCGAAACACCGACCTCTATTTCTACTCTTCTTTCTTGCTTATCTCCGGTAATAATTTTAACAAATTGCGTAAATGATCAATTCCATATAGTTTCAGCTCTGAAAGAGAGCTATTTTTGTTCTTAATCAAGGCCTTGCTCGAAAGGATGCATTCATTAAAACCCAGCCTTCTTCCTTCAATTAGCAATCTGGGAAGATCCGGAGTGGACCTGACCTCACCGGAGAGAGTCAGTTCGCCAACCCAAAAAACTTTTGAATGAAATGTAATGCCACGCTCGGCTGAGATTAGTGCAGCGGCAATTCCCAAGTCCAAAGCCGGATCGTCGGACTCGATACCCCCGGCAATCGAGACAAAAACATTTTTGTGGCCCAAACGTTCACCCAACCAGCGCTGTAAAACCGCGGTTACCAATAATAACCGATTACGATCAACACCGATAGCAATCTGGCGGGGCGGGATGCCTTCCGGAACTTCGGTTACCAATGCTTGAATTTCGGTAAAAATGGGTCGCGTCCCTCTGGCTGTTCCAACGATAATCGAACCCGGTACCGCTTCGCTCCGGTTTTCCAAAAGATACTCCGATGGATTGTTAACCGCCTTAAAACCGGTGGCGGACATTTCAAACAAAGCCAGTTCTTGAGTTGAACCATATCTATTCTTGACTACTCGAGCCACTCTTAAACTGTGGTTCCTATCCCCTTCCAAGTAAATTACGGTATCCACTATGTGTTCTAAGACCCGTGGCCCGGCAAGTTGCGATTCTTTGGTGACTTGACCGACCAAAATCACTGGAATATTCGATTGCTTGGCTATCTTGGTCAAAAAAAGCGCGCTTTCCTTGATCTGAGACGGTGAACCCGGAGTTGAGCGTAGACTGCTTAAAAACACCGACTGGATCGAGTCGATAATAATTAACCGCGGATGTAACGCAACGACGTGTTGTTGAATCAATTCCAGGTTGGTTTCGGAGATCACATAAAGTTCATCCGGAAAGTTTCCTAATCGGTCGGCCCGGATTTTGGTCTGTTCAGCCGACTCCTCCCCGCTTACATATAGTACAATACCAGTTTCGGCAATATTTCCCGCGGCAATTAGGCTTAGGGTACTTTTCCCGATCCCAGGATCACCGACCAGCAACGAAACGGATCCGGTTACAATTCCGCCTCCCAATAACTGATCAAATTCTGGAATTCCGGTAGTGATCCGAATCGAGCTGTCGACTTTGACTTGATTTAAAATTTGGGGCTGCTGAAAACTACTAAGGTTGGTTAATTCTTGATTGGCCTCATTTTCAACCTCTTCATTCAGTGTACCCCATTCATTACAAGTCGGACACCTACCAACCCATTTCAGTTCCTGATGACCACAGTTTTCACAAAAATAAACTATTTTAGGCTTTTTGCTCATCGACTCTCACCAATCATTGCTCTATATTTTCTATGGCCGTTTCAATAAATTATGCAATCATTTCATCAGGTCGAACTTTAAATAGAACGTCCGCAAGCGTTCTTCAATCGTACTGATTTTTAAAAAAAATCGGCTGGTCGCCGATTTAGTGTTTCTATGACTTCTTTTCTTAAAGGCCTGCTATGCCTTCGTTTTTACAGTTACATTCAGGATTCAGCTGTAAATCATCAATCATTGCCAATAATAATTTCTTCAATTTATCATTATTACTGCTAAATACCTTCAAAACTTCTTCATGGGTAACCGGTTTAATATCGGGATTTCCTTCCAAACCGGCATCATAATCGGTAATCAAAGCGATATTTACATAGCAAATTCCCAATTCCTTCGCTAATATTCCTTCCGGATATTGGGTCATATTGATAACTTCCCAGCCGTTCCTACTAAATTCTTTACTCTCAGCCTTGGTTGAAAAACGGGGACCCTGTATCACAACCACCGTACCCTGATCATGAGTTGGGACTCCAATTTTTTTGGCATTGGCCGCTGCGATTTTCCTAAGCCGTCCGCAATAAGGTTC
>WSSedL1CaDRAFT_10000611_pt1 | contig 24419 bp, 15 predicted proteins | sample WetSurSL1Cattail_FD_9464 | JGI IMG/M metagenome (IMG submission 9464)
CGCGCCCGGTTCTGGATGCTCTCATGGCTCCGATAAAGATCGGGACTGCGGATCGGGATGTTCGCGCAACAGCCTTCGCCGCTGAAACTTGCCTGGCACTCCTTCCGTTCGAATGTCCGGGTCATTGCGGCGTTACTCGCTCGCCGGACAGTCTTTGCGTCACCGGACGATGTGGGAACGGGTAGCGAACCTTACAAGGGGGTGCGACAACCGATACGCTGTTCTGAGACAGACGCATTCCAACATGAACAAAATTGGTGAACGGCAGGTCGACATTCAAATTCGGTGACCAAGGGCGGGTGGCGCCAGACGTTGCCCTTCATGATCCAACGCGTGGGTCGTAGGCTCTTTATGGCTGTGAAACTCGGCGAGGTGCCAAATGTCAGAATATTTCGAGGCGCTCAAGTTTTTACGCGAGGAGATAAGTCGCTTTGCGAAAATGAGTCCTCCCGAGTGGAAGGAACTCTCTCTCGAGGACCATTTATCGACAATACCACATCCTAAAGGGCGAGGTTCAATCACCTGCGGATCTGCAGCTCTTTCACGGCTCAGAAAAGCGGCGGATTTGGCAATTTCTAAGGAAAAATATTCTGGGAGAATAGCAGTAGATAACCTTTTTCGTATCCTTAAAGACAACGTCTCCGAACGTTTTATTCGTCAGGGATTGCCATTCAATCAATCGAGCGCTGATAAACTTTTTTCTGACTCGTTAAAGTCAGCTGCGAAGGCGATTCGTTCTACAACACATTTTATTCCATGCCTGATTTCGGACGACAAAGGGCCCGAAGAATTTAACATGGGCAAAATTCGTTTTCGTCGACGCCAGACATGTCTCGATGAGTTGCGGCCACAATTTGAACAATACCAATCCGAGCTACTCGCTAAAGATGGAAAAGACCATTGCCTACTGGATGACGCTCTTAAGTACTACCAATCGTTTGATTGGATTGCGGAACTCACAATAGACAATGCCGATCCGAAAGCGTCTCGTGAAATTGCGACGAATACGGTCGAAATGGCGATAAATTTTTTACACATACTTCTGGGTGCAACGCACTCACAGCATTTGAGGGTTCGAGGACCGAGCCATAATGTCGATAGGTGTGGCAGCTTTGAAGTCAGTGATGGAAAGGTGTGCGATGTAGAAATAAAAATCTTTTGGATGCATCGGAGCCTAGTGTCCCGTCGCAGTGATTATGACTCGTTGAGTGAGGGTGTGGGATAGGATTTGGCCATCTTCACCCGGGCCTGATCTGTGGAGAACATCCAGCGGATTTGGGCGCCACTTTCGGTGCGGCGGCGCTCCCAGGCCCGTACCTCAGTTTCGAGCAGGTCGCGATTATCAATGCGTCTGTCAAGGCATTGTCGGCGCATGACGCCGATTTCGATCTCGGCCATGTTGAGCCAACTGGCATGTTTTGGTGTGTAGTGGAACTCCAGGCGTCGCAATATCCGACGCGCTTCGGGGGCGGGGAAGGTCTGATAGATAGCGGATGCCGTGTGGGTTGATAGGTTATCCATCACGACGCGGACCTTGTCGGCGTCGGGATAGTCCACATCGACCAACTCGCGCATGCAGACGGCGAAGTCCTCGTTGGCGCGCCGATCGGTGGTCTTGACCTTGCGCCACGACCGGTTGGCGTCGACCATAACAAAGAGGTTGGCCGTGCCGTTGCGCTTGTACTCGCTGTCATAGCGGTATCGCTTTCCGGGTTTCGGCGTGATGGGCACGCGCACCTCGCCGATGAGCTGGATCGGACTTTCGTCAAAACAGACCACCGGCCGCTTGGGGTCATGCGGCTCGGCATAGAGATCGAGCAGATCCTCCATCCGGGCTATGTATTCGCCGTCGATTTTGGCGATGCACCACATCTTCTGTTGCCAGGGCTTCAGATCGTTGTGGTCCAACCGGCGGCGGATGGTCTCGCGCGAGACGCTCGGATGCTCGATCACTTCAACCAGAGCGGTGGCCAGAAGCTTCAAAGTCCACCGGGCGCATCCCTGGGGCGGATCAGAACAGGCCAGCGCCACCAACTGCACCTCCTGCTTGCCGCTCAGTTTGCGAGCCGCCCCTGGACGCGGCTCTTCACTGAGGGCGGCCTCCAGGCCGATCTCCACAAAGCGCTTCTTGGTACGATAAATCGTCGAGCCGCTGGTCTGCACCGAGGCGGCGATGGCCTCGTCGGCGACCCCGGCGTCGGCGGCCAGCAGGATTTGCATCCGCTTAAGCCGCCGCACCGGCTGTTTGCCGCCGCTCACCGAAGCCGCCAGTTCGTCGCGTTCGGTTTGGCTGAGATCGACCCGATATCGTATGTTCATTCCCAAAGCCCTTCTTGGTGAAAGAGCCTTGGATGAAACTACAATGAATCAAATGCTTGACCGAAAGACACCGGCGACGCCGACACGGTTCTCCGCCAAGCAGGGCCAGTACCTCGCCTTCATATGGGCCTATTCGCAGATCAATCGCCGCGCTCCGGCCGAAGCAGACTTTCAGCGCTACTTCAGGGTCACTGCACCCTCAATCCACCAGATGCTCAAGACACTCGATCAGATGGGCTTGATCGACAAGCAGCCCGGTGTCGCTCGCAGCATCCGGTTGCTCGTCCCGCCACGGGAGCTGCCCATTCTCGGCCTAACCCAACCCGTCATAATCACTGAGACGGGACACTAGATCGTTTCCGCGCTTCACGGGACCGATTTAGCCGTTCTATTTTGTCGCGCGTTTGGTTCGACAATGCGCTCTAAACCGTCAGAATGTCGGCTTGCGGCTCGGTAAACCACGCCGGGCCCTGCTCGGTGATGTGGATGTGATCTTCCAAGCGGATGCCGAAGTGGTCCGGCACCACGATCATCGGTTCGTCGGAGAAGCACATACCGATGTCCAGCAGGCTCTTGTCGCCGCGCACGATGTAGGGCTCTTCGTGAACGGACATACCGATGCCGTGGCCGGTGCGATGAGGCAGACCGGGTAGGCGGTAATCCGGTCCGAGCCCGTGTCGCACCAGAACCGCGCGCACCGCGTTGTCGACCTCTTCGCAGGGCACACCCACCCCGGCGCGTACAAATGCGGCGGCTTGTGCCTCTTTCTCGATATCCCAGATGCGCCGCTGTTCATCCGTCGGTTTGCCGAAGCAATAGGTGCGCGTCAGGTCGGAGGTGTAGCCGTGCAGCCAGCAGCCGGTATCCACCAAGACAAGTTCGTCTTCCTTCAACGCCTGAACGCCCGGCAGACCATGCGGATAGGCGGTGCCACGCCCGAACTGCACGATGATGAAGGAACTCCCCGTCGAGCCGAGCTTTCGGTGTGCCGCCTCGATGAAGTCGGTCACTTCCGTGGTGGTGATTCCCTCGCGTAGAATTCCAGGGACAGCCTTCTGTACTTGAAGTGTTATGGCCATCGCTTGCTTGATGATGGCAATTTCGGTCTGTGATTTACGGCTGCGGCACGCCTTGATCACCGGTCCCGCTTCGGAGATCGCGAGCCCAGTCTCGCGTCCGAGCCGGTGAACCATATCGAACGGCAAAACAGGGTCGACGGCCAGTTTTACAAGCCCGCGTGCGCCCATGGCCGCACCGATCAAGGCATAAGGACTTTCTTCTTCGTGCCACGGCCGCAAGTCGGCCTTGATCTGGAGCCCTGCGGTGACCGTGCCTTGTTCAAAATACGGGCAGATCAGAAGTGGTTCACCGTTCACCGGCAACCACAGTGCGGTGAGCCGCTCCGAAAGGCCCCAAGAAAGACCTGTAAAATAGGCGATGCTCGCGCCTGGTCCGATGAGCAAGGCGTCCGCCCCAAAATCAGCCGTCAAACCGCGCGCCTTTTCCAACCGCGCTTCAAGTTCCCTGACGCCAATGGAGGAAACCGGATCAGGTTGCGGGGTTAGCTTTTCCAGTACGCCCGCCATGTAGGAATCGAACACCTCTGCCTCCGTATTGCACTCATATGTACCGAGTTGCCATGCTATGATGCCGCTCGCGCCCACGCGATATCGGTTTGCCTTCTGCCTCGCCGTTTAATATCCGTGTTTTGTTTCAAGAACCATACCAAAACCAGCCATCGCCCATGTCCATTCGTTCGTTTGATGCGTCGAAGTCTTCGCCCTTGAGCATCGTCGACTTGTTCACCATTGGTATCGGACCATCGAGTTCGCATACGGTCGGACCGATGCGCGCTGCTTATGCCTTCGCCGGTGCGGCGTTGGAGCGTGGCGTTCCGGTGTCGCTTAAGTGCGATTTATACGGCTCCTTGGCGCTGACCGGTCGTGGCCATGCTACCGATGATGCGGTGGCGCTGGGTTTGTCGGGGTGGCTACCCGAGACGGTTGATCCCGATGATGTGGCGGCGTTGGTGACGGCGATCGGCGACAGCGGCCGCATCACGCTGGCTGGTACAACAGCGGTTCCGTTCCGGCGCGAGGATGTGGTGTTCCGCATTGGCGAGTTCCTCAAGGATCACGCCAACGCGATGGTGTTCACCGCCACTTACGAAAAGGGCGAACCCTTTACGCGCACCTATCTGTCGATCGGTGGCGGCGCCGTCACCGTGAAGGGGCGGTCGCCGGTCCGTGCCGCCATGACCGTCGCCCATCCATACTGCTCTGCAGCCGCGTTGCTGGCCGCTGGCGAGCGCCACAAGCTCTCCATCGCCGAAATCGTGTGGGCAAACGAGGCAACATGGCGCGCGCATGCCGAGACCGAAGCCTTCATCGATTCCGTGCGCCTGGCGATGCTCAAATGTATCGACCGCGGCTGCCATAAGGACGGTGTCTTGCCCGGCGGTCTCAATGTCGCGCGCCGCGCCAAGCACTTGCACGAGAACCTCATGGCGCGCGGGCCGCGCTCCGATCCTTCGCTGGTGTTCGAATGGGTCAGCCTTTATGCGTTGGCAGCCAACGAGGAAAACGCGGCCGGCGGAAGGGTCGTCACCGCGCCGACCAACGGGGCCGCCGGCGTGCTGCCGGCCGTGCTCAAATACTATGAGGTTTTCATCCCAACCGCGACACGTGAAGGCTCGCGCACGTTCTTGATGACGGCCTCGGCGATCGGGTTCCTCTACAAATCGCGCGCCTCGATTTCGGGGGCGGAAATGGGATGCCAAGGCGAAGTGGGCGTCGCCTGTTCGATGGCGGCAGCAGGCTTGGTGGCGGCACTGGGCGGCAGCAATGCGCAAATTGAGAACGCCGCCGAGATCGGCATGGAGCATAATCTCGGCCTGACCTGCGATCCGATCAAAGGGCTGGTGCAGATCCCGTGCATCGAGCGCAACACCATGGGCGCGGTTAAGGCGATCAACGCGGCCTATCTGGCGTTGCAGGGCGACGGCCACCACGTCGTCTCGCTTGATGCGGTGATTGAAACCATGCGTCAGACCGGCAATGACATGCGTACCAAATACAAGGAAACCGCGCTCGGTGGCCTCGCTGTCAATGTCGTTGAGTGTTAGGCGTGAAAGAGAATTGGTACGGCGTAGGCTGCATTTCCCCTGTATTTGCCCGGTTAAACAGGGCCGGGGCCGCCTGCAATTTTCTGGGCTTTCCTACCTCGGAATGCCGACCCTGAAACAGAGCACAGTGCCCCACAGACTGGCCCTCGCATCACTCAATCTCCCCATTTGCGTGGGGCGGAGACGGCGGGGTTGTCATCACGATGACCCGTCTGGAGGCGACAGTCTCCGGTCTGAAATTCGGCGTCCCGTTCGTATTTTCCCACTATTTTGAAATGCTAGGCGACTTCAGGAGAAGGGCGATGTTCTGCGCCTATTCACGCCAAAGATGTCGGCAAAGGCGTTCTGAACGTGTGGTGTGTGCTAATTTTCCTGATTTTAAGTCCCCTCTTTATATTATATGACAAATGGTAAGAGCTTTGCGGCGCACATAGATGCGACGGGAACCAGCCTAGGGAAACGCGCATGCCTCACATTACCCGTAAGACCTTCATCAAAGCGGGAGCTGCGTCGCTGCTGTCAGCCCCTCTGCTGCACCAATTCGCCCATGGCGAAAGCGTGCTCGCCGAACGCCTGACGGAATTTGGCTATGGCGACGTTGTGATGGAAGGTCGCTTGCGCGCCCAATTCGACACCAATCACGCTTTCTTTATGGCGCTCAGCGAAGACAGCATGTTGAAGCCGTACCGCCAGCGCACCGGCCTGTCCGCACCGGGTGACGATCTTGGCGGCTGGTACAGCGACGATCCGGCCTTTGATCCGCACGGTTCGTCGAACGGCTTTGTTCCGGGTGGGCCGCTCGGACAGTACATTTCTGGGCTGGCCCGTGCCTATGCCATCACCAAAACGCCCGCGACCAAAGCCAAGGTGCAGCGCTTGGTGCGCGGTTTGGCGCCGACCCTGTCGGAGAAGTTTTACCGCGGTTATCACACGCCGACCTACACCTTCGACAAGATCGAGCGCGGCCTCTTGGATGCCTGGCGGTATGCGGGCGTCAGCGAAGCACTGCCCCTGATCGACAAGGCCACAGACGCCATCACGCCCTATTTGCCGGAGAAGGCGTTGTCGCGCACCGAGCTCTTTCTGCGACCGCACGCCAATGAGGCGGACTGCTGGGATGAGAGCTATACGCTGCCAGAAAACTTCTTTCTCACCTACAAGGCGACCGGCAACGAGCGCTACCGCAAGCTCGCCGTTCGTTTCTTGCAGGACGACACGTTGTTCAATCCGCTGGCGGGGGGTGTCAATGCGCTGGTCGGCAAGCACGCCTATAGCAACATGAATGCCCTTAGTTCGGCGTTTCAGGCCTACCTCACGCTGGGAAGCGAAAAGCACTTCCGCGCCGCCAAAAACGGCTTCGATTTTGTCGCGGCGCAGAGTTTCGTCACCGGCGGCTGGGGGCCTACGGAACGCTTCCGCGAACCGGGCAGTGCCGAGATCGGCGGCAGCTTGTTCGAGAACCACGACCACTTCGAGACGTGCTGCGGGACTTATGCCCACTTCAAGCTCTGCCGTTATCTGATGTGCGAGACCGGCGACAGCCGCTACGGCGACAGCATGGAGCGCGTGCTCTACAACGCCATCCTCGGCGCCCTGCCGCTGCAGACCAATGGCCGCGGCTTCTATTATTCCGACTACAACATCTACCGTGCCCACAAGGATTACCGCTCGAACCGCTGGCATTGCTGCACCGGCTCGTTCTCGCAAGTGACCGCTGATTACGCGATTAGCGCCTTCTTCCGTTCGCGCCGGGCGCTATACGTCAATCTTTATGTCCCCTCGCGTGTGAACTTCACGCTGGGCGGGGCCAGGGCCGCTCTGACCGTCAAAACCACCTATCCCTACACGCCGAACATCGTGTTGCAGCTCGACACCGATCGCGCCGCACGCTTTGCCGTGAACTTGCGCATCCCGGCCTGGGCCGGTCCGCGTAGCAGTGTGACGGTGAATGGTACGCCGGTCCCGGCCGACATCCTGCCGGGCCATTTTCTCTCCATTCTGCGGGAGTGGAACCGGGATGACCGCATCGAGATCGTGTTCGACATGCCGTTGCGGCTGGAGGCCGTCGATCCTGAGCATCCGGAAATTGTGGCGCCGATCGCCGGTCCGCTGGCGCTGTTTGCCTTGGAGAACGGAACGCCGCCGGCGCTGGCGGGCGTTCCGGTAAAAATCGCGCGCACCGATCTGATGGCGATCCGCCAGGATGGCGCAGCCGGCTGGACCATGCCCGCCGCGGCCGGAGCCGTTCGCCTGAAGCCGTTTGCCGACATCACCGACGAGCATTACCGGCTTTATCACCGGCTTGCCGATTGAGGGCTTGAAGCCTCTCACCGTTTCATGGAACCGGTGAAGCGCTCTATGCCTTCGTGATCCGCAGCGCTATCCACGGTTTGTTGGGCAGCGGGACAGCCCTGCCGTTGGCATCGGCAAAATCGTACTGATTCTTGCGCTTGGCGACGAAGACGCCGGGGACTTTCGTAACGGTCATGTTCCAAGTGTCGAGCACCTCGACCGTGAAGCGCATGCCGTCGTTCAGCCCATCTTGGGGCAACACGAAATCCCAACTTGGCGGCGCGTCCTTGCCGAAATAGCGCAAGTAATAGGCGCCGGGAGCGCCCGCCAAATGGTGGTCGTACCATTTGTCGATGGGATTGACGCCCTGCTTCGGGCCTTGTTCGAGGATCTGGCGCAGAAAGGCGAGGCGCGGGGCGCTGGTGCCGTGTAACACGCCGCCGGTACCGACCCACATGAAGTGCTTTTCGTCCTCGATGTATTCGCCGTGCCCGACATAGACGCCGGCTATGGTGCCGGCCCAAAAGCGGCTGACCATTTCTTCGCCGCTGAGCCGGCCCCAGCGATAAGGACAGGTCCCTTCATATTGCACTTCATCCAGGATGACCGGCTTGCGCCAGATATCGCGCAGTAGCGAAGCGCGCTCGTCGTCCTTGGCAACGGACGGACTCTGGATACTGGCGTGCGTCACCCAGGGTTTGTTGTTGTCGTAGAACTTGTACAGGTGATGGATCGACCGCAGCCGGCCGTAAGGGTCGGCATTTTGGACAATCTTGAAGAAGCGATCGAAATCAGCTTCCGTCTTGTGTTTCATGACGTCGTATTCGTTCGCCATTGACCACCAGACGTTGCGGTACGCTGCGAGACGGGCGACGACATAGCGCAAATAATGTTCGTCCACGGCTGCCGGCAAATTATCGAAGCCGAATTTGTCGCCGTCGTAGGGATGAAAGAGAATGATGTCGGCCTCGATGCCGCGATTCAGCAGCGCCCCGATATAAGTCTCAAAGCGACGGAAGAAGATCGGATCGAAGCGGTCGAGGTCGAAATGCCCGGGCGTGCCGGCAAAGGGATATGGCCCCTCGAAACGCACGCTGCCGTTGGGAAAAATCGCCATGCGCAGTTTGTTGAAGGGCGCGGCATCCAGCGTTTTCAGGGTCGCGGTGCAGACCCCATCGTCTTGATAGGTCCACGCATAAGATGTCGTTCCAATCTGCCGGTACGGTGTGCCGTCGGCATACGCAAAGTGGAACTGGTTGGCGACGCCCACCGGGCCATGATTGGTCTTGGCGGCTGGACGGATGTCAAAGCGGCCGTCGCGCTCATTCAGACCTGCGACATTGCTCTTGGTGACATAGTGCCAAATGCCGGTTGCCGGCGGTGAAAAGCGCAGGCGATAGATGCCGTCGCCGTCATAGAAGCCCGCGACCGTCACCACCCTGCCGTTCTGGGAAAAATCGGCGCTCAGCGAAACGTCGAGGAACGGATTGCCGGTCCGTGGCCCTTTAAGTTCGACTTCGGCGATCCCCCATTGCTCCACGTTGCCGCGTGATAGGCCCCGGGCGCGCGCCTCTGCCGAAACCGTAAGAGCCGCCAAACTGAAGCCGCAGAGCCCGCGGCGCGACAGTTCTATCCCCGCCATCCGTTGGTATCCCTCAAGAGTACGCCAAGTTTAGTTCACGATAGCGAAGGAAACAGTCTTTTTCGATCAATTCATACCAACAAATTTGTGATCTACGCGGCAATAATTTTCATATCGCCACCGGGAAATACTTTTCGAGAACTACAACTATTTTCCAAGTTATTGATTATATGACGTTATATCAAACGCATCCGAGCGCCTGCGACCGAATGACAACACAACAGATCGTTTGTGATCAGTTGCGCCCATTTGCGGTCTGCCGTATAGAAATTGTCTGCGAAATTGACGGAGCCAGAGGCACTTCGCGGTCCTGGTGGCACCCAAGGATGGGCTATAATGAGCGTATTTGATCGTACTATAGGCCTCGGCGTCATCGTCTCGAGCCGGGCGTTCTTTAATGCCGCCTTTACGCAGGAGGCCCGTGCGCAGGTGGTGCAGCAGATCCAGGCGCTCGGCGCCACACCTTACATCCTGGGGGGCGACGACACCCCGAACGGGGCCGTCGAGACGCTCGACGACGCCAACCGATACGCCCGCTTTTTCGGCGAGCATCGCGATGCGATCGACGGTGTCGTGGTCGTGTTACCGAATTTCGGCGACGAGATCGCCGTGGTCGAGACGCTCAGCCGTGCCGCCCTCAACGTTCCGGTCCTGGTGCAGGCCAGCAACGACCGGATCGACAAGGTCGACGTGAAGGGTCGCCGCGATGCCTTTTGCGGCAAGATTTCGGTCTGCAACAACCTTTATCAATACGGCATTCCGTGGACCGATACGGCCTCCCACACCAACGATGTCGATGGCCCTGAATTTCAGGATGACCTTGACCGCTTCGTCCGTATCTGCCGCTTCGTTCGCGGCATGAAGCGGGCGCGCATCGGGGCGATTGGTGCGCGCACGGGCGCCTTCCAAACGGTTCGTTATTCCGAGAAGTTGCTGCAGAAGTCCGGGATCACCGTTGTGACGGTCGACCTCTCCGAGGTGCTGGCCACGGCTGGGGCCCTCGCCGACAGCGACAGCCAAGTGCAGAACACGCTGGCCGAAATCGTCGCCTACGGCCGCATCCCGTCAACGATCAATCGTCAAAACATCGTCAAGCAGGCCAAGCTCTCCGTCGCCGTCAACCGCTGGATGGAGCGCAACGGGTGCGACGCGTCCACCATCCAGTGCTGGACCAGCGTGCAGGACAATTTCGGCTGCGCCACCTGCCTGACGATGAGCATGATGGGACAGAAGATGATGCCGAGCGCCTGCGAGGTGGACGTCACCGGCGCAGTTTCCATGTATGCGCTGGCGCTGGCGGCGGGAACACCGCCCGCGTTGCTCGATTGGAACAACAACTACGGGGCCGACGCGGGCAAATGCGTCTGCACCCATTGCGGCAACTACCCAAAGGACTTCATCGGCGAGACGCCGGAAATCTCCAATCTCGACGTGCTCGGCACGACGATCGGCCAGGAGAAATGTTTCGGCGCCGTCAAAGGCAAGGTCAAGGCCGGCGACATGACCTATTTCCGGCTTTCGACCGACGATTCAGCCGGGACGGTGAAGAGTTATCTCGGCGAGGGCCGGATCACCGACGATCCCTTTGCCATGGACGGTGGCATCGCCGTGACCGAAATTCCGAATCTCCGTGGTCTGTTGCGCCACATCACGCGCAACGGCTTCGAGCATCACGTCGCGATGGTTCGCGGACTTTATGCGGATGTCGTGGACGAGGCCGCGGTGCGCTATCTCGGTTGGCCGGTTTATCGTCATGAAGTCTGAGCGCGAAGCGAAGCGGCCCGCTATGTCCAAAAACGCTGCAGCGATCGTACGTGAGCGCGCCCGGCTGATCCGGCGTAGCGCTCTTGAAATGATCGTCCAGGCCAACATCGGCCATCCCGGCGGCGACATGTCGTCGGCCGATATCATGGCCGCGCTTTATTTCGGGGTCATGCGTTTTGATCCCAAGAAGCCGCTTGATCCCGGCCGCGACCGCTTCGTGATGAGCAAAGGTCATTGCAGCGGCGCCTTCTATTCGACCTTGGCGATGGCTGGTTTCTTTCCTGAAGCGGACCTCGCGACCTATATGAAGCCGCTGTCGAAGCTCAATGCCCATCCCTGCCGCGCGTATCTCCCGGGCGTCGAGACGTCCACCGGGCCGCTTGGTCACGGCATGCCTGTGGCGGTCGGCATCGCGATTGCCGGGCAGATCGACCAAGCCTCTTACCGCGTTTTTGTGCTCACCGGCGACGGTGAATTGCAGGAAGGCAGCAATTGGGAAGCGGCCATGACGGCCGGCCACCGCAAGCTCGCTAACCTGACGCTGATCGTCGATCGCAACCGTCTGCAGCAAGGCGCGCGCACCGAAGATACGGTGGCGCTCGAGCCGCTTGCCGATAAGTGGCGCGCCTTCGGCTGGGATGTCGAAGAGATCAACGGCCATGATCACGCGCAGCTCCTTGATGTGCTCAGTGCGCCCGCAACTCCCCGCCAGAAGCCGCTTTGCGTCATCGCCAATACATTCAAAGGTCAGGGCGTTTCGTTCATGCGCGATCAGGTCAAGTGGCATCACGGCGTTCCCGATGCCGCGCAATTCGCTCTGGCGATGAAAGAACTCGAAGCATGAGCGCCGCAACCAGCACCATGACCAAACGTTTCGACTGCCGCGATGCCTTTGCGACGACCCTGGAATCTCTGGCCGAGCGCGACGAGCGCATCGTTGTCGTCGTCAACGACAGCGTCGGCTCAAGCAAGGTTGGCGGCTTTGCCAAGCGCTGGCCCCATCGTCTGATCAATGTCGGCATTGCCGAGCAGAACATGATCGGCGTCGCGGCCGGTCTTGCCAATGGCGGCAAGATTCCGTTTGTCTGCGGCGCCGCCTGTTTTCTCACCGGCCGGGCGCTCGAACAGATCAAGGCGGACCTGGCGTATTCCCGCGCCAACGTAAAGCTCTGCGGCATGGCGAGCGGTGTCGCTTACGGCGAATTGGGGCCGACGCATCACTCGATCGAAGATTACGGCTGGCTGCGCGTTATGGGCCAGATCGGCATCGTTGTGCCGTCCGATCCATGGGAAACCAGCGAGGCGGTTAAGGCGGTCGCGGCGTCCGAAGGTCCCGTCTTCGTCCGCGTCAGCCGCATGGCGGTGCCGGCGCTGGAGCACGGCGATCATTCGTTCACCATCGGCAAAGCCGAAGTGATGCGTGACGGCAAAGATGTCGCGATCATCGCCAATGGCGTGATGGTACATCGTGCGCTGGATGCGGCCGCGGCCTTGGCAAAGGAAGGCATCGAGGCCCGCGTCATTTCGATGGCAAGTCTGGCCCCTCTGGACGAGACCACGATCCTCGAAGCCGCCGCGACGGGCGGCATCGTGACCGTCGAAGAACATTCCGTCCGCGGCGGGTTAGGTGGTGCGGTCGCCGAAGTGTTGGCCGCCAAAATGCCCTGCCGCATGCGTCTGTTGGGCTTCCCCGGCTTTCTGCCGACCGGCAGCGCAGAATTCCTCATGGAGCATTACGGGCTGACGGCCGAAGGCATCGCTGCAGCTGCCCGCGAACTTGCGGCCGCAAGGTGACGGTCATGCACACGATCCTCGCCATCGATCAGGGTACGACCAACACCAAAGCCGTGCTGCTGACGGGGCAGGGTCGGGTCCTGGCGCAAGCCTCCCGCCCCATGCAAGTGTCCTACCCCAAGCCGGGTTGGGCCGAACAATCGGCGGCGGCGATCTGGTCGACGGTGGCCGACGTCATCGCTGATTTGGTTGTGGTGACCGACGCCGCCGACATCATTGCGGTCGCCATCTCCAATCAACGCGAATCAATTGTTTTGTGGGATGCCGCCACGGGTGAGCCGGTCGCGCCTTGCGTGATCTGGCAATGCCGACGTTCGTCGCCGCGCTGTGCCCAATTGCGCGCCGCCGGCCATGAAGCGGATGTGGTGGCACGGACCGGGCTTGGTCTTGATCCACTCTTTCCTGCCGCCAAGTTGGCTTGGCTTTTGGACAACACCCCGGGGGCGCGGGACGCGGCGCGCGCCGGGAAGTTGCGGGCGGGAACCGTCGATAGCTGGCTGGTCTGGAAGCTCACTGGTGGCAGGCGTCACGCCACCGATTACGGCAACGCCTCGCGGACCCAACTCTTCAATCTCGACGCGCTCGCGTGGGACGAATCGTTGTGTGCGCTGTTCGATGTGCCGCGGCCGTTGCTGCCCGAAGTACTGCCGTCGGATGCGCTCTATGGAACCACGGCCGCTGGCGTCACGGCTCTGCCCGAAGGGGTTCCGATACACGCGGTCATGGGGGATTCGCATGCGGCCGCTTTCGGGCATGGTATTGCCGGGCCCGGCCTCGTCAAAGCGACCTTGGGTACGGGTTCTTCGCTTATGGCGGTGACGGGCGACCGCGTTGCGTCGCATCACGGCTTGTCGAGTACAATTGCCTGGGGCCAAGGGGACAAGGTGCTCTATGCCCTGGAAGGCAATATCGCCGTCTCCGGTCAGACGGCAGCCTTTGCGCGGCGCCTGCTCGGTCTCAAGGACGAGACGGAGTTGACGGATCTGGCCCGCACGGTTGATTCTAGCGGCGGCGTTTGTTTTGTGCCCGCCTTGGCAGGATTGGGCGCCCCGCATTGGCAGGCCAATGCGCGCGGCGTGATTTGCGGCATGTCTTTGGGGACGACGCCGGCGCATGTCGCGCGCGCGGCCTTGGAAGCGATAGCGCTGCAAGTTGTCGATGTGCTGCGTGCCATGGAAGCAGATCTTGGCGCGGCATTGCCGCTATTGTTTGTCGATGGCGGTGCGTCCAAAAGCGATTTTCTCATGCAACTGCTTGCCGATCTGGCCGACCGGACCGTCAGGCGCGGAACGATTGCCGAGCTCTCGCCCTACGGTGCCGGCAAAATGGCTGCCGAGGCGATGCAGATGTGGGATAATGCCCAAGCCACAACACCGGCGGCGCAATTTACGCCTGGCTTGCCGGAAGCGGCGCGATTGGAAGCACTGAGCCAATGGCATAGTGCTCTGCAGCGGACCGTGTTCGAGCCCAGCTAATCGCTCGCCAAAACGCTTCTCCACTTGACGGAACCGGATTGATCTTCAGAGGACAAGCCAGATGCAGCCGACAAGACGAGGGGCGTTAGGGCTGATCGGGCTGGCAGGACTGGTTCCATCAGAAGCGTTTGCCGCCGCGCGGAACAATTCTTCGCGCGCTAGCGCCAGCGTGATGGCCGACGACTTGCGGGTCGAGTGGCTCACATCTCCCGTTGGAATCGATACGCGTCAGCCGCGCTTTACTTGGATCTTGCGAGCAAAGAACCGGCGCAGCCGCAATCTCCGCCAGACGGCATGTCGCATTGTGGTCGGCTCGTCGCGCCAAGAAGTGCGACACGGTTTGGGCGATATCTGGGACAGCGGTAAAGTTCAATCGTCCGATTTTCGTCTCGCATCGCCGCTCGAACTCGTGTTGCAGCCACAGAAGAAATATTGGTGGTCGGTCATGACATGGGACGGGGCTAGGGCGTCGTCTGCCTGGAGTGCTCCGGCATCCTTCACGACCGGCATGTTCGGCGCTTGGCGGGCGCAGTGGATCGCCGCCGAACCCGATCGTCTGCCGCAGCCGCTGCCGCCGAACGCCCTGCAGCCGAGCAAATCCGTTGCGCCGAATCCGCTGCCGGTGTTTCGCCGGGACATTTTGCTTGCCAAGCCGGTCGCGAGTGCCATCGTCTCGATCTGCGGCCTCGGCCATTATGAGCTTGCGGTCAACGGCAAAGCGGCCACGCGCGGAGTCCTCAATCCGGGATGGACTAATTACCGCAAGACCGTTTTCTACAACACATTCGACGTTACCGCGCTGCTGCGGCACGGGCGCAATGCGCTGGCGGTCATGCTCGGCAACGGCATGTACAATGCCGAAGGTTACCCTGGGCGCTACACCAAATTCGTCGGCTCGTTCGGGCAGCCAAAACTGATCCTGCAGTTGACCATCACGCATACCGATGGCAGCACGTCCACTATCGTCAGCGATGATTCTTGGCGTACGCGTTCCGGTCCGATCGTTTTGTCATCGGCCTATGCCGAGGATTTCGACGCGCGTGTTCTCCCTGCCGATTGGATGATTGCACCGCTTGATGGTGCCTGGGGCAAGGTTATGATCGTGCAAGGGCCGGGCGGAACCTTGCGTGCCCAAAATATTCCGCCAGTGACGGAGGCCGAGCGCATCAAGCCCGTTGCCATCACCGAGCCCAAACCCGGCGTGTTTGTCTACGATTTTGGGCAAAACATGTCCGGCTGGCCCAAGATCGTCGTGCGCGGTCGTGCTGGCGCCAGCGTCAAACTAACGCCGGCCGAATTGCTTGCCGAGGACGGTCTGGTGGATCCAGCAAGTTCCGGCGGGCGGGCCGATCTCGAACACTATTACCGCTACTTCTTGAGCGGCCGGGGCAAAGAGACTTGGCATCCGCAATTCAGTTATTACGGTTTTCGCTACATCCAGGTCGAAGGGGCAGTCCCTCCCAATGCTGCCAAGCCGGATGCGCCGGTGCTTCTCAAGATGGAAGCGGCGTTCCTCCATACCGATCTCCGGCCGACGGGGCTGTTCGAAACCACCACCACATTGTTCAATCGGGTTCACCGGCTGATCAAATATGCGCTCCTCAGCAACACCTTCAGCGTCCTGACCGATTGCCCGCATCGCGAGAAGCTGGGTTGGCTCGAGCAGACCTATTTGAATGCCGACACGGTGTTCTGCAACGAAGATGCCGTGACGCTGTACGAAAAGATGATCGGCGACATCGCCGAGGCGCAGACGGAAAATGGCATGATTCCGGGCATTGCGCCGGAATATGTCTCCTTTATCAATGCCGATGGCACCAATGCGATCTGGCGCGATTCGCCGGAATGGGGCGCGGCTGTCGTGCTCGCGCCGCTGGCTGCCTACCAATATTACGGCGACCGCCGCGTGCTGGAAACGGGCTACGCGGCAATGAAGCGCTATGCCGTTTATCTCAAATCCAAAGTTAAGGATGGGCTTATCGGTTTCGGCATGGGCGACTGGTACGATTTGGGGCCTGCGGCCCCGGGACCGGCCCAACTCACCAGCCTGACGCTGGCCTCGATGAGTTCGTATTACGCGGTACTGGACGGCATCGCCGAAGTCGCGCGACTGCTCGGGCACGAGGCCGACAGGGTGGAGTACGCCAATCAGGCAGAAGCCTTGAAGTGCGTTTTCAACGACAAGCTGTTCGATGCGAAGAGCGGCGGTTATGACAGCAATAGCCAGACGGCCAATGCCATGCCGCTGGCGCTGGGGTTGGTGCCCCCTGAACGCCGCCAGCAAGTGCTCGACAATCTCGTCCGCGATATCCGGGTGCGGAACAATCATATCTCGGTCGGCGAAATCGGTTTCCATTATTTGGTGCTGGCGCTGATGGCCAACGGCTATGCCAGTCTTCTTTGCGATATCCTGTCGCGAACCGATGCCCCCAGTTACGCCTATCAACTGGCGCAAGGTGCCACCAGCTTGACCGAAGCCTGGAACGCCAACCGGCCGAACTCGCAGAACCATTTTATGCTCGGACAGGCCGAGACGTGGTTCTATCGCGGTTTGGCAGGCATCAATCTCGATATGCGCAAGAACGGGCCCGACCGGATCCGTATCGCGCCCCAAACGGTCGCCGCCGTTTCCGGTTGTTCGGCGAAATACCGCTCTGTCGTCGGCGATATCGTCAGCTTCTGGCGGCGCAAGGATGGGGCGATTGAATTCTTCGTCGGCATTCCGGCCGGTGTTCAGGCGACGATCGTGCTGCCGGTGGCGCCGGGCGTTTACGAGAGCGGCAAGCCGGTTGCCGCCGCACCTGGCGTTCTGAAGGTGGAAGATGGTTCGAACGGGAAAATCGTAACGGTTGGTTCGGGCGACTACCGATTCAGCGTGCCGGAGATTTGATCTCCGGCACGTCCGTCAGGTGATCATGCCATCCGAATGCGCAAGACGTAAGGCAAAGCGACGCGTTCCGGCAATTCCACGGATAATCCAATCGGCGTTTGGTTCCAGACTACCGGTTTGGAACTTCCCAGCAATTCGATCGTCGCGATGCGGCCGTCGAGATAGGGCGTTCCGCTATACAGCGTCTTGACCAGCGTCTTGTTATTGTCCGCATAGGCTAGCCCGATGACGTAGAGCGCCGAACCTTTTCTGGTGAAGCGGATGTCGGACGGCGTGAAGGCCTGGTTGGTGACTTCCTTTTTTTCCTCCGCACCGCTGCCGGTGTCGCCTTCGCCGAACATCACCCACGGCCGCGAGTCGTAGATCGCTTCGCCGTTGGTCTTGAGCCAGGCGCCCATTTCGAGCAGCACGGCAGAGGCTTCGGGCGGGATGGTGCCGTCGGCTTTGGGCCCGACGTTGAGAAGCAGGTTGCCGTTTTTGCTGACGATGTCGACCAGATCGCACAAGAGCGACGTCGCCGTGCGATAGGAATCGTTTTCGGCATAGCCCCAGGATTTGATGCTGACCGAAGTTTCGGTCTGCCAGGGGCGAAGCCGCAAGGCCGGAAGTTTGCCGCGTTCGATGTTGAGCAACCCCGCGCCGGGTGCGAACGCCTCCATCTTGTAGGTGACGACCGGATCCATCTTGAGGACCGCCGCGCGATTGTAGAACGCCGCCGCAAACCGCCTGAGGTAAGGTTCGAACGCCGTCTGGTTGATCCACCAGTCGAAATACATCAGATCGGGCTTGTAGCCGGTCATGAGTTCGCTGGTGCGGCCCAGCCAATCGTCGAGGAACGCCTTGGACGGCGGCAGCCAGCGTTCCAGATGGTCCGAGTTGGGTTCGCCTTTGATGCGCTCGCGATCGGCGGGCAAGGTCATCGGCTGCGCCGGTCCATAAAGGCCGCGATACCGCGGGTCGCGCACATCCGACGCGTACTGGGTGCCCTCGGTGTACCACCAGGTATGTTCGGCGCGATGGGACGACAGACCAAACTTGAGCCCGCGGGCCCGGATCGCCTTTTCGAGTTCGCCCAGCGTGTCGCGTTTGGGCCCCATCTTAGCCACGTTCCAGCCGGTCAGGTGCGAGGCATACATCGCGAAGCCGTCGCAGTGTTCGGCAACCGGAACGACATAACGGGCGCCAGCGCGGGCGAAGAGATCGACCCAGGCATTGGCGTCGAATTTTTCGGCTTTGAACTTCGGGATGAAGTCCTTGTAGCCGAATTTCGATTGCGGTCCGTAGGTGGCGATGTGATGCTTGAAGGCCTCGCTGCCAGGGACATACATATTCCGCGAGTACCATTCATTGGCGAACGCCGGTACCGCATAGACGCCCCAGTGGATGAAGATGCCAAACTTGGCATCGCGATACCATTCGGGCTGCGGATAATACTGAAGCGAGGACCAATCGGCACGATAGGGACCGCTTGTCGCGGCTTTGTCGAGGCCGGTCAGTTCGGCAGCGAGGCGCTGTGCGTAATCCTTGGGATCAGGAGATGGTGCGCCGGCGGCCGGGCCGACGACACTGGCGGCCAATACCGCAGAAGCGCCTTTGACGAGGGTGCGACGGTCAATTTCCATGTTTGGTCTCCAGCACGGCCACGCCCTGGCTTTCCAGAGTCAGGTCGTGCACGTCGTCGTTGTTGCCAAGGGCATCGCGCATCGCGTTGGGAAGCGTGATGTTTGCCGGCGCGTTGCCGTGATTGATCAGAATCACAATGTCGTGCGCCTTGCCGGTGCGCCGCATCGCTTCGACACCTTCGGGCAGGGCCCCAAGCCATGGCGTGACGTGGGCGTCTTTGAGCTGTTCGCCAACGAACGCGCGCATCAGTTTGGGATCGAGCAGCGTTCCGAGATAAACGATCTTGCCTTGGCCCGCGGGGCGCGACAGGGCCGCCGCTTCCTGGCTCAACCAGGTGCGGTTCTTACCGAAACGCAGCAGAACTTTGCTGTCGCCTGCTTTGGCCGTCAGATCTTCGCCCCAAATCGACGCCGTGCCGGTTCCAGCCGAACCGGCAACAGTCAAGGTCTCGTCGAGGGCATAGAACTGTTCGACGCGGCCGCCGAGCAAATCGGCCAGCGGGCCCGGCTGGCGTTGGACGTTGAGGCGGTTGAACTGGTCCTTCATCCCGCTGCGCGGTCCCAGAACCAGCGTGCCGCCATGCTTGACGTAATCGGACAGGCGCTGCGCCAGGTCTTGCGGAATGACATTGAGCTGCGGCGCAAACACGATCTTGTAGCGGTCGAGCGGGGCATAGGCGTTGACGACATCCACTGCATGCGTCAGGTCCTGCAGCGGCTGGTAATAGTCGAGGAACACCTTCTTCTGGTCGAAGGCGACGCTGTGCGGCTGGAAATCGATCGCCCAGCGGCTGTCATAGGTGGTCAAAATGGCAACATCGGACTGCGGCACGGTTCCGGCAATCGCCGCGGACGTTTTCTGGAACTCGCGGCCGACATCCTTGAACTCGCGGTACAGCGGCACCGGATTGCCGTCCGGGCCGATCAGTGTGCCGTGATACTGTTCCTGTCCGTTGAGCGCGCTGCGCCATTGCCAGAACAACACGGCGTCGGCGCCGTGGCCGACCGATTCCCAGGCCATCGCCCGCACTTCGCCCGGATCGAGCGCGTTGTTGACCGGTGCCCAGTTGACGAAGCCGGGCTGGGTTTCCATGACCCAGAAGTTCTGACGCTTCCAACCACGCACGAAATCGCTGAGGAAGGCGTGATCGACCGCATTCAAATGGCCGCGGCCGACATAGGGGTCCCATGAGGCGACATCGAGCGGTTCGTTGATGGTGTAATGGTCCCAGTTGTCGGTCCAGGCGAGCCCGCCGACATTGGTGGTGATGAACTGGCCTGGCTCCACCGCCGGCCGCAAGGCATCGATCTGGTTCTGTACGAAGCTGCGCCATGTTGCGGTGACGAAGTGCTTGTGTTCGAGCATTAAGCCCGGATTGCCGCCCTTGGCGGTCAGCGGAATCTGGCTCCAGTCGGAATAGGTCTGGCTCCAATAGGAGGTGGTCCAGGCTTCGTTCAGCGCATCCAACGTGCCGTAGCGCTGTTTCAGCCAGTCTTGGAACATCTGGCGGGTGCCGGCATCGAACGATTCGTCGGTCAACTCATTGCCGATTTGCCAGCCGATGACGTTGGCATCGTGGCCATAGCGCTCGGCCAGCTTCGCGACCATCTCGCGGCAGAACTTGCGGTAAAGCGGACTGGCATAGGAAAACTGACGCCGTCCGCCATGCTCGGCGCGCTGGCCGTTGGCGTCGATCCTGAGAACGTCCGGATATTTTCCCGTCAACCAGGCCGGCGGTGTATCGGTCGGCGTTCCGATCACCACTTTGATATGGTGGCGCTCGGCCATGCGGATGGCCTTGTCCATCCAGGAAAAGTCATAGTGTCCTTCCGAGGGCTCCAGGCTGCTCCAAGCGAACTCACCGATGCGGACCACGTTGACACCCGCCGCTTCCATCAACGTCAGGTCTTTGTCCCAGTCTTTCGACGGCCACTGCTCGGGATACCAAGCTGCGCCGTACCACAACCGTTCCGAGGCGGTGGCGGCGGGCGGTTCGGCGGCGAAGCAGAGGCTGGATGTTGCCAGAAGGGCGCAAGTGAGCGCCGCAGCAAAGCGGGTCATGGTGCGATCTTTCCCGTGGTGAAGAGGACGGCGGCATCGTGCGGCGCCAGATTCAGCGTCCGTCCGGTGGTCCCGCCGCGCAAGACGTCTTGCATGCGGCGCGGCAACGCGATGGTGCGTTCGTCGTCGCCGTGGTTGATCAGGATGAGAACCAACTTGTTGGCGCCTTGGCGGGTGCTGACTTCGACATCGTCGGGTACCTGCAGCACCGGCCGGATCGCAGCGCCGGATACCGCCGTGGCAAGAAATTCCCGCATCGCCGCATTGCCGAGCCAGGCACCGAGATAGGTGATGGTGCCATTGCCGGACGAACGCGTGAGGGCGGCCGGTTGCCCTGCCAGCCAGCCGCTGCCGGCGCCATAGCGCAGCAGTGTGTGCACGTCGGGGGCATCGGCAACTAGATGTTCGGCCCAGATGTCGGCAGTGCCGTTGTGCTTAAGACCTTCAACCGTGACGGGGGCGTCAAGCGCGTAGAACTGTTCGACATGCCCGCCAAGCAATCCGGCCAGCGGCCCGGGCTGACGCGATGTCCAGAGGGCGTTGTTTTCGTCTTTCATACCGCTCCGCGGCCCGAGAATCAGATGCCCGCCGCGGCGGACATACGCCGCAAGATGATCCGCTTGCGCCTTGGTTAGCAGGTTCAGCGCTGGCGCGATCACCAGCTTGTAGCGGTCGAGATCGCCGTCCGGCGACACGATGTCGATGTTGTGAACGGTGTGTAGCAGGGGCCGGTAGAAGGCGCTGAATTCGTCGGTTGGGACGAAGCCTTTGTGATGCGGCTGGAATTCCAGCGCCCAGCGGCTTTCGTAAGACTGAATCAGTGCGACCTCGGTCCGCGGGCTGGTGTTGGCGAGGGTCGCACTGGCTTTGGCAAATTCGCTGCCGATGCGCTTGGCTTCGGTATAAGCCGGCACCGGTTCGCCGTCGGGACCAGCGAGTGTACCATAATATTGTTCCTGGCCGTTGAGGGCACTGCGCCATTGCCAATAGAGCAGGGCATCGGCCCCCCGGCCGACCGCCTGCCAGGCCATTTCGCGCATCACGCCGGGATCGAGGGTCCGGTTGATTTTGCCGTAATTGACGTAGCCCGCCTGGGATTCGATCACCCAGAAGTTCTTTTGCTTGTAGCCGCGCACCGCATTATGCAGCAGGGCGTTCTCGGCCCAGTCGTAGCGGCCTTCCGGGATGTAATTGTCCCAGGCCGCAATATCGAGGAGCCGGTGCATCTCAAAGTGGTCGTAACGGGCATTCCAGTGCATGGAATTGGTCGTCACGAATTGGCTTTTGCCGATTTTCGGCCGGATGACGTCGGCCTGATTGCGGACATAACTGGTCCAGGTGTCGGACACGAAGCGTTTGAGGTCGAGCAGCAGGCCGGGATTCTCGTTGGTCAGGTGCATCGGCACCTGATCGAAGCTGGTGTAGGTCTGGCTCCAATAGGTGGTTGTCCATTGGGCGTTCAGGGCCGCGATCGTCTTGTGGCGCGCCTGGAGCCAGGCATGGAACTGCGCCTGCGCCGCGGCGTCGAAGGATACCGGGCTGATTTCATTGTCGATTTGCCAGCCGATGACATTGGGATTGTGGCCATAGCGAACCGCCAGCCGCCCGGCGATGTCGCGGGCGAGGGCGCGATAGCGAGGACTGGCAAAGCTATATTGCAGCCGGTTGCCATGTTCCTCGGTGGAACCATCCTCATTACGCCGCAAAACGTCCGGGTATTTCTGCGTCAACCACGCTGGCGGGGCGGCGGTGGGGGTACCGATCACAACTTTGATGTGATGTGCGGCGGCGCGAGAAATGGCGCGGTCGAGCCAGCTGAAATCATAGTGTCCTTCGGTCGGCTCCAGGCTGCTCCAAGCGAACTCGCCGATCCGCACAACGTTGACATGCGCCGCCTGCATCAGGTCGAGATCGCGATCCCAGCGCTGCTCGGGCCATTGCTCGGGATACCAGGATGCTCCGAATTGCAAGGAAAACGAGGTTTTTTGAGCCGGTGCGCCGCATGCCGCTCCGGCGGACAGCAACGCGGCGGCAGCGCAAAGGCCAACCCGTCGCAGCAACGTCATCTGTCTCTCCCTTGCGCCAGCCATGCCTCTCGTCGGGCGTTTCAATGGTCTGGTCGCGACCTTCTGCCTAGCCGTCAAATGCTGTCAGCGGTAAGCATATCATTCCATTTTTGATTGGAAAGGATCATAATGTACGTTATATTAGGCTCCAATGTCACATGAAAAGTAACATCACCGTGTCCAACGCCCGAAATCTGTCGCTCATCGACCGCCGTCGCCTGTTTCAGCTTCTGGCCGCTGCGGGATGCATGACGTCGCCTTTTTCGAGCGCCGCGGCGCGCCCGCAGGCCGCGGCCAATGCGCTGCAGGCCAGATTCCTCAATCCGCCGTCGTCGGCAAATCTCGGGGCCTATTGGTATTGGCTCGGCGGCAACGTCACCGCCGAGGGGATTACGGCCGATCTTACGGCGATGCGCGAGGCGGGCATCACCCAGCCCATGTTGTTCAGCATCGGCAAAGGCGGCAAGGATTCGCCGGTTTCGCCGCCGGCGGACGCCCTCACGGACTATTGGTGGGGGCTCGTCGCGCATGCGGTTCGCGAGTCGGAACGTCTGGGTCTTACCTTGGCGCTGAACGCCTGCGACGGCTGGGCGACGGCAAGCGGGCCTTGGATTACGCCCGAACTGTCGATGCAGCACGTGGTGTGGTCGGAAGTGGTGGTGACGGGCGGCCGGAATTTTTCCGGCAAACTGCCGGTCCCGGAGCATTTGCACGATTATTACCGCGACATCGCCGTTCTCGCGGTGCCCTTCCCGGAAGTCTGGGACCAAACCAGCGCCGCGTTGCAGCCCAGGATTTCCTCCAACCTGCCGCTCAAGGTCGGTGATCCCCAAGTCCTCACCGATCCCGCCAACAAAGCAGAGGTCGTCGACACCGAAGCGAGCGGCTGGATCGTCTACGCCTTCGCTGCGCCCTTCACGCTGCGCTCGGTCACGGTGCATACACCGTCTCCGGTCGGCTATGCGCCGGGTTTGTATCGCGCCGCCAATAGTCTTGAGGTCCAGGCCAGTGACGATGGCGTGTCCTACCGGACGATCGGCCGCCTCGAATATCCCAAGCACGGTTGGCAGACCGATCTGACCACGCTGACCCATGCTGTGCCGCAAACGACGGCGCGCTATTTCCGTTTGGTCCATACCCAGTTTGCGGCCGCGCTGCCCTATCAGGAAGAATATGATTTCGGGCAGGACACGCGGCTGCGCTTTTTCAGCATCGTGTTGTCGAGCGAGCCGCGCATCCATCACCTTCCTGCCAAGAACGGTGCGCAATGGGCGATCAGCCACGCGACCACGGCAGCGGAGGTTCCCGCCGCGGCTTGCGTGAAGCGCTCGGAGATCAAGCCGTTAACAGCGCTAATGGCGGCTGACGG
>WSSedL1CaDRAFT_10000612_pt1:0-12500 | contig 24407 bp, 23 predicted proteins | sample WetSurSL1Cattail_FD_9464 | JGI IMG/M metagenome (IMG submission 9464)
ACTGACTGCATCAATCATCGCTCAGTGAGCTATTAATTGCCGCCAATAGCGCTTGGCTTGCATGCAAGGCGGCTAAACCAGGTAGACGCGCGCGGGCGAAGGAGATGCTTTTTGAGTACTGGTGGTACTGGACAAGCTTAGGGGAATCATCTCTTTCTGCTTGTCTTTCTGCTTTTCTTTCCCATGACGACTAGGAACGGGCAAATCAAGAATTTCACTTCGAATTCCGGACCTCAACATCCTGCTGCTCATGGTGTTTCACGATCAGTATTGGAAATGAACGGAGAAGTGGTGGAACGTGCGGAACCACATATTGGATCACTCCAGTGCGGCACGAAGCCGCTGACGCTGAGTAGGCTCCTATGCCGCTAGCTATGCCCTGCTCGGTCCCCCCGCACGGTGGAGGTTACGTAGCGCGTCATGAGCACCGGGCAAAGGGGCGGTTGAGCAACTCAAGCTTTCCGCCCTACCTGACTTTGGATAGGGATAGAAGGGAGAAGGTTGTGAAGGTGGCCTCGTTATCCACACAGAAGGTCGGATGAATGGAGGACCGACCGACCTGGGTTTGAACGAGCGTTGGCGGGTCCTGGAGTGCCCGTCAAGGGCGCTAGCGCATACCCCGGGGTGATCATCACCACCTGCACCTCACATCTCGGCACAGTGGAACGTGTAACCCGCCTGCTGTCCAAGTCAACCACTTAATTTCCTGTAATTCATAGCGCCTAACAGAACGTAGCAGCAAGGGACAACCCACCCATACAGACAGCCTGCGGGGAGGATGGCACTACTGGCAAAGACCGTCTGGCGAAAACGCCGCAGGCGCGAAGCGTGGTAGGCCTGCGCCGGGGGAGCATAGGGAGGAAAGGGAGCCCGGACGGTGGAAGAGCCAGGGGAGGCCGGGTCATTTGACGGAAATGGAAGGTCCGAGCGGCTCATTCATTCTTGGAAAAAGAGGGAGGGAGCGAGCCAATGTATCAATGAATAGATACAGTCAACGGTAGACAGACAGCGCTGCCTACACGCGAATTAGCTTCCGAGGTCGAGCAGTCTCAATTGAACTACAGGATTAGCGAATGAATGCTGGGCTGGGCCACCTCGAATGGCGTGAGCCGCATGCGGGGAGACCCGCACGTACGGTTTTCAGGGGGATCCGGCCGAAAGACCGGCCGGCGCCCACCCGACTAGAGGGACTGAGAAATTAATAGAGTACAAAACTTATCTTCAAGCTTTACCTTATTCTGATCGTTCAGAGGGCGATCGCGGAGTCACTGAATGAAGTCCTCCGTTTCTTTCGGAGGTGCTGACCCGCAGCGAGGCAGATATGACTAAGTGCCATATTGAATATGGCGACGACTACAGCATGTCGTAGAAGGAGATAACAGGTGGAGCCAACGACCCACTAAGACTCACGTATCTACAACTACATCCCCGAGCGGCAGTCAAACGGAGGCGTGAATGCAAGATGCCAGCGGAATGATCGGCCGGACAGAGGTGCGGGCTGCTTCCTTCCCACCGCGTCCTTCCTTGTGTGTCGGAGATACAAAGCGAGTGCACCGGAAAAGAAGGGGAACTGAGTCGATCTATTCCATGGCGAAGCATCCGAAGCATAACTGCACACTCACACGATCTTTGCCGAGAGATAGGAGCATTCGGTGGAACCGGTGAACTACACTTGCTTCTTGATAGATGTGTGGGACAGAGGGCTCGTGGTACCTGCTGCCCACCCTTCCTCCGCTTTGATAACCGTGTGAACGGAGAGTGGGCAGAGCAAAAGGGAAGGAGGTCCTCATACGGAGTCGCACACTTGAGCAGTGCGGGAGACTGGAGAATGGGTCGAGTAAACTCCCGCCGGGCCGATAAAATCACAGACGAGGAACTTTTATTGATTTTTGCTTTTTGATTGGAAAGGTTGGTATGTTCTAAAAAAAGGAAGGCTGAGGTAAGTAGTTCTCAGAGGCGGCTCGGTAGGGAAGGAATGGTCAATCGTCAAGTCAAGGATGACTTCTTTGTTGGCGACACGATGGGGGAGAGAAAGCAGGCCAGTGATTCTCTGAGCCGGTCTTTCTTTCCAACGCCTCGGGAAACTGGTAGAGATAGATGACAGCACCTTTTTATCCTCTTCCTTACCGGGAAGGCGCACTTCTCTTCTTCTGGCCTTCACCTCCCGCCCGGCCCGGAAATTGAACCCAGCCCCCCTTCAGATCCATTCATTTCTGCAAGCAGGCGGGATCCAGAGCTAAGCCCCCCTCCTATTCGAGGCCGGGTGGCCTCGCCCAACCTTCCTTTTGCTCTTCCTTCGGTTTGGCTCCACGAAGGCGCCACCATTGAGCCCCACTCATATTCAAAAGGCGCCCAGCTTGAAAGACGATTATAATAAGTAGTTAGGCTGCCATTTTTCCAATATCATGGAATAGCATGGCCCGGGGCTAAGGTAACTCCAGTGGGAGAGCCGTGTTATGGGTGACCTTATTGCACGGTTCAGAGAGCACTTGTGTATGTGATGCAAGTGAACGTGTACGAAAAAGCTGTCGTAAAGTTTCGTTCTTCGTTCCGTCGTCGACCCTATCTATGTTTCTACGATGGCCCAAGAACACGCTCATTCTTCAGCCGTAGAGAAACTTTTGAATTGCGAGGTACCATTACGAGCTCAATATATACGAGTGTTATTCCGTGAAATAACTCGAATTTCAAATCATTCACTTGCTTCAACTACTCATGCTATGGATGTGGGAGCATCAACTCCGTTCCTTTGGGCTTTTGAGGAGCGGGAGAAATTGTTGGAATTCTATGAAAGAGTCCCGGGAGCCAGGATGCATGCCAGTTTCATACGACCTGGTGGAGTGGCACAAGATCTGCCTCTTGGCTTATGTCGAGATATTGATTCCTCCACACAACAATTTGCTTCTCGTATCGACGAATTAGAAGAGATGTCAACCGGCAACCGTATCTGGAAACAACGATTAGTGGATATTGGTACTGTCACTGCACAGCAAGCAAAGGATTGGGGATTCAGTGGTGTAATGTTAAGAGGTCGTGCGACATGAAGACATTGATAGCAATATGGGGGAAGTTCCCATCAGGCAACAACGGTTCTGCCTGACCCTACAAAAGCATGCATATGTTGTCAGTGAAGATTTTGTGTGAAGCCTTGGAGACGACGTACCGGGGGCTAGGGTGAGCTGAGGGGGGACAGCGTAAGTGAGCGAATGTGTGTAAGCCCAGTCAAAGATTCCTATTCGTTGCGGGGCGGGCCATCCACCTGATCATGGTGTTGGTCCGTAGGACCGTGAACGGATTCGCCTCTGGCCTCTGGGCACGTCGGAACCGCATGAGTTCACCGGGGTGGAGCACGGTCCGCCAAAATCGGCATAGGTTAGGTGCTATTGATGGAACATGGTAAGCCCATCTTTCTCCATATGGAAGTGCTGCGGGCACATAGAGATGTGGGTAGAGGAAGTCTCAAAAAGCGAAGGCCGAGCTGTAGGTCACGTGACCTGCACCGAAAAGGTGGCTGACTGGGCTTTCTCCTGGATCAAAGCAGATCAGCTCGCCAAATTCGTCGATCGAATCGGGCGCCCCTCCACGTCGAATGAAAATAGGTGGCCGGGTTCTCTTTCTACAACCCTATTTATATGATAGGCCCGGCCCCCTTCCCCCTATCCCTCCCTTATGTTTAGGAGCGGGATCTGCCCAAGAACGACCTGTGGTGGTACGGAAGGCACGGACTCCGCGAGCGTCCCGCACCTTCAGAGAAAGAAACTCCTCAACCATCACAAGAAAAAGAAGTATGACGCTCTGTGTCTGACTCTATTGGTCATAGTTCCTTGCTGTTGCGGCCGGTGCTCGTTTGCGCGCGCGTGAACCACCCCCAAAGGGAAAGACAGGAAAGATGCCTCTCGGGGCATCTGAGAATGATTCGAGCCGTATGAAGGGAAACTCCCACGTACAGTTTGTTTTGGGGGGGAAGGAGCCCGACAGGGTCCCCCCACTGACTTGGCCCGGGCCTAAGTTAAAGTGAAAAAGTGAAGTGGTGGGCCTACCCATCCCAACCTGGGGTATGCTGGGATTCGCGAAGAGCAGCACCTTACGATGTTCATGACCAATCGGATCCTGACGTACCAGTAGGTACCAGAGGAGATCGCTATGATCGTTACTGTATCCGTATCGAAGAGATGCGACAAAGTGTTCGGATCATTGTGCAATGTCCTAATCAAATGCCTAGTGGCATGATCAAAGCCGATGATCGTAAGCTATGTCCTCCATCACGATCTCGAATGAAACTATCCATGGAATCGTGCGCCGTGTGAAACGTAGATCATCGCCGTTCTTAACCGAGACTCAGGTTAAGCTCCGTCTCGGAACCGTCGTGGGGTTAGGAGTAAAGCATCCCGAGGTTGGCGCATCTCGTTGGGCGTGGAGAAGCATTGGGAACCCCAATATCTTTCTTCGGAGCAGTTTCTTTTCCCGTCCCCTCGCCCCGGCATAGCGCTTCGCTTCCGGTTCTTCGGAAGAAGAAACAGGCTTCTCCCTTCTTCATTGATCTGGGGGAAAGGGAACCGTCTACCAGTTGGGAAGCTAGACATCAAGGTTGTGGCTTGATGAGGATAACTAAGCTGACACGCCGGAGTTGGCTGCTGGCACAACAGGGTGGTGCCTTACCGCACCGCAGGCGCACGCGCGGTAGCGTTCGTGGTGGTGCTTCAGGATTCCAATGTACTGCGTCCAAGATCAGAACGAGCTTGCCGGCGGACCACTGCCGTCCCATTCTTTAGTGAGCTGGAGCGCAGCCATCTTATCCACTGAAAACGCGTCAAGCTATCGCTTCGGGTCGAAGCACTAAAAGAAAAGGACCGGGAAACGCGGCGGCATAGGAACCACGGGAACCCAGGAGGGAGAAAGACGATGTACGGGATACGGGATCCTCGTAGTAGGCTGGACCTAAATCCAGCCGAGAGAGGGCAGCCTTTAGAAGCAACAGGTTGGGAAACCAAGAGAAGGCTTCGCCTTTTCTTATCTTCTTCCCGTAGGAGTAGCACAAAAAGAGGGATTAGCATTATTGACCCCATGATCAAGCACTAACACCTTCCTCGTTGGGGCTCCGCGCACTGGGAAAAGGCTTCCGCGACGGGAAAGCGGCTACTAGTTAGGAAGTGAACATAAGGTATCGAGAGGTCCCTCACAGTCAGGTGCGATGCAATTGCCCCTATTAGTCAAGTACCCCTCTTCCTATTTAGTTTAGGGGTTGAGGCGAGAAATGGCTTGATGAACCCTTCCGTTCGCCACGCACCGGCCCCATTCACTTGCAACTCGTAGAGGCTGTAAGTAAAGAGTGCCCCACAAAATGCAAAGTAAGGTGGGGTTGAAAGACGAGAGTGCCTACCTCCGAGCCGAGAGTGCCCGCCCTTTCTGTCAAGTAGGCTACTTTTTCCGGAACGCAGTCCTCCATAACCGTGACCGTGTATATAGATATCTTCGATGCTGTCATTTCTCAATGTCCGCTTCAACCGCTCTTTCACCTCCCAAAAAGCTAAGTTGGCTTGACGAGCGCAGATGAGGAAGCGGGAGCAAGAAAACAAATAATCTCTTTCTTTTCCAATTACTTTATTAAGTTAAGGGGCAAAGAGAAGCGCTTTCGCTACTGAGAAAGCGAAGGGTCAGCGCGAGGGTTCGACGACTTAGCCGAGCGTTAGCGAAGCGTCATTCGAATAGCGAGGCGCTTCGAGTTAGCGAAGCGCTGTAGTAGGGCCGAAGCCTATGTGCTATAATGCTGAACCAAGGACGCTCCGCCTTATCTATAGAAGCAGTCAACTGAGTTCTGAACGAATGGGATCCTTGGTGGGTAATGGCTCAATCTATAGATAGAAAGCCCTATGATGGGAAACTACCACGTTAGGTTTGGAGAGAGATGGGACCTGTTATAGTTTAGGGGGAGCAGATGCTAGCTTTCTCTTTCCATAGCCGGCCAAATGACTACCGGATCATCGGTCTACTCTACCTCAATTCACCATTTCGAACCTTATACAGAAGGTTTTTCCGTACCAGCTCCTTCTACCTATACCGCAGTTGAAGCACCTAAAGGAGAATTTGGTGTCTTTCTTGTCAGTAATGGAAGCAATCGTCCCTACCGTCGTAAAATAAGAGCACCTGGCTTTGCCCATTCACAAGGACTCGATTCTATGTCCAAACATCACATGCCAGCAGATGTAGTCACCATCATAGGTACTCAAGATATTGTGTCTGGAGAGGTAGATAGATAGGACGTAGTCTTGCTCGATCAGGACCCTAGCTTTATTGCGAGCCAAAACACCAAGAAAGAAGAAAAATGGAAATACCGCATAACGATAGAAGAGAAGCTCATTTACTCCTATGCGTCTTTAGACAGCTCGTTGACTTTACGTTGGTTTCGGTTCGATCAACTATCCTTTTTGAAGCGGATAGTTCACAGTGCTCATTCTCAAAAAAAAGCGGAAAAGCCAACTCATCATGATCTTTCCACTCCATTTTCATTACGAAGATGTATCACGTCAGGATCCGTTGCTCAAACCGAATCACGCCAATGTTATGGAAGTTCCTGGATCGTTTGAAATAAGATTAGTACCAAAAGCAGCCTCTGATTTCAGAATCAAATTTGGAAAATTGGCTATGGAGATTCCGCGCGGTCAGAGATTCATACAGACACAAGGGGGCCCTTATTTCAAAGCAGGAAAGTCGTTTCGATCCAATCCATTCTTGGGGTCCGAAAAAGACACTGGATATGTCAGTGACTTTGCACGACAAAGCGCTCTCCGAGGGCATGGAATGTCTAATTTTTTGGTCAGAATCTCGACAGTAATGTCTATGTTAGATTCTCCGGTCGAAATACGGGAAAACCCCATTAAATTCTCGATGGAAACGGAGTTTTGCGAATTCTCCCCGGAACTGGAAGATCATTTCGAGATCTTCGAGCATATTCGAGGGTTCAATGTGACTATTGTCACTTCGGCCAACACAAAAGATGAGACTTTACCACCGTGGAGCGGCTTTTTGCTAAAAGATGAGGGGGAAAGACAGTAAGATGTCGGAGAAGCGAAATATACGAGATCACAAACGTAGATTGCTCGCGGCTAAATATGAATTGAGACGAAAGCTTTATAAAGCCTTTTGTAAAGATCCCGATCTTCCGTCTGATATGCGGGACAAACATCGTTATAAGTTGTCCAAGTTGCCAAGAAATAGTTCAATGGCACGAGTCAGAAACCGATGTATTTCCACGGGTCGCCCTCGTTCCGTAGTTGAGTTCTTTCGCATTTCTCGTATCGTTTTTCGTGAATTAGCATCTCGAGGTCCTTTGATGGGCATAAAGAAATCGTCTTGGTAGCAACCACCAAACCAATAGAACAAAGGTTAGCTCTGCAGCTGGTCCACAAGCAAGGGTTGTAGGTCCATTACCGTCCGGCTCCGGACCGAAAAGACCTAACGGAGTCATCCCAACTCTCGGATCGGAGATGCTAACGGGACGGGAATCGAAGTGGGGGACCTCTCTACCGCACCTGTTTCCCCAGACATAGACTACGTACAGGGTAGTACTCTTGGAAAGATAGAAGATCACCGCGTGAACAAAATCTAAAGTAACGAATGTCACTCCCGAGGGATCGACCACTATCATACATTAATTTTTTAAGAGAACTCTTGTTCATGTTCACGCCTACGTGCTGAGGTTGTTCCCACCATTGAAGTCAGAGTCTGGGTGTGGGCCCGCTTACTAATACTAAAAAATAGGGTTCCGAATGATAAAGACCAAAAAAGAAGTTCTTCGTTTCGTTGGTAGAACCCACGCCAATATCATATTGACTCTCTCTCGTCCAATAAGAGTTTCCGAGAGTTACTTTATTCAAATTCGAACCTTTACAAAGCTCCACAAGGCAGGCAAAAAGAGTAATAGGACAACAAGCAATCTTGCTTTCATTTTCTTTTTTTTCTTTCTTTGTTGAGATTGAAATCGACGTTCTTTTGAAAAGGGGTAGGTAGTTTGCACGCAGGCAAAACTTCTTCATGAAAGGAGTTCCTTACTTTTCTTTCATAGGTTTCTTAATGACTAGTCGTTCGTTTGAAGCCTTAAGAAACCGGCAGAGAAAGAGGCAGTTTTTTTTCCGAATGACGTTATTTCGAGAATCAACCAACCGACAAATCCGTAGCCCAGGTGATTCACTGCCTCCCTCTCGCCAAAATGGGATGAATCTGATCATGCAGCTTTTTGATTATTCAGGGCGCAGCGAAGCCAATTTCCATCAAGGCAAGGGGGTAAATAAGGGGGAAGAGGAGTTGTCACGATAGAAAAGAGAAATGACTATAAGGAACCAACGATTCTCTCTTCTTAAACAACCTATATCCTCCACACTTAACCAGCATTTGATAGATTATCCAACCCCGAGCAATCTTAGTTATTGGTGGGGGTTCGGTCCGTTAGCTGGTATTTGTTTAGTCATTCAGATAGTGACTGGCGTTTTTTTAGCTATGCATCACACACCTCATGTGGATCTAGCTTTCAACAGCGTAGAACACATTATGAGAGATGTTGAAGGGGGCTGGTTGCTCCGTTATATGCATGCTAATGGGGCAAGTATGTTTCTCATTGTGGTTCACCTTCATATTTTTCGTGGTCTATATCATGCGAGTTATAGCAGTCCTAGGGAATTTGTTCGGTGTCTCGGAGTTGTCATATTCCTATTAATGATTGTGACAGCTTTTATAGGATACGTACCACCTTGGGGTCAGATGAGCTTTTGGGGAGCTACAGTAATTACAAGCTTAGCTAGCGCCATACCTGTAGTAGGAGATACCATAGTTACTTGGCTTTGGGGTGGTTTCTCCGTGGACAATGCCACCTTAAATCGTTTTTTTAGTCTCCATCATTTACTCCCCCTTATTTTAGTAGGCGCCAGTCTTCTTCATCTGGCCGCATTGCATCAATATGGATCAAATAATCCATTGGGTGTACATTCAGAGATGGATAAAATAGCTTCTTACCCTTATTTTTATGTAAAGGATCTTGTAGGTTGGGTAGCTTCTGCTATCTTTTCTTCCATTTGGATTTTTTATGCTCCTAATGTTTTGGGGCATCCCGACAATTATATACCTGCTAATCCGATGCCCACCCCGCCTCATATTGTGCCGGAATGGTATTTCCTACCGATCCATGCCATTCTTCGCAGTATACCTGACAAATCGGGAGGTGTAGCCGCAATAGCACCAGTTTTTATATCTCTCTTGGCTTTACCTTATTTTAACTTTATGTATGTGCGTAGTTCAAGTTTTCGCCCGATTCACCAAGGAATATTTTGGTTGCTTTTGGCGGATTGCTTACTACTAGGTTGGATCGGATGTCAACCTGTGGAGGCACCATTTGTTACTATTGGACAAATTCCTTCTTTCTTTTTCTTCTTGTTCTTTGCCATAACGCCCATTCCGGGACGGGTTGGAAGAGGAATTCCAAATTCTTACACGGATGAGACTGATCACACCTGATCAGTGAAAAATTAAATCACAAAGAATTTACGAGTGAGTATTACACCAAGAATTTACAAGCGGATGAGTGATCGGCCTTGTTGATATAGCTTAGATAGGGAAAAAATACTATACAAAAGTCTAGGGTGGTAGGGCTGAACTTTCAAATCCGGGGAGCCGACCACGGAAGCCTACTAGGTAGTTCGAATCTTCCTCTGCCAACTAACTAGGACACGGGGCATCAGGTCGTCCATCCATGAATTCTTATTTTAAACCTAGGACTAGTACTATGGCCAACACGTGCCTCCGTACATCAGCTGACATCACCATAACTGCCTCCACGCAGCCCCTAAAGGCAACATAACTCCTATTATGCCTACCAAGCCTCCAAATAGACTCAAGCATCAAGTCAAATTGTTCTTCCCGAGTAGCACAGTGCTGAGTAGGGTGCCGAGCATCAAGTCACCGAATAACCCTGAACAATGAAGGAGTGCGTCACTTGCGTCTTTTTTCCGCATCGAAAATCATATTATCGACTATACTTCTCACTCTATCGACAAAGCGCCTGGAAGGTTCATCTACGAGTAGTTTCAACGAGTTGCCCTATAAAAAAAAACCGCCCAAGAACTGAAAGAAGAGAAGGAAGTGCTTTCCTTATGAACCGATAGCCCTAGAGGAACGAGCCCACTAGCCGGAAGGAAAGCAAACTGAAAGCTCTACTGACGAGCGTCCCTAACTTGACTTGCCCGAAAGTAGAGCGATTTCCTGACTCAAAAGCCGAAAAAAACTCCATGGACTTGCACAGAACAGAAGGAGTTTTCTTTTCACGGCAGGCTTGAAGAACTTGCAAAAGAGTCCCTGAACTAGACCTGCAACACTGACTTTCTCTCTCTACCACCGTCACTGCCTTCCGACTGTCACTATCCCTTTTGCAAGGGAAAGTGATCTCTCTGGCCGGATCGAAAGAGAAAGAGTGTCTTTTCTCACTATGAGCTTTCCGCTTTCACTAGACTGACTGGACTTGCTTGAAACAACTAGCTCTACTTCCGGCTTTAAGGAGCTTGACTTAAAATAAAAGTAGTTGACTGTCAGACTGCAAATTTCCGAAGGCTTTTAGTTACGACTTCCGCTAGCACCTGACTCGCTTGAACCGGCTCCCGCTTTGATGGAGTTGTACTGGCTCTGGCACAGGTGAAGGTACTGGTGAAAGCTCAGTCTCTTTCCTCGATTCTCGCTTGAAGGAGCGCTTGACTAAAAAGCAAAGAGTGTTGCCTTTTTCTTCCCGTAACCGACTTTACTTTCTGCCCAAGCTTCAAAGTCAATCTTCTCTAAGCAAAGCACTCTCCAAGCCGAAAGAAAGAAGGAATGTCTTACTTTCCCTACCGCACGGTATGAGAGTTCCCACTTTCACCGGACGAGCAGCTTGCTCCTCGGAACCTAAGAAGAAGGAGTTTATACGACGCTGGAAAAGAAGAAAAAAGCAACCCTCAACTGTTCTCACGCCGACAACAAAGAGAGACATACTTAGGCAATCAACCGCCCAAGATAGAATTTCTAACTATCCAAGCCTAAAGCCCGGAAGGAAAGGGAAGGGAATGATATCTGACCTGACCTGCAAACCAAAGGCAACTAAACTAAGAAGAGAATGGATTTTTCTCCTATCCGAAAGGAAAGCGAGTTGCGAGTAAAAGCGAAAGAATTCCGAATCTAAGAAAGAAGAGGGAATTTTTCTAAGCCTAAGCAACCTGCCAAAAAATCAAAGTCGACAGTCTCTATCTCTACAGCCGAAAGCCTTCCTCCCATCTCTAAAGCACCACCTACCATCCTCGCGTAAGGAAAGGAAAAATTAAAGTAACTGTCGATTTCATAACTAAGCCGCCTGCCTTGCTTTAGTTTGAGACCGAGACTGAGGGGATATCCGTAGGTACCTTTCAGATCCAGACCTCACTTTCATTGAAAAAAAAAGAGAACAACCACCATGATGATCTCTGAACCAAAAACAGATTCGAACTCCTTCATTCTCCCTTTGGGATCTTGCTCAAGGTGGAGACGCAGAGGAATTTGCATTCCTTGACCCGTGCATCGCTTTGCTTTTTGACGTCATTGCGCGGAGGTGGATTCGATATGAATAACGAAAGCGGAACACTCGCCAGGGATAGTCAAACATAGGGTGCGGCCTCAAATCTGCATTAACGATAAAAGAAAGGATCGTCATCAGCTGATTGCAAAACACCAAATCTATATAGAAAGCAGCATCTGTACGAGCTCACCTCGACCTGTAGCAAAAGGAGAGAGAGAGAGTGTGTAAAGACATAATGAGACTGGAGATCAACAATGGAAAACAAAACCAAGTCGCATACCGGAGACGAAGTTAGGCATAAGGCCGTGCATGACTCATTACCGAGCAAGATGAACTCAACTGGGAGAACGACAGGAAGAGGTTCAGCGTCAAGCTGCCAAAGGTAGAACACAACACAAGGGGTGCATGTGAAGGTCCTCAGGGATACAGATAGACATGGGGTACCACTGTGGATCCCAGTTGAAGGAGCAGTTGGAAGGTCTTCAATGATCCTTATATGTTTTAGTTTCCACTTCCCTCAATACTGGCTTCAGTCATACTAAAATCACGCCAGGAAGCCTTGCATTAGTGAGACACCGCATCCACTACAAGTCGTCACCCTGATATCTTTTACACAGCCCAAGTCTGAACTCTGAATGTCAAAGAGAAAGACGCTGGATTGAAGGAATATCCTGAGAAAGTCTGAGGCCCGAACCTAAAACGAGAGTCTTAGTTGACCCAAACTCAACCAATGGGACTTCAAAACTCAATTTAGGCAGAAATTATCCCCTTCAATCCAAGATGCAGGCAAAAAAATCTCTGATCATAGCCTCTCATCTAATCCCAGTTCCTCCGAGACGTCGATGAATCCTCATCATCCGTCTCCTCCAGTTCCTGTCCATTCCCTCAAATTCAAATGAAAGAAAGGCAGATCAGAAAGACAAGAGTGAGTGTCCAG
>WSSedL1CaDRAFT_10000612_pt1:17500-24407 | contig 24407 bp, 23 predicted proteins | sample WetSurSL1Cattail_FD_9464 | JGI IMG/M metagenome (IMG submission 9464)
ATTTCGAGAGACGAAAGACGACTTTCGATAGAGTCCCCTTTGGTTAATGAAGGTACCGGGACATATCAACCATGACAATAGTGAAATTCTATTAATAGTCAGATAGCCCCAATCATGGCTACAAATTAGGAACCAAAAAGCAGACGTTTCCGATCAGAGGGATTTGCGCGCTTGCTTCATCCTTGCAGCTTACTGTACGAAATTCTATCTTTAGTTGATTCGCGCGTAAGCCTGTATGTCGCACCTCGAGCAAAGCCCAAAACGAGCAGCCCGCAAGCAAACCCCGTCTTTCAGGCCTCAGAAGCTAAGCGCGCTTAGCCAAGCAGCAGCTGCTTAATAAGTTGATTCGGAAGCTGGAGCATGATCGTCTCGCTTAAGGAACACTACCTTTGGAGCCTCATTCCTGTAAACCTAGGGAAGTGCTATTTTTCCCAGTTCTGACGGCCTTTCGATAGAATGATAAAGAAAGGCTGTAGGAGAGAAGAAGTCATCGTGGCCTTCCCGCCTCATAAATGTGAGCTTCTGCTTCTGCTGATAGTGAGTTTCAGGTCTTTCCTAGCTCAGATAACCAAACTTACGGATTGTCGTCCGTAAGCTAGACGAAGGTAGAACTTTCTTGCTTCCTTTGCTGATCAGCGGTCCTGCCTCGCTTCTGCTTCCGATTTATCCGCGCCAGCGGAGCTGGTGTAGCGATTTAAGTCGGAATGCAGGATCAATTCTTCCGCAGTAATAAGCTTAACACAGGCGTTAGCCTTTATGAGAATACCAAAAAATAGCTGCTCTTAAGCATGAAGCTCGGTATAGCTGTCGATTCGACTACTAGTATATAAATAAGCGAAAACACATCCTTTCGGCCTGTATAAGTGCGTCTCTAATCGGCAAGAAAGAAAGCAGCCTTTCGCGTCGATTATTCCTGCCCGACGAGAATAACGGGGATATATTTTCCCTAAGATCACAAAGCCCCCTAGCTTCATGCACGCCAGTTGGCACAACAATGCAATCTTTGAAAACAGGTGATTGCCTACGATCTCCAAAAAGTCACCGCCGAAATCAATACCCTTTGGGAACGAAGAGCCCCCAAAAGAGAGAGGGACATAAGAACATTGCCCTTTTATCTTTCCCCCTTTACCAAGAGGATCCGACAGAAACCATTCTCAAGAGCTACAGTACTCCGCTTAAGCGTCCATGAATGGAGTCTCTTGCAAACGATAGATTATACCTCGGGCCTTTGCCAGGGCATAACGGTACGACAACAGAAGTAGTGATAGCCCCTACTTTGTTCCAACTGGCAGACTTCAAAAGAGCAGAAATGCCGCAGGCAGCATAATCTTCGCCGGATGTTCGAAAGCAGACTCAAGCTGGAAGCAGTGGGTCAGGGAGATGGAGCTCGACCCTAATCTTCGTGCGGTTCGGAACGCAACTGGGATCAGCGACGCCATTCAAACTGAACATGTATACATTCTTTCTGAAGGATAATTCATGGTTGTTGACTATGATCAGTTTCCGCTTCCAGTCTACCACAGCATTCATCATACCAGCCGGCGGGGTGGTCTTTACTCTCTAATATAGCGAGAATTAGGCAGCTTGCCCATTCCCATTCGAGGTATTGCCTAAAAAACATGATCAACGGGGATCACAACGAAAAGCTCCAAAAAGTTCACCACAAGATCTGTTTTTGAATTAGCGTCACGACAGAGTCAGGCTTCTCTTTTGAAGTTTTTATCCAATATAATCATCCAGATGCAATGATGCAGCATAAAGGATGGAGGGCGGTTGGGTGGGTAGAATAGAAGCGAACAGCAAGTGAAGCGAGGAAGCGGGTTGGGCTAGGAACAGAGCTTCAATAGCTCGTGTCAGGTCAAGATCAACATGGATATTAGTTAGTACAGCAGAAGTGGATAGCTCACTAGCGAAGCGGGAGGAGTTGGAATCATGCTATATGATGATCCGTTGGCAGTGATCCAACATGCGATCTTGATGCTGTCGAGTCGAGCTTGATAGCCATTTTCTTTTTCGTTTTTGTTTATTGAATCCGTCAACGGACAGGGAAAGAAGGTCTTTGACCAGCGATATGCCGCTCTCGTGCTAAGGTCAAGGTAGAGATCTTCCTTCATGGCAATATAGATCTGAAAAGCTGGTGACAGAGACAAGAGCAGCGAAGCGGGGTCTGCTTGATCAGTCATTTTTTCAATAGTAGAGGTGGAACCGATCTGTCTATATGTGCCTGTGGCACTCACTGGCAGTCTGATTGCGCGTGCTTTCTTCTTCCAATACCAGAAATGTGGAACAAAGGATCATGGGCAGATCTTCCTATTCAATTCCATTAGGGACAGAGCACTAAAGCGAGCGCAAGAGGTTCACAGCAAATCCTTTCATCAAATGGCAGAGAAAGAAGTGAAAGAGACTAGATATAGCTTGTTGAAATTAAGAAAAAAAAAAAGAGATCTTTTTCAGGCAATCAATCAAGCTTAATATCAATTGAACTTGTAGATTGGAAATAAGCTTATCAGAAAGATTGAAAAAGACGATAAGGTTATTTCTATTTCGATAGCGTCAAGTGGACGACGACGCTTGACGGCGGGACTACCTATCGCGAGAAGGGGCTTGAGCGAAAGCGGTTGTTCCTGGAAGGGGAGAATGCTAAGCTAAGAGTGAAGATGAGGATGAAAGACCGAACGAGAAGTAGTGTCCGTGTGTGTCTCTTCTCTTCCACTCCTTGATGATCTCTTGGAATGTGGTATGGTAAGTACGGTTCTGCTCTTGATTCAATGTGGGGCTTCTCGCTTCAATGGGATAATTGTTTGTTTATAGGTCATGCCATCGATTGCCCAAATAAATCGTCTACAAAGCTATTCTTTCTGACCATAGCTTGCCCTCTTTCGTGCTACATCGACAGTGAAATGGCTTAATGTAAGGTGGTAGCGAAGACTGCAACTGACTAGTGATTGCCCCAAATAGAGAAAGAAGGGCGGCTCGGCTCATACTCTTTCCTTCCCATGCTTTGATTGTAGTTCGTCACGGGACTTTCCTTCCCCACCAAAGTGCCTTTGTCCCGGGGAGACTAATCTCGGATAACATTCTAGTCACCCATGAAATTAATTCTCTCCTACCTGCACAAGACATTGAGAAAAGCAGGAGGCATGTGTATCAAGCGTCACATTGAGAAAGCCTATGACAGCCTAAACTTGAATTTCCTCGAGAGCACCTTACTTAAAATGGGTTTTGATCATAACTGGGTAAAGCTGATTATGGCATGTGTCAGGTCGCCGACCTTTTCGATCCTATTCAATGGCACCCCAAGACGGAGCTTCAAACCCACCAGAGGCCTTCGCCGGGGGGACCCAATCTCCCCTTACTTGTTCATCATTTGTGCGGAGGTGGTTACAGCAGCCATTAACAGAGCGGTCAACAACAAGGAGCTTGACCCTTTGAGAATATCCAAGAACGGCCCCCCGGTGTCTCACTTAATCTTCGCCGATGACACGATCATCTTTGCCAAGGCCAATCGGCGATCCTGCAAGACCATCAGGAAAATAATTACAGGATGACCACAAAGAAGCGGGCCTGAAAGCGAACCCTTAAAAGTCAATGGTCCATTTCTCGAGAAGCACCCCCACTCCCTTAGGCCGGTCTTGTCAGATATCCTGGGAATATCCGGGAGGGGAACAATGAAAACAATCCTAGGTATCCCGCCAGTGAGTGGACGCATCACAGCTGACCACCTTCAGTCAACGATAGCGAGAATTAAAGCTCGCCATAATATTTAGGTTTCTAATTATCGTGTGAATGGGCAAGACCGGAATAAGGCTGGGACAAAATTCATACAGATGGCTCCCTCCCCAATAATGAAGCAGGTATTTGTGTGGTTCTGAGAAAGTCCTACAGCTTATGGTTGACACCTTTCAGTAGAGCTACACCACGAGCGGACATACTTGTCATTGAGCTACTTGCTCTTCTCCGAGGCCTAGAACTTGTCATCTGACGGAATGGGAGAAGGGCCGCTGATTCGCAGGTAGCAGTAAAGTGCATTCGTCTGACTCCTGTCCTTGGAACGCCAAAGATCATGTACTCGTACTCCTCGGGCAGCTTGAAGCTTTGAAAGTCTCTAATATATGGAGAGAGGCTAATCGCTGTACGGATTACCTAGCTAAGCTGGGATCATAGGGTCGGGAATCATCCTTTTATCTAAACAATTTCTCTCCCACACTTCGGGGATACATGGAAGAAAGAAAGCAGGTATATTCAAATTCCAATAAGAAAGGTGACAATGGATCACTATTCTCTGAACAGGCTATGTTCATGCTGGTGTGAGGCTACTGCAACATGAATTTTTGATGAGATAGAAGTAGGGTTCTCTCTTCCGATTGAAGAGGAGACGAAGGAGATGAAGAAGATAAGCAGTGAATCACTATAGGAGCAGACTGGGATCCTGCACTACGGATAGGAGCAGCATAAAAAATGCCATTAATTGAAAGAGTTGCTTGGATGTATCATGATATGATCTGAAGGGCCCGCGAGATTTTGGAACGGTTCCGTGAGCCGTCCCTGTGTTGTTCAAACTCGGCCGAATCCGTCATACTAAAGTGAAGTGCAAGAAGAGATTACGAATATGCGAGAGGCAGGTATCATCTTCGAAGTCAAGAAAGTAACAGGCTCTCCTATTGTGGTGCCCCAGAAACCTGGCGGGAAGATACGGATTTGTGTGGACTTCCGGAAGCTTAATGCGGTAACAAAGAAAGAAACTTTCCCGCAGACAACATTTTGGATCGTCGGAAGTTAGATATAAATTATGGATGGGGAAGGGGGTTTGCAAAAATCAAAGACATTTTCGCCTTCGCAAAATACGGCACCCGGGTGTGAAGGCCTTTATTCACTCGGGTACCGGTTCTCTCTCTCAACGGACCTGATCAGAGGAGGGCGAGGGCACGGCTATGCCCCTGGCGTCCTCCACGGTGAAAGGGACAGACTCACTCTTTCTGTGAGACGGCTTGGATCAGACTTGCGGGATCTGACCCGTACCCATAGTAGACCATCATGAAATCCTCCTCCGGGATGCTGGATTCAACCTCCTCTTCGATGAACATAGAAAGAACATGTGCTCTAAGTATTCTTCCAGCAGCGCTTCTGGAATCTCAATCTCCTCCCAGTTGATGAATGGGACTTTTTCCTTCCCGCACTTCTCTGGTGCTAGCTGATCCGATCCGGCTTCTTCCTCCATCGATACGACAACTTCCTCCCTCGGCTTCACGTTCTTCTATCTCGACGTCTCCTTCTCTCCGTATCTCCTCCGCCGTGCTTGACGAACTAGACTCAGACTCAGGGTCTGCATCAAGCTGACCCTCCTCACTCAAGAACAGACAAGAAAGATCTGGATAATAATGCCTGTGACGCAGTCGGGAGTACTGTGGGACTAGGGATACTGACATTTTGGTGTGGACTTTCTACGGACGGACTTGTGTTTTTTGGCTAAGGATGGTTTACAGGGGTCTTGTAGCGGCATGTGGATCGGAAAGGAGACATAGTAGGGCGGTGGCGTAGGCATGTTCTCGTGCGGCGGGAGTCAACCCTGTTCCAGCGCTCTTCTGACTCTCCTTCTCTACTGAGCTCTACTGATGTAGTCTTTGACTTTTGGCTTGTAGCCCAGGCCAAAAGTGGGATCGTGTGCTGGTAGCTGCAGAAAAAAAATTATCCCTTGCGTCTTTATCCCCACCGGGGTGGAACCTCATCTTTGCCATCATCCTCAGCTTTGCTGGCAACTCGTCTTCTCTCGGATCTGGTTTCAAGCCTCCTAAATAGGTAGAAAGGGGGTGGGACAAGGCTTGTGGGTTTACATAATGCAAGTGCTAGTGAAGCAAGCATGCAACCAATAACATTCAAGCAAGCATTATATATATATCGTATACTACCTTGCATGGAATATAGACATGAAGCAAGAAGCAATTAAGCATTAAAAAGACGCAAGTGAAAGACGCAATAGAAATAATATAGAAAATCCAACTAAGCGATCAAGCATAAAGTTAGTAATTAAGCAAGTAGGAAACCGGTGATTTGGGAGGTAAAAGGGGATTCCTGTTTTTGCTTGAATCCGCTTTCCCCAGCTCCGTCGCCAAGCTGTAAGCATAGCGAGCTCGTTAGGGACCCTAAAATAGAAATGGAGTCGCCACCTAAAAAATCACTGAAAATGAAAATTTATATATAATTACAGTGGCTATCTTCCTTCAAGTGACAGAGAGGATCGAGAAAGCATCGCCCAAAGGTGCTTTCACGAAAGCCGGTCTCCGGTGGTAAAGAACCTTTCTTCACTCTATCAGCCTTCCAAACCATCCACTGGATTTTCTTGTTCGTAAGGGAGGAATATGTGTGTGTTGTATATAAATAAAGGACTTTCGATGACGCGTTGTCATTTTTACGAGGTTTTAGATAATCCAATTTTCAGTGAGATTACTTTCATTTTTACTGAATCACTTTCATCAGTTGAAGGAGACGAGGCTTCTGGCCCAGCCTGAGGGCGGGTCCCACTGGAGAGGAGAGTTTTGACTGCGGGAGAGGCAGGTCCGGGTTTATGCAATAGGGAGCAGAGCAGGTAGGTCTTCTCCACGCCACACTTGAAGAGCTTTCCCGCTCGCTTTCTGACACTGCCCTTTACCTGAGCACTGTGACGCAGTCGGTCAAGTAAAGGGTTTCAGCTAGTGTTTACGAAGTAGTATATAAAGGACTTATGAGAACTGACAACAACTAGGCAACCACAGGAATGATCGTAGTTAATTGAGTGTCGGGAGGACCATTCGTGGGGGGTCGTGGAAGAATTGGGTTCGATTCCCTTTATACGCGATGTGGCGAAAAAGACTGATTCAACGAGATATGCCATGCCTGCATTAAGATTTAAAACGTGTCGTCTACTTCCAGG
>WSSedL1CaDRAFT_10000613_pt1 | contig 24406 bp, 21 predicted proteins | sample WetSurSL1Cattail_FD_9464 | JGI IMG/M metagenome (IMG submission 9464)
GCCTTCTTTTTGCGCCTTTTTTAGGATGAGTTTTTGTTTTTCATTGCATTTTTCCTGTTTTACCGGCTTGACATATTACCGCCGGACTTACTCTTTTATCTGGCTAATTGCTTCGACTTCCTCATTCTTGAATATTTGCTCACAGTCGAGCAAGAGTTGAACCGCGTCTTCAGTTTTTCCAATCCCTTTGATGAAACTGTTTCGATATCCTATTCCGGTACTTGGCAGTGGTTCAATGCAATCATCAGGAATGACAGCAACCTCACGCACTTGGTCGACAATCAGCCCTACTGTAAAATTCTGCATTTCAATCACCACAGTGCAGGTCTGATTGGTATACTCAACCGACTCTTTTTTAAACCTCAACCGCATGTCAATAACCGGTATGATCTTGCCCCTCAGATTGATTATTCCTTTGATAAACGCAGGAGACCCTGGAAGACTGCTGATTTTTTGTACTCCAACTATTTCGGTTACGAAACATATTTCGATTCCATATACCTCCTCACCAAGCTCAAATGTGAGAAACTTTCCATGCTGTGTATCTTTTTCTTCCTGTATGGTTTTTGTAAACATTTCAGTCATTTATTTTTTCTCCTTTTCTATATTTCTGCAAAATATTATAAGAAAGCCGCAGTACGATGTACTACGGCCGTGCAGCATGGCAACCCGGCTGTCATAGTAAAACATTAGACCCGTAGCTTTGCGTCCCCACCTTTCGGTAGGTTTGCTCTTCAATATTTATTATTCTACATTTGATTAATAAGTCGATAAAACACACAATGAAACAATATCTTAAATTTGTTTCATTGTGTTATAATGAAAACTGGCGTTATAATTGGATATTCTATTGCAATTGATTATTTGCTTTGTGAAATGCAACAATATTGATGAAACGTTATATCATTACAGTACAACTAATAATTCTCAAATAAAAACAAAGAATGGAATGATAAAAATGACAGTTGAACCGATCAGAGATAAAGATAATATTAAAAAAATGTTTTATTACCTCAACGGAAAGGATCCAAAATATGGACTTTTATTTAAATATGGTTTAAATACTGGTTTGAGGATCAGTGATATCCTCCCTTTAAAGGTCAATGACATTTTTAATGAGAACGGAAATTTTAAAGATTATCTTGTAATAAAAGAAAAAAAGACAAACAAGCAAAAAAAAATTAAACTAAACAGCGCAATCCGTAAGATGTTGTACGCCTATGTAAAAGAACGTAAGCTTTCTGCCAATTCCTACCTTTTTTACAGCAAAAAAAGTGCCGGTCATATCCAACGGGTACAGGCCTACAAGGTGTTAAAAGAAGCCTCGAATGTATGTAATGTTGAAAATTTTGGAACCCACAGTATGCGAAAAACTTGGGGCTACTGGACATATAAGGCCTCTAAATACAACATTGGTTTAATTATGGATACGTTTAATCACAGTTCACAAAATGTAACCCTGCGTTATATAGGAGTGAATCAAGATCAAAAAGATGAGCTTTACTCTCTGGTGCAGTTTTGAATCAAAGCGAAGATTTTTAAAAAAATTATGATTAATTATTAAATTATGAGCAAGTCATGACGATATATAATAGTGAAACAAATTTAAGATATTGTTTCATTGTATTCCATTATTTTACATTTTACAATCTGCCATGAATATCATATTTCTTATTATGCTATTTCCACCGACAAAGAGGCTGTCTGCTTTCATTCACAAGAATGGAGTAGACAGCCTTTGTAATTACTCTCTTCCTTTGGTGTCCGTGCTTTTTTGTTCGGCATTGAAATTTTAAGTGTATGTTGCAGCACATTATGAATCACTGGTTTCTCCGAGCATATTGACTTAAACAACATGATTTCATGTGTAAGATGCTGCGCAAAACAAAGAAGACACCCCATATCTCTATGTGATGTCTATAAAATGATGTTAAATTGTCTGCCTATGAGTTATTTCTTAGACAAAATTAGTCTCTTTCTTTCCTCGGAACCTTACCATCATACAATTTTCGCAATTCCGTTCCGCAAGGTGGAAGTGCTGTCTTCATTTGCTCAAATACTGGGGGATAGTCAAAATTTGTGATTGGAATATCCACACGCGTATTATTCAATGCGCTGAGACACATTCCTTCCAGAATCTCGTATCCGTGATAAGCAATATCAATATTGCAGGAATGGGGTTTCAAGTCATCGTCTAACCATGCCGCAAATTCCGTATAATACGGAGTCTGAATCGGAACCTGCTGATGATTTCTCCAGCCCGGATCTTTACCGGTAATCAATCTGCCGTCCGTAGCCTTTGTGCAGGCTCCCCAGAAGCCATCTGTTTCTGCATAAACATATCCGTCAGTTCCATATACGGTAAGGCGGTTATCGCTGCTAGCATACATGGAAGGACTATGAGCCTCACTTAAATAGCCGCATTCAATATAAGCGCGAACACCATTCTCCAGTTCCATCGTACCCATTAGATAATCGGGTGCCGGATGGGAATCTGCCAGTGTAGCCGGACCATGCACATGGCCAACAACCCATTTTGCCTTATAGCCCCCGTTAATCCAAAGTGTATAGTCCACATAATGCGTTCCCAACTGCGAAAACCATGGCTGTGTTTCAACATGAATCTTTCTGATCTCGCCGATCTCACCATCTTCAATCCGTTGTTTCATGCGCTTCATCTGTGACAGATATTTCTGTTGGTGACATACAATTGCCTTAATCCCATGCTCATGACAGAGTTCCTTCATTGTCTTTGCTTCCAGTAAAGACTCTGCCATCGGTTTTTCCAATGAGATTGCTTTCACACCATACTTTACGCCAAGTTCAATCAAAGACAACCGGTAGCATGGATAAGTAACAAATACAAACACTTCCGGTTTTACCGTTGCCAGCATCTGTTCTGCATCCGTAAACCTAGGAACAGAGTTCAGACCAAAATCACCTGCCACTTTTTCCATCGCAGGCACATCCGTATTGCACATGCCCACTACTTCAAAGGAATCCGAATTTTCCAAAAGTCCTCTTAAGTGTATCTTCCCTCTAACCCCTAAGCCCATAATAGCGACAGTATGTTTACTCATCACTTTGCCTCCCGATTTTCATACTTTGAAATATAAAATCCATCACGTCTAACTGCCTAATTCGAATCTATATTTGCGCTAAATGCGGAAAAAGCCCAGTATTACTGGGCTTTTTCTGAGTATATCTATTGCTGTGCGGCACCTTGCCAAACGCGTTTCCATTTTAACCGGTCGATTTTGCTTTTGTTGAAATCTGCTATCAACTTAAAGGTCAAACCCAAAATAGGATGAGGCATTGTTAAATGAAATATCCTGTACCATTTGGCCAAGTGCCTTCATGTCACATGGATATTCACCATTTTCTACCCAGGTACCGATCAAGTTGCATAGAATGCGTCTGAAATACTCATGTCTCGTATAGGAAAGGAAGCTGCGCGAATCTGTGAGCATGCCAATGAAGTTCCCTAAAACAGAAAGGTTGGCAAGACTGGTCATTTGAGCAACCATGCCTGTTTTCGTGTCATTGAACCACCAAGGTGCACCATGCTGCATTTTTCCGGCCACTTCGGTACCTTGGAAACACCCGGCGATGGCATCCAGCATTTCGTCATCAGCCGGATTAAGGGAATATAAAATTGTTTTAGGCAGCTGATTTGTCAGGTTTAGTGCATCAAAGAATTTTACAATGTCTTTTGCGCTGTCATGTGTTGCAATGCTGTCAAAACCGGTATCAGGCCCGAGCTTTTTGAACATCATCGTATTGGTGTCCCGAATTGTTCCGTAGTGCAGCTGCATTACCCAGCCGCGCTTTGCATATTGTTTGCCTAAGAACAGCAGAATCGCATATTTATATTGGTCAACCTCTTCCGCGGTAAGAGATTTTCCGGCCATACCTTTGGCAAAGATTGCTTCAATTTGCTCTTCACTTGCAGGATTATACATGACATAGTTCATGCCATGGTCAGAGGCCTTGCATCCCATTTCCGCAAAGAAGTCCAATCTCTTTTGCAGGGCAGCATAAACATCTTTGACTGTATCAATTTTTACATTGCTGACCTTCGCGAGATCGGAAACATATTGTGCAAAAGTCGGCTTTTCTATATTCATAATTTTATCCGGACGCCATGCTGGAATTACTTTCACCTTGCAGGTTTTGTCTTCTTTAATCGCCTTGTGCCACTTCAGAGTGTCAATCGGGTCATCGGTTGTGGCAATCAGCTTCACGTTGGACTGCTCTATAATGCCGCGCACACTCAATGCATCTGTTTTCAGCTTGGCATTGCACAGGTTCCATACTTCTTCCGCTGTGTCCGCATTCAGTACACCGTCATAGCCAAAGTATCTTTTCAGCTCTAAATGTGTCCAATGATAAAGCGGGTTGCCAATCGCTTTTGGCAGGGTCTCTGCAAACATTTGGAACTTTTCCCGATCGGTGCTGTCCCCTGTAATGTATTTTTCATCAATCCCATTGGCACGAATGATCCGCCACTTGTAGTGATCGCCGCCAAGCCACACCTGCGTAATGTTTTCAAATCTGCGGTTGTTGGCAATCTCTTCCGGATTAATGTGGCAGTGGTAGTCGATGACCGGCATTTTTGCCGCATAATCATGATAGAGGGTTTTTGCGGTTTCATTAGAGAGTAAAAATTCTTCGTCCATAAAATTTTTCATTATAAGTTTTCCTTTCTTGTATGAGCAGTTTGAAAGTCTATCTTTCAAGCTCTATTTGTTGATTCGGAAGGTATCCCGTTCTACCAGCTTTGAAGAGAGCACCACTTTTTCAGGTACGTTTTTTCTCCCGAAAATGTCGGTAAGCATGCTGATGGCTGTCGGACATAAGGTATCAATCATATTGTCCACCGTCGTGAGTGCCGGTGAAGAACACTGTGATAAAATCGAATTATTGAAACCAATCACCGGCATGTTCAATTTTGCATTTTGCAGCGCTTTGAGCGCACCGATTGCCAGCAAATCCTCAGATGCCATCACTGCTGAAAACTTTAGCCCGCCGGCAATTAGTTCCGTTACTTTCGCAGTTACTTCATCCATATCCTTCGGAACCTTTACCAGTAGGCTGTCTTGAACTTCGATACCGCTTTTCTTCAAACCGTCTTTGCAGCCCTCCATTTTTTGGCAGCCGCTGTAGGTAAGGGTATCATACAGATATAAAATATCATCGTAGCCTTGCCCATGGAGCAGCATTACATTCTGACAAACTGCGGAATGTTCATCGCACAAAACGCAATACGTGTTTGGAAGTTCCACTAACCCGTTGATGATAATGACTGGGACCTGTTTCGCTGCATTTTCAATATGAGAGTTATCTACGTTCTCTTTAAAAGCGGAGCCGATTAAAATAACTGCGTCCACTCTTTTAGTAAGAAGGAGGTCAAGATATTTTTTCTTATCTTCCAGATTATTTCCGGTGCAGCACAACAGTGCATCAAAACCGTTCTGCCGCAGCAATCCTTCCACCAGTGAAACCGCTTTAGCATAAAAAGTATCTGAAATATCCGTACATAATATACCAATCATGTGCATGGAATTAAGCCCAAGTCCACGGGCAAATGCATTTGGAGTATAATCTTCCTGCTGCATTACCTCTAAAACTTTGTTCCGTGTCTTTTCGCTGACATTTTGGCTGCCGTTTAATACACGTGACACTGTCGCAATGGATACTCCGCTGCGTTTTGCAATATCATAAATATTCATTTAATTCCCTCTGCTTGTAAGTACTTACAGAATAGTATAATGCATTTCTAAAAATAAATCAATAGCGTTCAGTAGCAAAGTAAAAAATAATTTAGCGATTATCAGTTTGTCATTCGTATAAAACCAAGAGGGTAGTGAAAGATAAGCTAATTAGCGCTGAGTTTCTGAACTATATTTTAAATGCAAAAACCTAATAATATATCGAATATTGTATTGACTTTTCTACACGAAATGATACAATTGTGATTGTAAGTACTTACATTTTTAGGAGGAGCGTTAGTATGAAAAAAATCAACGAACTTTACAACCGCAAGCCAAGAGAAATTAAAATAATACAATTCGGTGAAGGAAACTTTTTAAGAGGCTTCGTGGATTACATGGTTGATGTAGCCAATGAGAAAGGTGTTTTTAACGGGAATATCGCCATTATAAAGCCAATTTCGTTTGGCAATTTAGACCGTTTCCATGCACAGGATAATATTTACACCGTTTCCCTGCGCGGTAAAATGAACGGAGAAACCTATGTGGAGAACCGTGTCATTACCAGTGTGGAAAAAGCGCTCGATACTTATCACGATTATGATGAATATACGAAACTTGCCCATCTTGATTCTTTACAGTTTGTCGTTTCAAATACGACAGAAGCCGGAATTGTGTATGATGCGGAAGATAAATTTGAGCTTACCCCGCCAAACACCTACCCGGGCAAACTCACCAAATTCTTATTTGAACGTTTTCAAGCATTTCATGGTGCTGCCGACAAGGGCCTTATTATGCTGCCTGTTGAGCTGATTGAAGACAATGGCATCAAGCTTAAGGAATGTGTCTTGAAATTTATAGATTTATGGAATCTTGGAGCAGACTTTAAAAAATGGATTAATGAGAATAACGTTTTCTGCAGTACGCTGGTTGACCGTATCATTACCGGGTATCCAAGGGATGAAGCGACACAAATCTGCGAATCACTGGGATATCAGGATGATCTGCTTGACACCGGCGAGCCGTTTGCCCTATGGGTGATTGAGAGTGAAAAAGATATTTCTGAAAAATTCCCGCTGGACAAAGCAGGAATGCACGTTATTTTCACCAAGAGCCAGAAACCGTATCGTGAGAGAAAAGTCCGCATCTTAAACGGTGCGCACACATCTACCGTGCTTGCGGGTTACCTCATGGGCAAAGATATCGTGCTTGAGTGCATGAACGACAAGACAGTCCGCAAACTGATGACCAATATTGTGTTTAATGAAATTGTTCCTACCGTCAAACTGCCAAAAGAAGAAGCCGAGGATTTCGCAAACTCCGTATTCGAACGCTTTGAAAATCCATTTGTCAAACATCAGGTGCTTTCTATTTCCCTTAACTCTGTTTCAAAGTGGAAGTCAAGAATCCTGCCGACTTTTAAGGACAGCTACGCAAAGACGCAGACTCCTCCGAAATATCTGACGTTTTCCTTTGCTGCACTCATGGCGTTTTATACCTCTGTTACGCTAAAGGATGGCGTTCTTATCGGCGACCGCAACGGCGAAGCTTATGAAATTAAGGATGACAAAAAAGTACTTGAGTTTTTTGCCGCAAACAGCAAGAGTAAATCCACCCGTGAGTTTGTCACCGCGTTCGCATCCAATACCGACTTCTGGGGTGAGGATTTAACAAAGTACAATCAGTTTGTCGATATGGTTTGCAATGATCTGGACAATATCAAAAAGGATGGAATGACAGCGACTGTGGAAGCGCTTGTAAAGGAATAATCCAATGAAAACAATTTTTAAAATAAACGCGCAGGATAATGTAGCGGTGGCTCTGCAAAATTTGAAAGACGGAGAAACCCTGCAAATGGATTCTGACACGATCACCTTGCACTCTGACATCACAGCCGGGCATAAGGTTGCGATTAAGGAGATTTCCCAGGGCGAAAATATTGTAAAATACGGTTTTCCAATCGGTACGGCGGCATGCAATATTGCCGCCGGCGACTGGGTACACACCCACAATACGAAGAGCAAATTAGGTGATTTGCTAGAATATTCGTATCAACCTGATCTGAAACCATCGGTACCATCAACACCAAAAACATTTCAAGGCTATCTTAGAAAAGGCGGTAAGGTCGGCATCCGCAATGAGGTGTGGATTATCCCTACGGTCGGCTGTGTTAATTCTATTGCGAAACGGATCGAGGATGAGTGCCAGAAATTCCTGACGCCGGAGCTTGACGGAATTTATTCGTACAGTCACCCTTATGGCTGCTCACAGCTTTCGCAGGACAAACTCAATACGGAACTTGCCCTTTCCGGGTTAATCCGTCATCCGAACGCGGCCGCCGTCCTCGTTCTTGGTCTCGGCTGTGAAAACAGCAATATTGATGAATTAAAAAAGGTGCTGGGTGACTATGACAGCGACCGTGTAAAATTTTTGGTTTGTCAGGAGCAGGAAGATGAAGTAGGCGCAGCGGTAGCCGTCGTGAGAGAATTATGTAAGTATGCTGCGCAATTCAGGCGTGAACCGTGCAGTGTGGAGCATCTTACCGTCGGCTTAAAATGCGGCGGTTCGGACGGCTTTTCCGGAATAACGGCGAATCCCCTCGTCGGCGCTTTTTCCGATCTGCTGATTGCGCAGGGTGGCACCGCGATTTTAACGGAAGTGCCGGAAATGTTCGGAGCGGAAACAATTTTAATGAACCGATGCCGTGATAAAGCGGTTTTCGACAAAACGGTTGATCTGATTAATAATTTTAAAAAATATTTCATGAGTTACCATCAGGAAATTGATTCTAATCCTTCTCCCGGTAATAAAGCAGGCGGAATCACCACATTGGAAGATAAATCACTCGGATGCGTACAAAAGGGCGGAACCGCTCAGGTGAATGATGTACTCACCTACGGTCAGCCTGTTTCTGAAAAAGGGCTTAATCTGTTGCAGGGTCCGGGCAATGACCTCGTGGCTTCCACGGCGCTTGCGATTTCCGGCGCACATTTGGTATTGTTCACTACAGGCCGCGGCACGCCGTTTGGCTGCCCTGTCCCAACCATCAAGATTTCCAGCAATTCTGCACTGGCACAAAAAAAAGCAGGATGGATTGACTATGACGCGGGTCAATTACTGACCGGTAAGGATTTGTCCGGTCTTTCTCAGGAATTCTTTGATTATGTCATCGATGTTGCTTCCGGAAACAAGGCGGCTAAATCAGAGTCATTTGACAAGCGAGACTTGGCAATCTTTAAAGACGGCGTAACGCTATAATCAAGGGGGTTCTTCATATGTCATCAAAAAAAATCATGTTGGTTGGAGAACCAATGGGGCTTTTTATCGCGCAGACAGAAGGCCTGCTTGAAACGGTCAAGCTATTTTCTTCCGCAGTAGCGGGTGCAGAGTTTAATGTGGCGGTTGGACTGAGCCGTCTTGGGCATGAAGTTGGCTATATGACCAAACTTGGCAATGATCCGTTTGGAAAACAGATTGTCAGCACGATGCAGCAAAATCAAATTGAGACTTCTCTGATCTCATTCACTGAGGAACGTGCGACCGGATTTATGCTGAAATCCAAGGTTCGTTCCGGTGACCCTGAAATTTATTACTTCCGTAAAAATTCAGCGGCTTCTTCCATCAGCAAGGCGGATATTGACTGCATTGATTTTTCAGAGTACAGCAGCCTGCATATGACGGGCATCTTTCCCGCACTTTCTCAAACGACGCTGGAAACGGCAGAATACATGATGCAAAAAGCAAAGTCAAATGGTCTTACCGTATTCTTTGACCCAAATTTACGGCCGCAGTTATGGCGGGATGAAGCAAAAATGATTGCGACAATCAATCAATTAGCGCGCAACGCGGATTATTTCATGCCCGGCATCAAAGAGGGGACGATTCTAACCGGCTGCACCACGCCGGAAAGTGTTGCTGACCATTACTTACAGTGTGGGATTCCCAATGTTATCATAAAGGTCGGTGCAAAAGGCGCGTACTTGGCGACCCATCAGGAACACAGTTATGTACCCGGTTTCCAGGTGGACAAGGTCGTAGACACCGTTGGCGCGGGCGACGGCTTTGCGGCCGGGGTGATCAGCGCGGTGATGGAAGGCTTGCCGGTTGCGCAGGCTGTGAGCCGCGGTAACGCAATCGGCGCGATTCAAGTGATGTCTGCCGGCGATAACGAAGGCTTGCCTACAAGAAGCAAGCTCGATGAATTTATGAATCAAGCAAAAGACGATTGACCATATAAAATCAGACCATTTTCGGAAACTAAAATAGAATGTTTAATCTAACTGAACTGTTGAATAAAATCTCAGTGAGATTGATAAATCCCGGCTATCCGCTGGTTATTGTTCAGTTATTTAGGAGGCGGCTATGAAAGAAATCTTTACGCAGTTCCAGTCTATAGGCATTGTGCCGGTCGTAAAAATCAACTCCAGCAAAAATGCGGTTGATTTGGCAAAGTCTCTCTGCAAAGGCGGGCTTCCGGCGGCTGAAATTACATTCCGGTCCGACGCCGCGGAGGAATCCATTCGGCAAATCGCAAAAAATGTACCTGAAGTTTGCGTTTGCGCGGGCACCGTTCTTACCGTAGAAAATGCAAAGCGTGCAGTCGATGCGGGCGCAAAATTAATCATCAGCCCGGGAACCAACACAAAAGTGGTAAAGTGGTGTGTCGATAACGGCATTGCCATTATTCCCGGATGTGCAACGCCCAGTGAGGTTGAACTTTGCATGGAATTCGGTCTTAAAGTGGTAAAGCTATTTCCTGCCGAGGTAGTCGGAGGAGTAAAAATGCTCAAAGCGCTCTCCGGACCGTATGCCAAAATGATGTTTATGCCTACCGGCGGCATCAATGCTCAAAATGTTGCGGAGTATCTCGCACTGGAAAACGTGCTTGCCTGCGGAGGGAGCTGGATGGTTCCTGAAAAGGCAATTGATAACCGTGAGTTTGAAAAAATAGAAGAACTTACCCGTAAAGCCACAAATCTCTTAAAAAGGTAGAGAATCAGGTCGGTAATGTTTCCCCAGTGCTGTATTGAAAGCAGGCGCCGCTGTTTTGAGACGCCTGCTTTCATAATGTCAATTATAATGTGACTTGCGTCACTTTATTAAGGTGATTTTATTTTCAATCTGACAAGCAAGCTTGGACTTAATCAGTATGAATTTGAGTGGCTTTCTCAATCCCTACGGACAAATTCCTTGAGAGTCTTTAATTAGCGGAAATTTGTTTTGGTAAAGATATCCAGTTGTTATCGTTAAAGTTCTTCATAATTTCCAACATTTTATTTCAATTTAGGTTTATTTGCTAAATAGACTTGCTCACATTTAGCAATTCATACAAATATGTTGTTTTTGTTAGAATATTTTAAGATAAATTGCAAATTAGTATTGCAATTTAAAAAGAGTGACTATATAATATGTTTGGAAAGATCCATAACTTTAATTAATAAAGTTGGATTATTGTATGCACATTTTGCAATTCTCTGTTCAAAAGGATTTCTCATCAAGTATATTAAGTTTGGAGTGATGCAGATTATTAGTAGCTGAAACACATTATTTTTTTGTTTTATGCTAAGAGGTATGACGTCTGATGAATGCAAGAAACTAGTTTAATACGTATGGTATGCGTAAAACACACAGGTCGCGTGTAATATTAAAGCAAGACGTCTGATGTCTGACTAGAACGTTCCATTAAAACATTAGTATTTTGGGGGCAGATGTATGAGTGAGATTTTAACAGTAACTCAAGAGCTGTCAGTTATTGCAGCGAAGAGATTACGGGAAATGATTATTGAAAAAGGGATGAAATCAGGGGACAGGCTCCCAAGTGAAAGTGAATTAGGGGAAATGTTCGGTGTAAGCCGCTCCACTGTCAGAGAAGCGATCAAGCTTCTTACCGCTGAGAATGTTGTGGAGATTAAGCGTGGAAGAGGTACTTTCGTGACCGTACAGCCCGGGGTAAGTAAAGATCCTCTGGGTTTGGAGTTTGCAAATCAAAAAAAATTGCTGGACAACCTTATGGAAACCAGAATGATGATTGAGCCACAAATTGCATATCTTGCGGCTCAAAGGGCAAAACAGGAAAACATCGACAAGCTCGCTCAAATTATTGAGAAAATACAGGCAGCTGGCAGCAATAAAGGGAACCATACTCCTTATGATGTTGCCTTTCATAAAGCAATTGCAGAGTGTACACAAAACGATGTACTTTACCGGATTCTACCAATTATCTGTGAATCCATTCAAGAAGGCTACTTTAAAACAGCGAATGTTCCGGGAAGTTATGAAAGAGCAATTCAGAGTCACTTTAATATTTATCAGGCAATTGTGAATAAAGACCCTGAAACTGCAAAGAACGAAACAGAGAAACACTTGAGGCAAACTAAGGAAGATATCAATATTTTAGGAGGAAAAATATGAAAAAGGTATTATCGGCTATTTTAGCGGTCGCAATGTCTATGTCTATGTTTGTAGGATGTTCAAACCAATCTGCACAATCCCAGACTTCTGCAGCGGCAGGTGCTGCTGACTCAACTGCTGCCGGCACAACGGCGACAACAACAATCACCCACTGGTATTGGGCGGATAACTCCGCTTATTCCGCTAAAATGCAGGAAATGGTAAAAGATTTTAATGCTACCAATAAATCCAACGTTAAAGTTGTTGCGCAGGAATATCCGTGGGATGGCGGCGCGTACAGTGAAACGTTGTTTACCGCTGTAGTAGGCGGCGGCGGACCGGATACTTCGTCGTTTAAATTAACCTCTACACCGCAATTTACAGCCAATAAGCTCCTTGCCAATCTGGATACCTATGTTTCCAAATGGAGCGACAAAGATGATATTGACAGCAGTCTGTATGACACGATGAAACAGGCCGGCGGATCCAACAGTATGTATGTCATGCCTTGGAATACTCAGGTTCTGTATGTTTATTACAGACCGTCCATGTTCAAAGCAGCGGGCGTTACAGTTCCAAAAACTTATGACGAATTCCTGACCGCATGCAAAAAGCTCACCAGAGACACCAATGGCGATGGCAAGACCGATGTTTACGGTTTCGGCATGAGAGGCGCGAAGGGTGGACAAGAGCCTTGGGGCAGCTTTATTTGGGCACGCGGCGGAGACTTTACGGACTTTACCAGTGCAAAAGCAGTTGCTGGTATGCAGGACTTTATCGATCTTTATAAAAAGGGTTATGTCCCACCGACTGCCACAACAGATGGCTTTAATGAAATTATTGCAAACTTCAAATCCGGAAAAACAGCAATGACCGTTCATCACATCGGTTCTTCAGCTGATATGGTAAAAACATTCGGAGATGATGTTGGCGCGTTTGTATTCCCCGCAGGTGACAAACAGTGGACCTCAATGGGCGATACAGAAAACGTTATGTTTGACAAATGCAAGAATAAGGATGCTGCTTTTGAATGGCTTTCCTATTTAGCTACAGGCAAAGGGCAGGAAACATGGTGTACTGCCACCGGTAACGTACCTGTCAGCAAAAGAGTACAGCAGCTGCCTGTATTCCAGGACAACAAATTCATGAAGGTTTCCATTGAAGGCCAGCCTCATGCAGGCATTTTCCCAATCCTTGACACAACCACAGAGTGGATCAGCACAGTATGGCCTAACACGGTTGCATCTGCTCTCGCAGGAAAAACTTCTGCTGCGGATGCGATGAAAACACTGCAAAAAGGTCTTTACGGAACGAAGTAATTTTTGAATTGCTTCATGACTTGGCGGGCTGCAATTGAATAAATTGCAGCCCGAGATTTAAAAAGAGGTGATTCATTTGTTGCGAAAAAAAATAGACATCTGGCCATATCTACTTATCGCGCCGGCATTGATCATTATTTTAGCAATGGTATTTGTTCCCGCTTTCAATGCAATTTTAATGAGCTTTCAGAGTTATGATCTAAGAAGACCATCGGAAATCGGTTTTGTTGGCCTTAGCAACTATGGTGAAGTGCTGCAGGATTCACTGTTCTGGGAATCTTTATTGAGAACCGTCATATGGGTTGTCTTTGGTGTAGGGTTCCAATTTGTATTTGGTTTTGCTTTGGCATTACTTTTAAACAAGAAATTTAAAGGCAGAGGAATCGCTCGTTCTGTGAGTCTCATTCCATGGGTTACACCCGGTGTATTAATTGGATTAATGTGGAGATGGATTTATGACGGATCCTATGGCGTTTTAAATGATATTTTACTGAAACTCGGTCTCATCCAGGATAAGATTCCGTTTTTGGCTCAGGAAAGCACTGCTTTCCCTTCCGTAATTGTGACCATTATCTGGCAGGGCGTACCTTTCTTTGCCCTTATGCTGTTGGCAGGACTCCAGGGAGTTCCGGGCGAGTTATATGAAGCCGCTGATATTGACGGTGCAAATGCGTTTCAAAAGCTGTTCAAAGTCACAATTCCTTCCTTGAAAAACACGATTTTCGTAACTACCTTGCTGCGTATTATTTGGGTTTCCAACTCCGTTGACGTGATCTTTAACATGACCGGAGGCGGCCCTGCCTATTCTACCCAGACTTTGAGCGTTTATATCTTTAATAAAGCAACTTCCTTAAACCTCGGTTATTCCTCTACAATGTCTATTTTGCTGACATTGCTGCTGCTGCTGGTTGCAGTTCCGTATTTAAAAAACATGTTTAAAAGTCAGGGGGCGTAAAAAATGAAAAGAGATAAGAACGTACTCATAAGAGTATTCGCTCTGTATTTACCTTTGGCAATCTTACTGATCTTTTTACTCTTTCCGTTTTACTGGACTTTCGTAACATCTATTAAACCTGATAAGGAACTATACGGCAGCGTAGTAACGTACTGGCCGTTAAACACGACCTTTGAGTCGTACAGAAAACTGTTTTTTGAATTTAACTTTTTACAGCCTATGTACAACAGTTTCCTCGTTGCGATGATAACGATGCTTCTTTCTCTTGCGGTCTCCGTACTTGCTGCATATGCCTTTTCGAGATACAGATTTAAGGGCAGAAAAATATTCATGATGTTATTTTTGACCAACAACATGTTCCCTACCGTTCTGCTGTTAATCCCTCTCTATTCTATCATGAGAAATATTGGGATGTTATATACTCCAATGTCGCTTGTACTTTCCTATACAACCTTTACGATCCCTTTTTCCGTCTGGCTGCTCAATGGTTATTTAAATGATTTGCCTCTGTCTTTAGAGGAAGCGGCTATGGTTGATGGAGCAAACAAAGCGCAGGCGTTTACCAGAATCATTTTCCCGGTGCTGGTGCCATGTTTGGTTGCAACCGGTGTGTACATTTTCATGACATCATGGAATGAATATACATTTGCCGTTATGTTTACAAATGAAGCAAACCGTACCATTCCGGTAGCACTTAAAAACCTGATCGGCCAGTTAGGGGTTCAGTGGGATTTACTGACTGCCGGTGGAATTATTACAATTATCCCTGTGTGCATTATGTTCTTCTTTGCACAAAAGAGATTAGTTGAAGGCCTGACTGCCGGAGCGGTAAAAGGCTAATATAAAAGGAGTAGTGACAATGAATAACGAAAATTTAAGCGAAAAGGCGAAGCATTTACGGGCAGATATTATAAAAATGCTCTACACTTGCCAGTCAGGACATCCGGGTGGATCTCTATCCTGTGTGGAAATGTTAATGGCACTTTATTATAAAGTAGCAAACGTTGACGCTTCCAACCCTAATATGGAAAATCGTGACCGCATTGTTTTGAGCAAGGGACATGCTTGCCCGGCACTGTATGCCATTTTAGCGGATAAGGGTTATTTCCCAAGGGAAGACCTTTGGACGTTACGCCAGCTTCACAGTCATTTACAGGGACATCCTGATATGACGAAAACACCGGGTGTTGATATTAACACAGGCTCTTTAGGTCAGGGTATTTCTATCGCTATGGGATTAGCGCTTGCCGCAAAATATAAAAAAGCGGATTACAAGGTCTATACCATTATTGGTGACGGTGAATCTCAGGAAGGTTTAGTCTGGGAAGCGGCGATGGCTGCAGCCCATTATAAACTGGATAATTTCGTCGTTATGCTTGATCATAACGGGCTGCAGATTGACGGCTCAAATGATGAAGTAATGAGCCTTGGCGATGTTACCGCCAAGTTTAAAGCGTTTGGTTTCGAGTGCTTTAAAGTGGACGGACATGATATTGATGCAATTACAGAAGCATTGAAGGCACCTGTCAGCGGCAAGCCGAAATTTATTTGCTGTGAAACCGCAAAGGGCAAAGGCGTATCGTTTATGGAAAATAACTTTGGTTGGCACGGAAAAGCGCCGAACAAAGACGAATATACTGCTGCAATGAAGGAACTGGGGGTAACAATCAATGGCTGAGAGTAAATCACTTAGAGTTGCTTATGGCGAAGCGTTGGTCGAGCTTGGTAAAAAGAATAAAAATGTTGTTGTCATGGATGCCGACCTTGCCCATGCGACAATGACCGGTACGTTTGCATCCGAATATCCTGACCGCTTTTTCAATTTTGGTATTGCGGAAGCGAATATGATGTGTGCGGCAGCTGGCTTTTCACATTCGGGACTGATTCCTTTTGCAAGTACATTTGCTTTGTTCGGTACAGGACGTGCCTATGAGCAAATCCGCAATTCAATCAGTTATGTGAATGCAAATGTGAAATTTGGCCTTTCTCATTCCGGTCTCAGTGTAGGCGAAGACGGCGGAAGCCACCAGAGCATTGAAGATATTTCTTTGATGAGAAATTTACCCGGTATGACAATCTTTGTACCGTGCGATCCTCTTGAAACAAAGAAAGCCGTCTTTGCAGCGGCAGAAATTAACGGCCCTGTTTATATCCGTGTCGCCCGTCCTGTTGTTGATACGATCACTACCCCGGATACTCCTTTTATTCCGGGTAAAGCCAATGTCATGAGAGACGGTTCCGATGTCTGCATCATGGCGACCGGCCTGATGATTCCGCATGCGTTGCGCGCGGCAGAGCTGTTAGCCGCTGACGGCATCAGTGCAGCGGTGGTAAACTTCCATACCATTAAGCCGATTGACAGAGAATGCATCCTTGCAATGGCTGACAAATGCGGTGCTGTGGTGACTGCAGAGGAACATTCTATCATAGGCGGTCTCGGTTCCGCTGTTGCAGAAGTTCTTGCCGGAAATTCCGCTGCAAAATTTGCACGTGTTGGAATTCAGGATAAGTTTGGTAAGTCCGGTAAGCCTGCGGAGCTTTTTGAAGCTTACGGCTTAACTGCAGAGAACATTGCTGCGCAATGCAAAAATATTAAAAAGTAAGAGGAGAGTTTTTTGGATGAAAGTTGAAAAATATGAGTTTGAAGGCGAAGGTTTAACCCGCGTATTTGAAAACGAGAAATGGATGGTTGGCATCAAGAATTGGAAACCTGCCAACGATATTGCAAATACCAATTGTCTAGAGCGCCACAACAAAACAGATGAACTGTTCGTTCTTCTGGCCGGTAAATGCATTCTCCTCTTTGCAAATGAGGTGAACGGTGAGCTGGTAATCGAAGCGGAAGATATGCAGCCAATGAAGGTTTACAATATTCCCAGCACACTGTGGCATAATACCGTAACTCAAAAAGATACCAAATTGATCTTGGTTGAAGATTCTTCTACCGGCATGGAAAACAGCGACATTTTGAATTTGAATGACGCTCAGATTGCCAAGGTGAAAGAACTCGCAAACAAATAAGTTTTTCTGGAATAAAAGAAATTACAGCCGGTTGCCATAACTTTGGTCAATCGGCTGAGTTTGATTTTTAAATTAATGTCTCATTCGGTGAGTAATTACTATTAAAGATCCTCTTACCTATTACTGATTTACTAATTCTGTATTGTGCAGAGGCTAAAGTATCGGCATTGTACGGATGGAAGTACAACTATTAAAAAAAGAGGCAATTATATGAAAAACATGAAAATTTCCGCAAAACTTATTTCATCCTTTTTGATCATATCAATGGTATCTGTAATTATTGGAGCTGCAGGTATTTTCGCAATCCAGAATATGAAATCAGCCAGTCAAGAACTTTATGAAAAACAAACCGCTCCGATACCGGTAATCGCTGCAGTGATTACAAATGTCGGAGACATGGCGGGACTGGCTAGAGATTATGTCATTTATGGCAATCAGGACTCACAAAAGGATACCCTGAGAGTAAAGGCTGAGCAGTATTTGAGGGAATACAATGACGGAATTGCAAAATACGAGCCGACATTGACTGATCCGAATATAAAGCCTTATTTTACAGATGCGAAGAACCGGTTTACAAGCACACTTTACCCGGCATTTCAAGAGATTGTAAAAGCGATGGAGACCAATGATACCAGCGGAGCGCTGATGCATATGGATGAATTCAAAACTGCCAACACAAAAGTCGTAAGCTATTATACGATTTGCATGAACAAAAGTATTGTAACCGCACAAGCAACCAATGCCGCGAACAATCAGATGGCAAACGGCATGACGATGGCTTTGCTGATTGTCATTGCACTGGGCGTTCTTGGTTCCGTCTGCTGGGGTATTAAACTGGCACGTGCCTTGAGCAAACCGATCAATGAGATGGCCATTGCCGCTGAAAGTCTTGCACAAGGCAATTTAGAAGTGAATATCAACTATGTCTCAAAGGACGAAATTGGTTCACTTGCCAATTCGTTAAAGATCGCCGCCTCGACGCTCAAACTGTATATTAGCGATATTACCTCGAACTTGGAATACATGGCACAAGGTGATATGGCGAAGAGCATCACGCAAGATTATATCGGTGACTTTGCGCCCATCAAAGAGGCATTTTCCCAGATATCAACTGATTTGAGTGAGACGCTGAGCATTATCAACACATCGTCACAACAGGTTAACAGCGGAGCAGACCAAGTGTCAGGCGGCGCTCAGGCACTTGCACAAGGTGCAACAGAGCAAGCGAGTTCCACCGAAGAGCTGTCTGCAACAATTTCGGAGATTTCAGAATCGGTGCGGCAAAATGCTCATAATGTTGACATTGTAACCCATTATGTTGAGGATGCTGTTACAGGTGTAGAACACAGCAATCAGCAAATGCAGCAAATGCTGTCTGCAATGAACGATATCAATAAGTCCTCAAATCAAATTGTTAAAATCATTAAGGTAATTGACGACATCGCTTTTCAAACCAATATACTGGCGCTTAATGCGGCGGTTGAGGCTGCAAGAGCGGGCGCCGCAGGCAAAGGGTTCGCTGTTGTAGCAGATGAAGTTCGAAACCTTGCCGGTAAATCTGCAGATGCGGCCAAACAAACGACTGCCTTAATTGAAGGCTCCATACGTGATGTGCAGGACGGAACAAAAATCGCAGATCAAACTGCAAAACAGCTCGCCGAGGTGGCGGAAAAGGTGCATCTCGTAGGAGGAACTATTCAGAAGATTGATAAAGCGTCTGAAGAACAGGCCGCCGCAATTACTCAGATCACACAGGGCATTGAGCAGGTCTCCGCCGTGGTTCAAACCAATTCCGCCACCGCCGAGGAAAGCGCGGCTGCAAGTGAAGAATTATCTGCACAGGCGAGCATGCTCAGCAAGCTAATTTCAAAATTCAAATTAAAGAATAGTGACGGATCAACACCGGAAGAGTCACCCTCAGTTAAACCGCAGCAGACAGAAACAGTATTAGATGATATGGCACAAACTCAGATCACTGATCTTACATAAATTCCAAATAAATTGAACATGTAGCGTTAAGAAGAGTTATAATAATAGCAATAAATAAATGCAAGTGAAAAATATTTCGATTTAAAATGAAAGGATTTTGTTTATGAACCAGAAAATTCAGAGCAATTCAGCTGCCGCTGAGATCAAATCGATTGGTGCCGAACTCACCTCTCTTATGGATAGCGAGGGCACACAGTATCTGTGGCAGGGTGACGCAGCCTATTGGAGTGGGCAATCTCCTATTTTATTCCCGATTGTCGGCAGTATTCGTGATAAAAAAGCGACCGTTGGAGGAAACAAATCCTGCCAAATGGAACGGCATGGCGTCGTGAAAAAAATGGAGTTCAATTTAATCGACAGCACAAAAGATTCTGCTACGTATTCCGTTTGTTCAACAGCGGAAACCAAACAACGCTTCCCGTATGATTTCGAATTACAGGTAAAATATTCACTATGCAACAAGACATTGACAATTGCGTTCACTGTCATAAATAAAGACAGCGAACCAATGCCATATTTTGTAGGCGGACATCCTGCTTTTCGCTGCCCTTTGAAAGACGGCGAGTCCTTTGAAGACTATGTAGTCGAGTTCGACCAAAAAGAATATGCGAATTGTCCGCGTGCACTAAAAAATGGATTAATCGACGTAGAGCACCGCACATTAATTCTGAACAACTCAAAAACTTTCCCTATGGATCGCACTTGGTTTAGTTACGACTGCCAGATTTTTGACCAATTGAAATCACATTCTGCGAAGATGTATAATCCCAATACAGGAAAAGGCGTGAAACTGGATTATCAAGGCTTTGATTATCTTGTTGTGTGGTCAAGTAAAAACGGCGGTGATTTTGTTGCAGTTGAGCCTTGGACCGGACTTTGCACTTGTACCGATGAGGATGACATTTTTGAACATAAGCGTGGAGTGAAAATTTTACAGCCAAATAAATCTCAAATACTTTCTTATGACGTAACTTTGCTGTAATCTAAAGTAAAGAATTTTAATCAGTTATAATGTTCGAATTTACAAATAGCCAAATGATCACTGGTTATTAACCGTGCTCATTTGGCTGTATTAGGCAGTGAATTCCTTTACGAAATGCATCAAAAGCTTAAGTTAAGCTTTTGATGCATTCTTCGTTGTAATCAAATTATCTTGTATTTCACCGATTTCTTTCTGTAGGTGACTCATAAAGCACTTCTCTATAATCCCTTCGGGGAATTTAAGCATTGATACACCGCACTGCTGCAGTTCACCGAATAATTCAGGATTCACGAATTTTGCTATCAGAGCAGGGCTGATGCTTGCCATAGATTTTTTCCGAAGATAATCATTATAGTCAACCTTGCTGCACGGATACTCAATTCCCAAATTATCAACATCTTCAATAAACAGCATATCGGTAAAATCACAAATGCCGAGATTAAGTCCGGGAAAACTCTGCCCGGATACCGAATGAAAATAATTGCATAATTTACAGTTCAACATAGAAGGTTCTCCTTTTATTATTTTAATATTTATCTGACTTTTACAGATTCTTTTACGCCCCGAATCGCATGTTTCGCATAGTTGTCAATACTCATTTTATTTTTCATCGCACGGTTTAAACTGATGCAGGCTGCGCCGCCGGCGCAGCCACCTACACAAGCCATCCCCTCAATAAAGTTCTCGTCCAATTTCCCTTTGGAAGCTTTTATAAGGGCGGCGCGGCATTCTTCCAAGCCGTCGCAGATTGCCGGATTCACTTCGAAATCTATATTTTTTTCTTCTAACGCATTGGCCACTGCCTCTGTTACGCCGCCGTTCCTTGCAAAAACTCGCCCAAAATAGGAGGCATCATTGAGCTTATCTTCTTTCAGCTCTTCTATATTAATATCCAAACCGCCAAACATCGCCTGTAATTCTTCAAAAGTAACTACACAGTCTACTGCCCCTTTGAACTCTTCTTTTTGGATTTCCATTTTCTTTGCGATACACGGGCCGATAAATACCACTTTTGCCGTCTTATCTACTTTTTTAATCAATCTGGCGATTTCAACCATAGGAGAAGCATTGCTGGATATGCTGTCCTTCAGCTCCGGAAAATTCGATTCAATATATTGAACAAAAGCCGGACAGCAGGAGGTTGTCAGGAATTCTTTTTCAGCAAGTTCTTCGGCTTCCTTATACGCGACGATGTCGGCCCCGAGCGCGACTTCGACCACCTTGTAAAATCCCATCTTCTTTAATCCGGTTACAATCTGCCCGATTTTTGCGTAGGAGAACTGGCTTGCAATGGCTGGTGCAACCGCGGCATAAACTCTGAATTTATTTCCGCTGTCCGATTCACGTATCATCTGCATGGCATCCAGAATATACGATTTATCTTCTATCGCCCCGAACGGACATTGGCGAACACATGCACCGCATCGCACACATTTATCCGGATCAATATCTGCCTTGTTCTCCTCATTTAAGGAAATTGCTTTCGCCTTGCAGGCACTGATGCACGGCCTTTCCTGCTCTGTAACAGCATGATAAGGACATGCTCTCATACACTGGCCGCAACCCTTGCATTTTTCGTGGTCAATAACTGCCTTTTGATTTACGAAGGTAATTGCCCCTGCCGGGCAGGCGCTCTGACAGCGATGAGCGATGCATCCGCGGCAGTTGTCTGTTACGGTAAACCGTTTATTGGGGCATTCCTCACAGGCAACTTCGATTACCTCCACAATATTGGGATTCGTTGTATCTCCACCCATAGCCAGCTTAACCCGTTCCTCAACAATTGCCCGTTCCCGATAAATACAGCAGCGCATCGTGGCTTTGGGCCCCGGAATGATGATACGAGGTATTTCATATAGCTTTTTTTCGAGTTCATTTCTGGACGCAAATCGGACTACCTCTTCTAATACCTTATATTTCAGTTCTTGTACATTGGAATCAAATTGCAGCATTTTACACAAGCCTTTCCACAAATACGGTAATCCGAGTTAAGAAATCGTCTGAAGAACATATTTTCCGAATACTTTCTCCAAGTCATCTTTTAAAACATAATCGGTAAATATTTCACCGATTTTAACCGGTACTCCCTGTTTGGCAAAATCCCCCATACAAAGCGATGCACTGAGTGAAACTTTATTCTCAAGATGATTCTGTTCAATCAACCTACGAAACCCTTTTAAAATAAAAAAAGAATTTGATTGAAGCGACTTTCCAAGATAAACTTCGATGTTCATAAAAATACTCCGATCCTTTCAAGAATTCCTTAGAGAAATTCATATAAATTCTGCTGTAAAGATATCACATTCGAAAGAGACCGTCAACGAAACCAAGCTAAATTCAAAATCCTTGAGTTTCCATGAGGCTGACAATTGAACGCCAAAATGCAGCAAATGCCGATGAACAGTGGCTCTTCGCCTTTTGCAACCAACGCATCCTGGTCGAGAAACGCTAGAATTTAAAAAACCATATTTATCATACAAGTTTATGTGTTTCTGAAACACCTGGCACTCCGCTATTTTGATTTATTATGGAAACAAGTTATAATATGATGCGACCAACAAGTGTGAAGCCGTTAAAACTTTTTTAATACAGGCACTTGCAATGATTATTGCTTTCGTTCCAGCAAACAATATTATCGAAAGCTATAGTCAAAAGCCACAAAATGGTATAAATAAATATATAGGTTTTCACAATTCGCACCGATGTCTTAAGTTTCTATGTTATGATAAAAATAAATGGTATAAGAAAGTTAATACCCGATGTTTTGAAGTGCTCCCTTTACAGCAGAAAGTGCTTCATGCAGCATTGTAGTAACTGCCTACCTCTAATTGAAGAAATCGGCAGACATTGTAGGATCGGTTTGACTTTTCCATATGGAGCGTGTTTATGGAAGGTATTATTGGCTTAAATAAATCGAACTGCAAAAACTGTTATAAGTGTATTCGTAACTGTCCGGTAAAATCCATCGCATATAGAGACGAGCAGATACACATCATTGGCGATGAATGTATATATTGCGGAAACTGTCTTCTGATTTGTCCTCAAAATGCAAAATATATAAACAGTGACCTTCCAAAGGTAAAAAAGGCAATTAATGCTGGGGAAAAGCTATATGTATCCCTGGCTCCATCCTATATTGCCGCTTTCCCAAAAACCGGGATACTCAAAATATCGGCTGCTCTAAAAAAATTAGGCTTTTCCCATGTGGAAGAAACAGCCATCGGTGCAGAGCAGGTTACCCTTGAATATGAAAAGCTCCTTCGGGATCACAAAATGCGAAATATTATTACCACATCCTGTCCCTCGGTCAATCTGCTGATTGAAAAAAATTATCCTTCTCTGATCTCCCAGCTCGCGCCGGTTGTAACCCCGGTAATTGCACACGCGCACATGATCAAACAGATTTACGGCATTCGGGCCAAGGTCGTTTTTATCGGCCCTTGCATCTCTAAAAAATATGAGTGCACCGATCCTGATAACGGTAATTTGTTATATTCGGTTCTTACATTTGATGAATTGGAGAAATGGTTTCTTGAGGAAAATGTGGATTTTTCACAGGAAGACCTCAATGGCCGCACACTAACGAATACTTTGCCGCGCTTTTACCCTGCGCCCGGTGGCATTATTAAAAATCTGCACCGTGATGAGCGCAGATCATATGAGTGCCTGAGTATTGACGGGGTGGACCGCTGTATTGAAATCTTAGATTCCATTGCGAAGAACAACCTCTCCGGCTATTTTCTTGAGTTGAATGCGTGTTCCGGGGGATGTTTGGGAGGACCGATTTTAAAATTAATGCATGCGAGTTTTCTGAACTCAAAAGATATGCTGATCCGAAATGTGAAACGAACGAATGAAGCTCCTCCTGCCCTTACGGAAGGAATTTCCGCGCAGCTAAATAAAAAGTTCCGGAGCCGCTCTGTGAAGCGGGAACCAATTGACGAAGAAAAGATCCAGAGTGTGCTAGCGTCTACCGGAAAAACCACTCCGGACAAGGAATTGAATTGTGGCTGCTGTGGATACAACACCTGCCGTGAAA
>WSSedL1CaDRAFT_10000614_pt1 | contig 24315 bp, 23 predicted proteins | sample WetSurSL1Cattail_FD_9464 | JGI IMG/M metagenome (IMG submission 9464)
CGGGCTGCCGCCAGTGAAAATGCACTGTTCCAATCTGGCTGAAGAAGCCATCAAAGCAGCGATCGAAGATTATCAGCGTAAAAATGGATTGATAGACGAAGGCTGCGATTGCAATGCTTGCGGCAGAAGATGTGATGACTTGCACCACGATATCGACGAAGAAGAGGAATAGGTGCAAAATGTCTAAAGGCAGTGTAATGCTTGGTATGAGCGGCGGTGTTGACAGTTCTGCCGCCGCTGCCGTTTTACTGGATCAGGGTTATGACGTAGTCGGGGTCACCATGCAGATATGGCCTGACATGGCGGAGGAAAGGCAGCAAACGGAAGGCGGCTGCTGTTCGCTGTCGGCTGTAGATGATGCACGCAGGGTAGCTGACAGGCTCGGCATCCCTTATTATGTATTGAATTTCAAAGACCTGTTTCAACTCAAAGTCATTGATTATTTCAATCAGGAATACCTAAAGGGCAGAACACCCAATCCATGCATTGCCTGCAACCGATATGTCAAATTCGAAGCGATGCTTCAGAAGGCCGTTTCAATGGGGTTGGATTATGTTGCGACCGGGCATTATGCACGCGTCGCGTATGATGAAGCAAGCGGCAGATATCAGCTCAAAAAGTCGGTAACTTCAGCAAAGGATCAGACCTATGCGCTATATACCATGACTCAGGAGCAGCTGTCCAGAACGCTATTCCCGATTGGTGACTTCACCAAGGATAAAGTGCGGGAACTTGCGCGTAATATAGGCCTGTCAGTAGCATCAAAACCTGACAGTCAGGAAATCTGTTTTGTGGAAGATAATGATTACGGTCGGTATATCACTGAAAATACGGATGCAGAAATAAAGCCCGGTTTCTTTGTTGATCGTGAAGGAAATAAACTTGGGATGCACAAGGGCATCATCCATTATACGGTGGGGCAGAGAAAGGGTCTTGGGATTGCGTTTGGAAAGCCGATGTTCGTCGTGGCGGTCAGACCCGAGTACAATACAGTAGTACTGGGTGATGAGACGGAAGTATTCTCTCGTGATCTTACTGCATCCGATCTCAATTTCATTTCAATAGGTGAATTAAAGGACGAAATGCGGGTCAACGCTAAAATCAGATATTCCGCAAAAGAAGCAGCTGCAGTGATCAGACTGCTTCCGGATGGACGTGTAAATGTGGTGTTTGATGAAGCGCAGAGGGCGATCACACCGGGGCAGTCAGTTGTATTTTACGACGGCGATGTGATTGTAGGCGGCGGTGTGATAGATTGAATTAAGCTATGACTGACAAGTGTATTAGCCAATACCTTTAGCAGGTATAATAGACTATACTACTATAACAGGCATATTACTCAATATATTTAACAGGCATAATAACCAATACTATCGTTCCGGCTCCATCTGCTTAAAGCTTGTCCCAGACAGGCTTTCTGTTTTCAAAGTGAACAGTATGACTAAAACCTGCATCCTTTATTATTTGTGCAAAATAATCAAAACGAAGACCGACATGGTTGATCCTGTGAGCATCCGACCCAAGGCAGATCAATTCACCGCCAAGCTCGCGATAACGTTTCAGTACTTCAAAGTCATATTTGAAGGAAGCTGAAGGATCCCTGTAAGTGCCTGTATTCAACTCAAAGCCGCGGCCTTGTTTTATCAGTTCCTTCAAGATGGAATCAAAGATATCAGAGTGGTCAGCATATCTTATCGTCCTGTCGGCATACTGAGAATACCGGATGATATATTCAAAATGTCCGACCATATCAAAGCTATCAAACTGCGTTATCATGAAATAGATTTCTTCCAGATAGCGCTCATATGCATCAAGCTTGGTTTTTCCCGTGTAATATTCCTGTGCATAGGGGTCTACTCCGCCGATGACATGGACAGAAGCAAGGACATAATCAAAAGGAAAACTTTCAACAATTTTTAACGTTTCGTCAATTACATGAGGCTGTATACCTGCTTCAATCGCTCTCAATACATTCAGTCTACCCTTATAATCGTCCCTGATGGGAGTCATGGTCTTAAAATATTCATTATAATCAATATTAAAAGAGTCATCCGTATCAGGATAATCAAAGTCAAGATGGTCTGTAAATGCAATTCCATCAAGACCTTGCTTTAGTGCGGTTTCACACGCCTCTATAGGATTCATCTCACTGTCTGTGGAAAAAGTGCTGTGTATATGGCAATCAAACATGACTTTATCTCCATTCTTAGGTGTCGTACGGCTTCCAACAGATTTTTATTTTAGCATTATGAAAAAGAAAAAGCAACAATTGAGTCATCAACTGTTAAAATTGATTCGTATACAAAAGTACAAGTTTATAATGCCTGTTTTTAGGTATATAATATATAACATAATAAAAGCAGGAGGATGCAAGGATGGACGAAACGAAAACAGAAGGGCAGAAATTGCAGGAGCTTTTGTCATTCAAACAGCAGAATGTTTGGGAAAAGGCGAACGAAGCGGATGTTAAAACAGGGTTCGACTTCTGCGAGGGGTATAAAGATTTTTTGAACAGATCGAAAACGGAGAGGGAATTTGCCGCAAATGCAAAAAAACTTGCTGAAGCAGCCAAATTCAAACCTCTTGAGGAGTTATTGAAAAAGAATGTAAAAATTAAGCCCGGAACAAAAGTTTATTTTATAAACAGAAACAAATCGGCAGTACTTGCAGTCATTGGCAATAAGCCTCTGGAAGAAGGCGTAAATATCCTTGGTTCACACATAGATTCGCCCAGGATCGACCTGAAACAGAATCCTGTATATGAAGACACAGATATGGTTTTGTTCAAGACCCACTATTACGGCGGATTGAAGAAATACCAATGGCTAACCGTACCACTGGCGATACACGGTATTTTTGTAAAGGGAGACGGAACAACGGTTGAAATCGTTGTCGGCGAGCAAGAGGATGATCCGGTATTCACAATTACCGACCTTTTGCCGCATCTTGCACAGGAGCAGATGCAGAAGAAGCTCAGCGAAGCTGTTACAGGTGAGGGCCTTAACCTGTTGATCGGCTCCATGCCGTATAATGATGAAAAGGTGAAGGATAAAGTTAAACTGAACCTTTTGAATATACTGAATAAGAGATATGGAATCGTGGAAGAGGATTTCCAATCTGCGGAGCTTGAGATCGTGCCGGCACAAAAGGCCAGAGATGTAGGCTTTGACAAGAGCATGATCGGAGGCTATGGTCAGGATGACCGTGTATGTGCCTACCCGGCATTAAAAACCATATTGGAGCTTGGTACGCCTGAAAGGACAGCGGTCTGCCTGCTGACGGACAAAGAGGAAATTGGCAGCGTAGGTAATACCGGTGCGCAGTCGAGCCTTCTTCAGGATTTCCTGGCAAACATGATCATGCTGACCGTACCTGATGGAGCATACAGTGATTTGAAGCTGCGAGCCTGTCTTTCCAGGTCCAAGATGCTTTCTGCCGATGTAAACGCAGCTGTTGATCCAAATTATGAAAGCGTCTATGAAAAACGAAATGCTACGTATATTGGCAGAGGCATTGCACTTCAGAAGTATACAGGTTCAAGGGGCAAATACGATGCAAGTGACGCCAATGCCGAATTTGTAGGGGAAATCAGGAAACTCTTCAATGACAATAAGATCATCTGGCAGACCGGAGAGCTTGGAAAGGTTGACCAGGGTGGGGGAGGAACCATTGCAATGTACGCGGCCAATCTTGGAATGGATGTTATTGACTGCGGTCTTGCAGTACTCTCGATGCATTCTCCATTTGAAATAACGAGTAAAATGGATGTTTTCACGATCTATAATGCTTACAAGATTTTTTACGGTTTAAGATGAATAAATAGTCCTCAAATCAAAAGGAATGAAAGTGAACTACGTCGCCACGCCATTGAAATGGCGAGCTTCTGTTGTCCCTGGATGGGGAAGAGGCTCAGCAGCTTATTGGCTGAGCTTCTTCTTTCTTTTCGAAGAGATAGAATGATATATCAGGAATAAGATTGCAAGTATGATTAAGACGATAACGACATTTTCAAATTTCTTAAAGACCGGCCTGACCACAGTCTCATAATTTGCACCGAATTTGTATCCAAGATAGATCAGAATAGCGTTCCACGGCAGCATGCCTGTCAGCGAAAACAGAATGAACTTTTTCAGATTCATTCTGGCTATTCCAGCCGGGAGTGAGATAAACGTTCTGATAATCGGCAGAAGCCTTCCGAAAAATACTGCCGCGCCGCCATATTTGTTAAAAATATGATCTGCCTTATCAAATTTCTCCTCAGATATGAAGAAGGACTTGCCATATTTCAAAATAAACGGTCGACCGCCATAATATCCGACGAAATACGCAATCAGTGAACCGGTAAGACTACCTATCGCAACTGCGATATTTGCCCAAAAGAAATTCAAGGTGCCATCAGCAACCATGAAACCAGCCAAAGGCAGCACCACTTCACTTGGAAGGGGGATGCACATACTCTCTATCAACATGCCGCCGCTGATGCCAAAATATCCAAGTTGGGATATGATATCCTTGATTACGAAAAAAAGTCTTTCCAAAAAATCAAACATTAAAAACTCCTAAGTTTTATTTGCATCTCAACCCATCATGGATCCGCTTTATCGGTTCCCTTGATCGATGATTCTGCATTTGAAGGGTTATTTTTTGTCGTGCTCTTACTAGATGTTGTTTTAGTATTATTATCTAGATCTTCCATAATATTTTTGTATGCCTCTTTTGAAGCATTGTCAATCATGAGATAACTACTGGTGCCTATAAAGCTTTCCATGCAGATCTGCCGAGCACTGTCTATATCACAGAGATAGTACCAGGGAGTGGCATCATATGGTTTTCCCGGCATCGGTATGAAGTTAACATTTTCGACTTTAAATTTACTGATATATCCGGTCATTTTTATTACCTCATTCAGGGACAAATTCGTCTCCAGGTTTTGAAACACTACACTAATTATACTGTTGAGCTTCGGGAGGTTCTGCAGGTTTAATTTTTGCCTCATTAATTCCTTGAGGAATGCCTGCTGTACTTCCGTTCTCATAATATCGCTGCCATCATAATATTTTTTGACTTCACTTGTCCATTTATTCGGTTTTCGGAATCTTATATAATGCTCCGATTGAGTGCCATTCAAAGTCTGTTGTCCTTGCTTCAGGTGTATGTGAAGATTCTGTGTCGGATCATCATAGTTCAAATCGACCGGTACGTAATAATTAACACCGCCAAGCAGGTCTATGATGTCTCTGAAGGCTGACGTATCCACAAAAACATAATACTTGATATTGACATCAAGTAGTTCAGATACCGTCTGTACGGTCAAATCAACTCCACCATGCGGAAAAGCATAATTGATCTTGCGCGTTTTGTTTTCGATTATGACTTTCGTGTCCCGTGGTATGGACATAATATTAACTTTACAGGTAACAGGATCGAAATTAGCCAGCATCATGGTGTCAGAATTCTTATTTACTTTATCACCGCCGAGAAGCAGGATGTTAAAAGGCTCCTTACTTGGTATGAATGGCGTGAAAATATCTTTGATCGGACTATCCGAGGCAGTGCCGTCAGAGGAAGTATTAATAATCTGGCTGTTTACATAATACAGAACGCCGATACCTGAACAGAAAAGCACAGAAACTAATACTATTGTTAATATAAAATAAAATTTACGTAAATTCATTATGACCCTCGTTAATTATTGGCTATAACACAGTCTGACCGAATACGTCTATATTTTGTTCCGCTATAATTTTCATTAATTTGCTGTGAAACAACAAATTCACTAAAAGTATACAAGCAGAAAAACCGGTATACCAAATTATTTTAATTGTATATAGCAAATATCATTATAATTAAATTTTACGCATAAGTAAATACAGATGCATATTTTGGTATCAAGGTTTACACAAAGTTCATTTTTTACTATCGAAATTAGCAAGGGGATTGCTGTCAACGGCATTTTTAAGCTGCTGCTTATCCAAATGGGTATAGATTTCTGTCGTTGCGATGCTTTCGTGACCCAGGATTTCCTGCAATGCCCGAATATCCACATTACCATATTTGTACATAAGTGTTGCTGCAGTATGTCTTAGTTTATGGGTTGAATATCTTTGTGGATCCAATCCTGATTGCAGAATAAACTTTTTTACTACATTATGAACCGTTTTTCTTGCCATGCGTTGACGCCGCTCACTTAAGAAAAGAGCATTCTTATCTTTTACTCCATTGACAGGCCTGACTTTTAAATAATCGCTTATTGCGTTTTTACACGCATTATTAAGGTAAACGGTTCTTTCTTTGTCACCCTTACCGATTATAGTCAATGTTTCGTCCTTAATATTATTCAAATTAATGCTAATAAGTTCCGATAGTCGCATTCCACAGTTGAGAAATAATGTAATGATTGCAAAATCTCTTTCCTTGTATTCTCCATCAACTGATGAAAGAAGTTTTTTGCTTTCCTCGATATTCAAATATTTCGGAAGCCGTTTCAAAATTTTAGGCGATTCCAGCTCACTAGCCGGGTTTATATCAAGTAGCTTTGCCTTATTGGTAAGATAGTTGAAAAAAGATTTCAAGCTTGCCACTTTTCTTGCACGGGAGCTGGACTTGTTATTACGTTCTCGGCTGATGAACGACATATATGAATAAAGGTCACTCAAGGTAACTAATTTAATGATATCAATGTTAATATCAGTAATTTTGATTTCATTAAAATCCACATCATTATTAATTATTTTAAAATGCAATTTAAGAAAACGAAAAAAAACTCTGAGATCGTAAAAATAACTGTTGGTTGTATTATTGGATTTACCTTTTATAGTGCCAAGATAATTCAAAAAATCCTGCATGATTGGCGGCATCTCAAAATTATTATTACTTATCATAGGTAAAATTCCTCACAAACTGGAGATCGTTATATCGCATCTAAAACTGACTCCTATATTATAAAAAAATCTTATTGTCTGATTACTTAATTATACCTTCTTTTAGTATATCGGTAAATGTTGATTTCATGATTAAAGATTATATATTTGAGTAACAAAAAAATTACTCCTTATATGTTTCCTGAAAGAATTTCTATGCTATTCATATCTAACACATTGTTTATTATGTAAGATTAATAAAATAGGCTGTAACGTATGATAATAAAGCATTTCGGCTTAAACTCTAAATATTACCTAATAATTATTGTATTTATATCTAACATAAAGTAAAATTATATTATAATAAGTTAAATTCTATATGAAGGTAATATTAATAAATTTATCACGGATAATTGGAGGTTTAAAATGATTTGGGATGAAGTTAAAAAAAATTATCCTTCACAATGGGTTTTAATTGAAGCAACAAAAGCACGTACTGAAAATGACAAAAGAATAATTGAGTGCATGGACGTTATTGATAGTTTTAAAGAAGATGGGGACAGTGCATTTCAAAAGTACCTTGAATTTCACAAAGCACATAAGGACAGGGAATATTATATCTACCATACTTCCAATGATACCCTTGATATCGGGGTTAAAAAATGGATGGGGGTACGGTTATAATGTCTAAAATATTTTTAAATGACGGCTTGATATATACAACAGTTGCACTATCTCATAAAAATAAAACAATAATATTGAAAAATGCGCTTTTGGATACTGGATCATCGTCAACTGTGATATCTAGCGAGATAGCAAACAAGCTTGGTTTAAGACTGGAACCCACGGACATTATTAATTCGGTGCAGGGAGTCGGCGGAAGTGAAACGGTTATCGAAAAGGTAATTGATTCTATTGTCATTGATACGTCAACAGTAAAAAAATTTCATATTCAAATTGGTGCTATGGATTACGGTATAACACTGGAAGCAATTATAGGACTTGATTTACTTACAGCATTCAGATCAGTAATTGACTTAGAAATATACATGTTGACAGCAAGTTAATAACCATAACTTTTCTGGAACTAAAAGTATTCTATAGGAGATGTGCGGAAACTTACAGCCAGTCTCACGTAGGAAACAGCGCACTATCACATAAAAGCTGATAGATGGCGTCCAAAGTGTGCCAGTATCAGATTTTCTTGTAGTTAAACACTCATCCATTTAAAATTCAATATTACTACCACTCCCAACTGCACATAATTTTTATTATGTGCAGTTGGGAGTAAATTAATTGCAAACAATTTTGCTATTCTATAAATACAATAATTAATTAGACGACTGTTTGTCATAATTGAATTGATTCACTTATTTTTGATGAACAGTAATCGCCTCTACTTTACATTGTATCAGTTTTACCAGATCATCCGGAGCAAGTTCGACCTGCTGACCGATCTTTCCGGCACTGATAATGATTGTTTCACACAGTATACTGGACTCATCCAGTACCGTTACAAAATCTTTTTTCATTCCTATAGGTGAACATCCACCGCGTATATAACCTGTAATTCTATTGATATCAGCAACCTTAATCATTTCAACCGACTTTTCATCAACAGCCTTGGCCGCTGTCTTCAAATCCAACTCCTGAGCAACAGGAATCATAAAAACAAAGTAATTTCTGCTGTGACCCTGTGTTACAAGCGTCTTGAACACCTGTTCAACCGGCTGCTCCATCTTCCCGGCCACTGATATTCCGTCAATAAGCCCGTCGCTGTGATCGTAGGAGTAAGTGCTATATTTTATCCCTGCTTTGTCAAGGATGCGCATTGCATTTGTTTTTGTGTTATCCATGGTGAATACCCCTGTGTTCTTGATTTTACAGAAATGTCGCCAGTCTCTATCCTAATAATATCAGAGATTATTTCCTGGGAATATGATTATGATCTCCTGACAATGTATTTCTTGTACATGCAGGACAAAAAGACCATAGACTGTTGTAAGTTTATTTCCATCCGTGATAGCGACTTCCCTGATCATACTCCCCTGCATCTGATACGGAATTTCAGACCTTGTTTCTGATATATTTCAGACTGATACTTGGATTACTTGTTTTTGTCGATCTGATCTCAAAAAGGTTCAGCGAGGATAAAAATGGAGTAAGCTTTGAAAATCCATAATTTCTGGTATCAAAGTCAGGATACCGTTTATTAAGCGTATCGCCCAATTTCCCGAGAAATGTCCAGCCATCTTCATCGGAAACCTCTGTAATGATGGTCTTGATGGCTTCTGTCATTGTTTGGCCAACCTTCGGCGACTCCTCCTGTTTATGCTCTTCCTTCACATTTTTTACTTCAGCAGGTTTTGCAGCCATTGAAGCAAGCACCTCAAGATATTTAAATTTCTCACAGGCAGATATGAACGGAGTAGGAGTCTTCTTCTCCCCCATTCCAATCACATACATGCCGGCTTCTCTCAAACGTGCAGCCAGCTTTGTGAAATCACTGTCGCTTGACACAATGCAAAACCCGTCTACATTATGCGAATAAAGAATGTCCATTGCATCAATGATCAGTGCGGCATCGGTTGAATTTTTGCCTGTTGTATAGTTGTACTGCTGTATCGGGGTAATTGAGTAATTGAGAAGTACATTCTTCCAGGAGGCGAGCTGAGGCTTGGTCCAGTCTCCATAAATCCTTTTGTATGTTGGAATTCCGTGGTTCGATATTTCATCGATTATGTATTTGATGTATTTATCGGATACATTGTCAGCATCAATCAAAACGGCGATTTTCTTGTCTTTTTCCATAAATGTTCTCCTGTTTGACATTATTTTGTTAGGAAGAATAACTTCAACAGAATTATTATATCATGATTTACCCTTACTTCAAATAAATTCAAGTCAAGCTAGAAGAAAATCCCGGTATTCACAATTGAAAACATAGATCGATTCAACCATTCCTGAACTTTTCTATGTATTTCTTAGCCGATCTGTCGTTTTCCAAAGCAAAGTCAGACATATACTTGCGTGCGCAGAATGCCTGTATGCTTTTAGGAATGTTTTTCACCTGCGTTCCGGCTTTTTCATTCCATCGGACGTGCATATCCAAATGCTCTTGCGAAGACAATTTTCGATAACCGTTTTCATGAACAATAAATTCCCTATCAAAGCGCGCAGGCTTTTTTCGATCCAATTGCGATTTTGTAGGGTAACCATAAACCAACATTGCAGCGGGAACAACAAAGTCAGGAAGGTTTAACAGCTCACTGACAGTTTCCTGGTTTTCTAGAATATCACCTATATAGCAGGAGCCAACTCCCATAGACTCAGCCGCAACAACTGTATTTTGAGCTGCAATGACCGCATCGGCACACGCAAGCAGAAGATCCCCTTCAGAGGGTTTTCTTACTTCGCATCCGGAAAATACAAATGTATCATACCAACGTTGGTAATCCGCAAGAAATACCAGAACTAGCGGTGCTTTTGCAATAAAAGGTTGATCGTCGCAGGTCACTGACAGCTTCTCCTTCAGGTTCTGATCGGTAATATCGATAATCGTGTAGAGCATCATTGCTCCGGCAGTCGGGGCTTGAAAGGCCGAATCCAGTATTTCATTCTTTATGTCAACTGGCAATGGCCTGTCTTCAAAGATCCTTACGGATTTTCTATGTTTTATTTGTGCCAAAGTTTCGTTCATCATAATCTCCTCTTCCACCATAGTCATTGATCTTTGTTCTTCCGCAGTAACTAAAACTCAATTTCAGTTATTCCATCTGAATTATATAGCAAGTCACCGGCTTCCAGATTTTTACCGGCAATTCTTTCGATTGGAAGCTTAAGATACTTTGCTGAGCCTATCACGGCTACATCTCCATTTTCAAGAAGGATTTCGCCTGTTCCCTCAAAAATCCTGTCCTTTTTAGAGGTGATCCTGGCAATGACTCTTAATTCTGTACATACGGGTACCGGCTTCCTGAACTGTGTTGACAGCTCAATCGTAACGGCAAAAGTATCAGGTTCAGTAATCATAATAGCCCGGCCGATCGCCTCATCTATTATTGCAGAAGCGACACCTCCATGCATGCGGCCCGGATATCCCGAGTGTTCAAAAGGAGATGTGAAGATGCCTGCGATTTCTCCGTTTTCCATTTCATAAAATCTTGCCTGCAGGCCGCCTTTATTCTCTTCTCCACATACGAAGCAATGCCTTGAGGTATATTGTTTGTTTACAACCTTGTATTTCATACATTTACAGGCCTTTAAACCGGCCAACCTCCATCATTAAATATCAATTATTTTAGTAAAAGTATATCACATAATTTAAATTTGCCCAAAACAAAAAGGGCTCGAAGCCCCTTTTGTTTTTTAGGTGGCCGTCATCTGACGGCCACCTCCTGTTCAATCTTCAATTTAAGACCACTCCTTTCGTCAAAGAGTCGGCTCCGGAAGCCGCGATGCACACGATATCATGTACAGTTTGATTATAATGCAGCCTGACAGATACCTCAAGATAACAATCAATTATAAAAAATCTTTACACTATATAGCCTTCATATAGCCTTCTGTTTCAAAACTGCATTTTTTGCCTCGATCACTCTTGCGGAAAGATTTCGCCCTCCGGGACAAACATAGCTGCAAATGCCGCATTTGATGCATTTCTCAGGATTGTACCTGCTGGTTTCATCAAGCTTCTCTTCGTCAACAAGCTCGGAAATCCTGCATATTCTGAGACTCTGGGGGCAATACGCTTCACAGGTGCCGCAACCAGAACAGAAAGGCGATTCCTTATATCTTGGTATATCCGATACTGCTATGAAATTGGTTTCCTTTTCTATTTTACTGGTTTCATCAGCCATATGTGCCAACATTGCCCCACCACCCGTGAACACAGGCTGATTATCAGGACGCATGGGCGAGCAGTTGACACCGTCAATGACCAGCCCCGGATATACGGCATCAAGGACCTTCAGTATATTATCGCCAATTCTTACTTTAACGTTTATAGCTTTTCTAACTTTCATGTCCGAAACGGTAATATATTTTTTCGTTGCTTTCTTCTCAAGAAAAACAGCTTCGTATATCATTAAAAGCGTCTGTACATTTAATACCAGGATGCCTTCATTTGATGGTATTGCACCTTCAGGTAGCTTTTGTCCCAGCGTACTTTCAATTAAAAGCTTCTCAAACCCGGCAGGATAATGATCCTTAACCTGATGCAATATAATGCTGTCAGGGATTTTGAGTCCGGACGCATCTTTGACTGCGAGAATCACTTTTGAGAAATTGATGCAGCTGTATACAGCCTTGATACCTCGGAGGATATCCTCGGTACGGTTGCGAAGAAGCCACTTATCATGCACCAGTCCCGGATCGCACTCTACACCGTTGATGACCAGATATTTTTTGTCAGCGTCAGAGGAAAGAACTCCATTGATTTTATTCACTGTAGGAAATGCTGCTCCCCCGCAGCCGAATACTTCATTTTCTTCGATCCTTCTCAAGAGTAGTTCAGTAGTGAGGCATTTCAGCTTTTGATCATAATCGAAATCGGATTTTGAATGGATAGATGTTTCAGACCAAACATCATTTTCAGAATCAGCCTTATCAGTATCTGTCAAATCTAAAGCAGGTAAAGTGTAGTCCATTTCAGCTACTGTGCTTTTTATTAGCGGCCCCTTATAATGCAAGCGCTTGGCAGGTTTATAGCTGAAGTCATCAATAAGATAGGAAACGAGGTTGAAAATCAGTATCGACAACGCCAGATTCAGTGCAGGATTTTTCATCAGCAGAGGGGTGAAGCCTACTGCAAAAGCAACTATTAATCCGGGAATTTTCAGGTGCGTTGTTGTAACAGGATCAGTCATAATGATACTGCCAAAAAACAGGCAATTGGCCAAAACGGCCATCAAACTTATCGATGGTGAAATAATGAGCATTGAAAGAGCCATCCCTGCCATAAACCCGATCGAGGCAAAAGGTCTGACCAAAATGAAAGGCAATGACAAAATCAATGCAGGTATTAACAAAACAGAGGGTGTTAAAGGTGCATATCCGGCACTGAATAGGATGTAAACTGCCAGATATCCGACGATCGCAGGATTCAGCGTATTTTTGCCGGTCCCGCTCCAAAGCACTTTGCCGAACACGATTGCAGCAGCTATGCCGATCAGCCTGCCCCAAAGAGGTATACCCGGGGTTATGACCTGGAGTACCCCTGCTGTTACGGCAGCAGAAACGGAACAAACCACATGTTTGTACTTGATGAAACCCGCTACCGAATCAATGATCAGAGCTGTTGCCAATGCAGCGAGAAAAGCCGGCACCTCCGAAGGTTTTGTAACCCAGCGGGGAACCAGATATAGCAAAATGACAACAAAAAGCATAGCCATGATATGTTCGTTTGACCATTTTCGCCTGATCAGCGGGTAGGCTCTCATCTCTTCACACCTGCCATAAATCCATGAAACCTGTGAAGTCCTTTACCAAAAACCATCATCGGACAACCGACTACAGCCTCAATACCGGATGCTGCACACTCATCAAGTATTTCCTTGTCTGCTGTTTTACCGGGTTGAAACAACATTTTTTTGACACCCTTGATTTTCAATTTTCGAACTACATCCTTGACATCCCTGTTGTTCAAAAGTATGTAAGCTGTGGTTGGAACCTGCGGAAGCTCGTTTATATCATTGTATACCTTCACATCGTAGGTATCGGATTTTTTGGGATTTACCGGGTAAACCTTTATCCCCGCGCCTGTGAAAGCTGTGTAGATGGATTTACTGAACGCCTGTGTGGAACTGGAATAACCTACGAAAACAATCTCCTTATCAGTGAAAAACGCCCTGCTCAATTTAGCCATAAATTCAATATCTCCTTTCATTTTAAAAGAAATTATTTAATAGCACTAAGCCATATATATTTACGTAAGATTCAAGGCAATGTCTTGTATAGTTTTAGCGTTGACAGACCGCTAGAAGTTTCCGAGCGCACTCCTAGGCTTTTGTTTCACCTTCCATTTTAATTTTCCATAAAAACTTATATAATGGAAGAACGAGCTCGAAATCACGCTTCAGATCATCTGCGATTTGCTTTGTGAACAGCTTGTCCTCAGGCTTTCTGGTGCACATGAAGTATATGTTCTTTCTCTGATACCATTCCAGAATATCTTCAGGCTTTTCTGCATTATATAGTTTTTTATACCTATCGCCTTCCATGATAAATACGTCCTGTTTCCTGTAGACTTTATCCGCCTTGATGAATTGTGGATCATGATCATCAATCAGTTCCCTCAATCTGTCCATTGTCGGCTTCGACGCAGTATAGAAGCCCATTCCATAGCGGTAAAGATGCGGTGTTATCTCGAAGAAGAAGCATGGATCGAAGGTCCAATCCCTTCCCACTCTTCTGAAGGTGATCCAGACAGAGCTTTTGTATGGAGTTTTGTCTTTCGAGAACCGAACATCCCTATATATTCGTGAAATGGTCTTGCTGATTTCCGGTCTTGTTTCAAAGCCGGGATCAATTGCCAGCATATATCCGGATAAGTCCTTTACAAGCTGCTTGAAGGGTTCTACCACATATTTCAGATAATCCGGCTTGTTTTCTTCGAACCACGGCTTGCTGTTGTTGAATTCCAGGCCCAGAAGGAATTTGAAGGTTTCAGGGGTGAAGCCTGAAAACACAGAATCGGCATTCGTGTCCATATATTCTCCTTAAATCAGTAGTTTTTCTGTTGCATCAGATGTTCAAAATAACGATGATGATTGATGTAAGACAAAGACAGATATTGATCAGGCAAAGAAACCATACTGCCTGTTTTGAGCTGAAGCCAGCTTTTATCAGTCTGTAGTGGGCTTGACTCCTGTCTGCCTTATAAAAGGGTTTGCCCTCAAGCGATCTTTTAAATACAACAAATATATTATCAAGAATCGGTACTCCCAAAGCCAGGATCGGTACAAACAGCGACAAGACCGTAGCCTGTTTGAAGGCACCGTCCAGTGCGATTATTCCCAACATGAATCCCATGAATCCAGCGCCTGCGTCCCCCATATAAACACATGCAGGAGGCATGTTGTATCTCAGATAGCCCAACGCCACGCCAACCAGTATGATGGCCATCATGGCTGATCCTGACTGACCAATTGATAATGCAACCACAAACAGCGTCATCGCGGAAATCGTTGATAAACTCCCTGCAAGACCGTCGAGTCCATCTGAAAAGTTGATGACAGTTGTGACTCCGAATATCCATGTCACGGTAAGCAGGAACTGCAGCCATGGGTCAAGAGTGACATAATGCTGTGTAAATGGATTTCTGAAACCGGTGAAGACGACACCGGCAAAATAGACGATAACTGCAGCGGACACCTGAAATATGAACTTCGGCAGTGCCGGAAAATCCTTTCCATGGGTTTTGTACCAGTCATCAACGATGCCAATAGCTATTACCAGGATCGAACCTGTTAGAATCAATAGATTTTTTTTAGTGAAGCCGCCTGAAAAGATGAAAAAGGTCAACATGAACCCGGCAAAAATAGCAAGGCTTGCAAGATGAGGCACCGGCTCCTTGTGAATCTTTCGTTCTGTCGGCATATCGACGAATCCGATTTTAAGTGCAAATCTTCTTAACGGCGGTATCAGAATAAACACTGCAATAAAAGCGATTAAAAATGCAATTAAATATTTGATACCCTCACACCCTTTGATCTATCATTTGCTGTTTTCAAATACCAATTGGCATTTATCCGCACGGTATTTGGCAATAATGAATTCAACGGCTTGTCCGCTCTTGGAATACAAGAGGTTCTCGATCTTAATGAGCGGATGACCGGTTTGTACCTGTAGATATTGTGCTTCGGATTGATCGGTATATACAATCTCCAAAGAACTTTTCGTCTTTACAGGCAGAAGCGGATATTTCCCTCTTAGTATATCATAAGAAGGCTTATTTGCCTTTATGTCATCAATTATTTCCGGGAAAAGTGCAAGCGGGATATAAGAAAAATTTAATGAAAGAACGCTGTTTTTATCTGCTGTAACAAACTTTACCTCAGCAAAGGTAGTTTGTTGGGAATTCTGCAATCCGAATGCACTTTCGAGGAAAGGCATTTCATTTTGTTTGATAATACGTAAAGACAATATGTCGTGTTGACCGGGATTCTGACTGTCCAAAATCGAATCTGTAAACCCTGTGAAATTTTTAATATCTACCTTCGATTTGGATTTCGCTACGAAGGTCCCTTTCCCTTTTTCCTTATACAAATAGCCATTGTTCGTCAGTTCACTGATTGCCTGACGGACAGTCGGCCTGCTTATGTCATAGTGTTCGCAAAACTCCTGTTCAGAGGGGATTTTGGATTCACCCTGGTATTCGCCTGACTCAATCTTTTTAATGATAAGATTCTTTAGCTGGGAATACATAGGTACGTTGCTGTATTTATTTATCACGGTAACCCCTCCATATTTAGGTAAGCATAGCAGCACATAATAACATCCTTACTAATATTATATTATAAACTGTGGCAATTCAACAAAATACTATATAATTTTCAACAATATTTTTTTGGCATTTCATACAAAAATTTGCTCACCGGAATTAAATGAAAAAGATGACTGCCCGGTCAGGAGAGCCATCTTTAATTATCTTTATATGAAGCAAACAGATTACGATCACGGGACTTTTGGCTCAATGCTCTATTCGATCACTAGGCTGGGCTTTTGGTATAAGGCTGATGATTCATTAACCTTAAGAATAATGCTCATCAAACCTTTAATACAATGCTCATTAAACCTTAAGTTCAATGCTCATGCCTTCCGTACTGATACCTGCCAGCTTTGGTCTTACCTGCTCTCCAATGTATTCCGCCACCTGCTCCGCCGAACGTCCGATATATTTTGAGGGTTCCATTACAGAGAGCAGTTCATCCTTGTTTAAGCCAAACATGGGATCTGCGGCAATACGTTCTATGAGATCATTTTCATGGCCGTACATTTTGACCTGCATTCCAGCCTCCATGGAGTGAATACGAATCCTCTCATGCAGCTCCTGCCTGTCCCCTCCCCTTTTTACAGCCGCCATCATAATGTTTTCCGTAGCCATGAAGGGCAGTTCTTCCAGGACATGTTTTTCAACAACCTTGGGGTATACCACCAGGCCGCTTGCGATGTTGATATAGATATTCAATATTGCATCGACAGCCAGAAATGCCTCAGGAACGCTGATACGCTTGTTAGCTGAATCGTCAAGTGTTCTTTCGAACCACTGCGTGGCTGCGGTTATCGCAGGATTGAGTGCGTCAATCATGACATATCTGGCGAGGGAGCCGATTCTTTCGGCACGCATCGGATTACGCTTGTATGCCATTGCGGACGAACCGATCTGATTCTTTTCAAACGGCTCCTCCATCTCCTTCATGCTCTGCAGCAGCCTCATATCATTGCTGAATTTGTTTGCACTCTGGGCAATGCCTGAAAGTATATTCAGCACCCTGCTGTCCTGTTTTCTGGTATAGGTCTGCCCTGAAACGGCATATACATAATCAAATCCCATCTTTTGCGCAATAAGGCTTTCAAGCTGTTTGACCTTTTCGCCATCATCATCAAAAAGGCTCATAAAGCTCGCTTGTGTTCCGGTAGTGCCCTTACTGCCGAGTAACTTCATTGAAAAAAGTACATATTCAAGGTCATCAAGGTCGATCATCAGATCCTGGATCCACAGGGACGCTCTTTTACCCACTGTAACTAGCTGTGCAGGCTGAAAATGCGTAAATCCCAGTGTTGGCATGCTTCTATATTCCATTGCGAAATCGGACAGCTTTGAGAGAACAGCAGCAAGCTTTTGCCGTATCAGTTCAAGTGCATCATGCATGATGATGATATCTGTATTGTCACCGACATAACAGGAGGTCGCTCCCCAATGAATAATGCCTTTTGCCAGAGGGCATTGTTCACCGTAAGCAAGCACATGTGCCATAACATCATGACGGACTTCCTTTTCATGTTGCTCAGCAACGGAGTAATTTATATCGTCTTTGAACAGGTTCAATTCTGCGATTTGTTCATCGGTAATATTGAGCCCAAGTTCCTTTTCTGCCTCTGCAAGAGCGATCCACAATCTGCGCCAGGTCCTGAACTTTTTATCGGGCGAAAACAGCGCCTGCATTTCACTGCTCGCATATCTTGCATTAAACGGGCTTTCATAGGTGTTCCTCAAAACAATGCACCTCCAGAATTGCTACATTCTTTAACGTATTTATTATATCTTTTAAACCTAATAAAATCCATATACAGAAGCTTCAAAAAAACTTTGCATTACAGGCCTTTTTTGCACATTATGCTCCAATGAACATTATGGGTATCGAGACCGAACGATGTGATTTTACGCTGAAATCACTATTTTAGCCGAATTTGTTTCTCAAATGGCTCATTTTGTGAAACAAATTCGCTTGAATGGCTTAAAAAAAGTGCGAGATCATTTAGATCCCGCCAGATACTTATGAATATGAGATTTATCTGCTATAGCCAAACTGGCTCAGCAGCCGGTATCATCCCGAAGGATGTAACACACGAAAATTATAAACCTGATTATTATACAAAGCAAGTTTAAAATTGCAATGTACTATTCGCCGAGAAGCTTCCTGACAGCAACGATCTGCACACATGTACACAGCAATTCCATGGCAGTTTTTAATTCGGCAAGCGGCGGGTAAGTCGGAGCTATCCTTATGTTCTTGTCTTGTGGGTCCCTGCCATAAGGGTATGTCGCACCTGCGGGTGTCATGACAATACCGGCATCCGCAGCCATTTTTACGGTTGCCTTCGCGCAGCCTGGCAGTGTATCGAAGCTGATGAAATAGCCGCCATTGGGCTTGTTCCATGATGCAATATTTTTACCGCCCAGATTGGATTCAAGCAGGTCCAGCACCATATCAAACTTCGGCTTGAGTATTGCCGCATGCCTCTTCATCTGCGCTTCAATTCCAGCCATATCCTTAAGATATCTGACGTGACGAAGCTGATTGATCTTGTCAGGCCCGATCGTTTTAATTCCCATCTGCTTCCTTATTCTTACCAGGTTGTTTTCACTTGCCGCCATTACGGCAATACCACTTCCTGGGAAGGTGACTTTTGAGGTGGAACCGAAAATATATACTCTATCGGCATTCCCCGCCTTTTTACAGGCATCCATGATATTCTTCAGCTTATCCGGCTTATCTGTGAGGTGATGCACGGTATAGGCGTTGTCCCAGAATATTCTGAAATCAGGCGCGGCAGTTTTCATTGTCGCAAAGCGATCAACTACTTCATCGGAATAGGTGATGCCGTCAGGATTGCTGTATTTAGGCGTGCACCAGATCCCCTTAATGGAGGCGTCGTCTGCGACAAGCTTCTCGACAGCATCCATATCCGGTCCGTCCTTTTTCATTTCTATAACGATCATTTCAATGCCGAACAGCTCACAAATAGCAAAGTGACGGTCATATCCGGGACTCGGGCAAAGGAATTTAACCTTGGGCAGCTTTTGCCAGGGCTCTGCACTCCCGACTACGCCGAACATCATGCCGCGTGCAACAGCATCGTACATCATGCTGAGGCTTGAATTATTGCCGACGATGACCTCACTTGGACTGACTTCAAGCATCTGTGCAAAGAGGACCTTCGCTTCAGGAATTCCATCTAATTGTCCGTAATTTCTTGTATCAAAACCGTCTGTAGTTTTCAAGCTGTCCGAAGAACCCAACATATCCATCATGTCCATGGATAATGCAAGTTGAACCGCGCCAGGTTTCCCTCTGGACATATCTAATTTAAGTTTTTGGGCTAAAAAGCCTTCATATTTTTCATTTAAGGAGATCAATTCTCCGTTTAGTTCATCTTTGCTTAAGCTCGTAAAGTCCTTCATCAAAGGTACCCCCAAAATAATTACGTTGTTGATATTTTAATATATTTATAAGTGATTTGCAACTCATAGGTGCTAGAATTTCAAAAAAAAATTTTTTGAATTTATAAAAAGAGAGATAATGCAGGAAGCCACCTGGAATTATGCAAAATAATGGAGGCAGTAAAAAATTTTTACTCCTAGAATATACACTATCAATTCAAGTTTTTATAGTTGTAAATCATGTTACCAAGCTGTAAAATTTAATTGCTCCTGTTTATTATGCTTGAAAAAGCAGATATTCAACGCTACTAAATATACACACTATATTCCAAAGGAGAATCGCCATGATACACAATCCTGTACTTCACGGTTTTAATCCGGATCCGGCGATCATTCGGGCAGGCGATGACTATTATATGGCAGCTTCGTCGTTTGAATGGTTCCCAGGCATCCCAATTTATCACTCCAAAGACCTTGTCCATTGGAAGCTGATCGACTATGCACTTAAAACAAAGCGGCATATCGACCTTACCTGCCTGCCGCCGTCGAAAGGTGTCTGGGCTCCCTGCCTGACCTACTGTGAGGCTGATAAGCTGTTCTATATGCTTTACTCTAACGTATACAACTCGAACCAGCTGCAATTTGATGTTGATAATTTTCTCATCTGGGCGGACAATATCCATGGCCCGTGGAGCGAACCTATTTACATAAATTCCAGCGGCTTTGACGCCTCCCTTTTTCATGATGATGATGGTAGAAAATGGATTGTCAATCAGGAGAGAGATTCCAGACCCGGGCACGAGATGAAACGACCTATTATCCTACAGGAATTTAGCCCGGAACTGAAAAAGCTTATTGGAAGCCCTGTACGACTGACTTATGGCGCCACTGAACGCGGCTTTACTGAAGCGCCCCACATTTATAAGCATAACGGTCTGTATTATCTGATAACCGCCGAGGGCGGTACTGGATATGGGCATTGCGCAGCGCTCCTGCGTGCCGAAGTGGTTACCGGGCCGTATGAAAACTGCCCGCACAATCCCATCATTACCTCCTGTACCAGGGAATTTGCCATGCGCCCGGAGATTAACTATATCATGCTGGATCTCTACAACCCTGATGAATTACTGCAAAAGTCAGGACATGGCTCGCTCGTAGAAACACAAAACGGAGAATGGTATATGGCACATCTTTGCGGTCGCCCCGTTATGCCTCAGAAAAGGTGTGTTCTTGGACGTGAATCCGCAATACAGCAGGTGGAATGGACAAAAGACGGTTGGCTTCGTATGACAGATGGGACAAATATCGCCAAAGAATATGTACCTGCTCCCAAACTGCCTTCCTATCCGTTTCCCAAGGAAGAACCACGCTGTGATTTTAACGAAACAGAGTTGGAACTTCCCTTCTGTACTCCGCGAAATGAAATTTCTCCCGATTGGGCTAATTTAACTGTGCGTCCGGGATATTTACGGCTGCGGGGGCGTGAATCGCTAACCAGCAATCACCATCCCAGCGTGATTGCAAGACGGCTGACTGCATTCAACGCAACCGTGACAACAAAAATGGAATTTGAAGCCGACTATTACTTGCAGCAGGCAGGTCTCACCTGCTACTACGAGACCTCGAATTTCTACTCTATTTATAAAACCTACAGCGAAGAGCTTGGAAGCAATATTATAACTGTAGGCGGTTATGAAAATAAAAAATATATCGACGGAAACAATGCTTGCGCAGTAGTGGAAAAGGATGCTCCTGTTTATCTAAGGGCAGAGATCAGGACAGAGAGCCTGCAATTTTCTTATAGTACCGACGGCGTAACATTCCAGAAACTTGGACCCGTTATTGATATGACTACCCTTTCAGATGAAGCTGTCAAATTTGGAGAGTTTACAGGAACCTTCGTAGGTATATACGCACAGGATTCCCATACCAGAGAAAAATGCGCGGATTTTGATTATTTTGAATATAACGAGGCTTAGATGTCCCCCATCTCTATAGGTGGCGGATACAGAACCGAAGTGTTATAAAGAAGAAATAAAATAAGCAAGACCGTAATTCAGTCCATACGTTAACTTTTAGGGAGGGTCCCAATACGATTGATATACTTTACCGGCAGATGATCCTTTATGGTTGTCTTCCGGTATTTTTTATTTTGTATTATAATTTTAACCTTAATGAAGGATTTGTCGGATGACCCTCATGAAATTGAGACCAGCGAACTTTTCTATGAAGCTTTCGCTGTAATTCAGCTTCAGAAGCCTTTCGAAAAGGAGCGGAATACATTGCGATTCCTCGAGGCCTGCGGGTACGCACTCGATTCCGTCGAAGTCCGAACCGATACCGATATTGTCCTCACCGAGGATTGAACAAATATGTTCGATATGTCTTATTACATCGTCAATTGAAGCGTTTTCTGAGTTGGTGAGAAAAAAAGGGTAAAAGGTGATCCCTGCAACTCCGCCTTTGTTTTTTAGATTCATTAGCTGTTCATTGGAAAGATTCCTTGGGTGGCTGCATACTGATCTGGCATTGGAATGAGATGCGATGACAGGCGCAGTGGACAATTCCAATACATCCTGAAAGCTTGCTTCACACAGATGTGAAACGTCGATGATCATGCCAAGCCGGTTCATTTCTTTAACCACCTGCCTGCCAAAGTCGGAAAGACCCGCTCCATGCGTTTCAAGTGAACCGTCGGCCAGCATATTCCGGTGATTCCAGGTAAAGAGCATGCTTCTGACTCCGAGCCTGTACAGCTGCCTCAGAACGGACAATTCACTGTTCAAGGCATCTCCACCTTCTACGGAGAGAATGGCTCCAACCTTTCCGAGCGTCATTGCATCGTCTATATCTCTCGAGTTCAGACAAACGGATATTTTGTCACTGTACTGTTCCTGTGCCAAATAAATATAGTCAATGATCGATAATATGCGTAGTAATGAACTGTTACGGAATTTGAACGGATTGGAAAAAGAAGCGAAGAACTGGACTCTCCTGCCTGATGATAGGAGTCGTTTCAAATCGATATGGCAGCTATTTTCATACAAATCGGCTTTTAAATCCAGCAAAGCCGATGCAGTATCGCAATGGGCGTCCAAAACAAGCATCAGAATGCATTCCTTACAAGATTGATATTATCAGGTAAAAACTCTTCATTTCTTCTTCTGCCTGTAATCTCAACGATATCAAAGCGCATATTCCTGACACCAAGGTTTTTATACTTTATATAGGTCCAGGCAAGGGCTTTGATTTTCTGCCTTTTTTCATAACCGACAGCTTCTATTGGCGTTCCAAACAGGCTGCTAGTTCTGGTCTTTACCTCGATAAAACAAATATATTCATTCTCAGAAGCGATTATATCTATTTCACCATATCTGCCGGAGCGATAGTTTCTGTCCAGTATTGTAAAGCCGTTTTTCTCCAGATAATCTGTGGCGATATTTTCTCCAATACTTCCAAAACCTCTTTTATTCATACTTTCTACCATGCAGTATTGTTTTTTCAAAGCTGTCGTCAAGCTTGCTGACAAAAACAAGAACCTGTGCAACCACCTCATACAGCTCTCGTGGTATTTCATTCCCAATTTTCATATAGTTCAGCGTATGAGCAAGATTTGCGTCTTCGTATAAAGGGACTTCGCTTTCTTTCGCTTTAGCGATGATTCTCTCAGCCGTGTCTCCCCTGCCGAGCGCGATGATTTCAGGCGCTCCGCCCTTCTCGGAGGAATACCTCAACGCAGCCGCCTCTTTGATTTTTTCTTTTTTATGTTCCATTGAGAACCCTCCTAAACACGCATGTCGACCTTGCTGCGATTCAATGCCATCATTTTTGAAAGAAGCTGTTCCAGTTTTAATGGCGGTGTCGCAGAATCAATAAGCGCATATCTTATGTCCGCCAGTTTGTAGCCGCTTTCGGAAAGACCGGTATACAGGAATTTGATATTTTCCTTGATGAAATCGTTTATTTCCTGTTTTTCTGTCCTGAAGTTCATCGTAACGTTGTTTCCCTTTACATCGATTAGTGTCTCAAATCTACCGAGGTTATTGGTGTCCAGTGAAACGAACATTACAGAATTATGTGGATCTATTCTTTTTTTACTCTGTTGGCGCTTCATGATGTACAATTCAGCCGTCGTGTTTTGCCCGGATAAATTCACAGGCATCTGGTAGTAAAGCATATTATTGCTGTTCAACTGGTTCAAAAGCTTTGCGCTGTCGTCGAGCAGGCTTACGGCTGCCGTTACACTTTCACTGTCTGAAAGTCCCGATAAGCCCGAATTGTGAATGGCGGTCCCAAGCGTGTCAAGCTTGTCGTACAGTTCCTTGTGTATTTTGCTCAAATCGGTTTCTCCTGTCATTTTTCCTGATTCAAGCCTGACAAATAAGTCTTTGATTGTATCCTTCAATTTTAAAAGTGGATCTATATCGCTTGTATTGGATTTACCAGGGCTGTTGGCCGTGTTATCCGACAGTGTGCGCGAAAGTCTGTCAGTCGTGTTGGCAAGCCTCTCGGATGCATCAGCATTGCTGTGATTTAATATAGCGGCACTCTCAGATTCCGTATTTCCTG
>WSSedL1CaDRAFT_10000615_pt1 | contig 24308 bp, 21 predicted proteins | sample WetSurSL1Cattail_FD_9464 | JGI IMG/M metagenome (IMG submission 9464)
ACATGGCGATTCAATGGTTTCCCGGCCACATGCACCTGACGCAAAAGGCCATCAGCGAACGCATCAAAAACATCGACGTGGTGATTGAGCTGCTGGACGCACGCCTGCCGGGCTCGAGCGCCAATCCGATGCTGGCCCAATTGACCCAAGGCAAACCGGCGCTCAAGGTGCTCAACAAACAGGACCTGGCCGACCCAGATCGCACTGCCTTGTGGCTGGCACATTACAACGCGTTGCCGGGCATGCGCGCCATTGCGCTGGACGCCAGCATGGCGGCACCGGCCAAGGCGCTGATTGCCGCCTGCCATGAACTGGCGCCGAATCGGGGCGGCTTGACCAAACCGATGCGGGTGCTGATTTGTGGCATTCCCAATGTGGGCAAGTCGACCCTGATCAACACGCTGATGGGCAAACGCGCCACCAAAACCGGCGACGAGGCCGGTGTCACCAAGCTGGAGCAACGTCTGGCGCTGGCACCCGACTTTTACCTGTATGACACACCGGGCATGTTGTGGCCGCGCATCATCGTTGCCAAAAGTGGCTACAACCTGGCCGCCAGCGGCGCGGTCGGGCGCAATGCGTTTGACGAGCAGGAAGTGGCGCTGGAGTTGCTCGACACCTTGCGCACCCATTACCCCAAGTTGCTGGAGGCACGTTTCAAGATCAGCGGTGTGGCGCAGATGACCGAGGAGCAGGCGCTCGAAGCCATTGGCCGCCAGCGTGGCGCGATACAAGGCGGCAAAAGCATCAACTGGCAAAAGGCCGCCGAAATTGTGATCTACGACTTTCGCTCTGCGGTGATGGGGCGTATCAGCCTGGAAACCCCGCAGGAATATGCCGAGTGGCTGGCCCATGGGCAAACGCTGGATGCGCAGCGCCAGCTCAAAAAAGACGCGATTGAACTGGACCGCAAAATCCGCTTCAAACAAGTTGCGCGGCCGAGCTCACGGTGAGCGCTTCAGTCCAGATGCTTCAGCGTCACATCCGAGCACGGGTAAGCCACGCATGGCAACACATAACCCTCGGCCTTTTCCTCAGCGCTCAAACCCGGCCAGTCGATCTCGTAACGCACCTGACCGCTGNCCAGCTGGCCGATGCAGGTNCGGCAGGTNCCNTTGCGGCAGGANCTGGGCCANTTGATGAGGCCTGCCTCCAGCGACAGCAGCAAGGGCTGTTCTGGCCAGGCGTCAAAGGCCTGNCCGTCGGGCTGGGTCAATCCGGAAAAAAATGGCGGGGTTGGGGGCGTGGGCATGGTTTTTATTGTATGGTCAGAAAAAATAGCTGCTCGGTCCTTGTTGTCATAGGGCTGGCAGCTACATATATAGTAGCGTTTTGTGTTCGTTGGATGTTTTAAAGAGTCGTTTAAAAAATGAGTTTGAATTTATCGGTTTTCCCTGACAAAAATGATCCCAACCCGTTGGTGATCTACCATGGGCGCGGTTGCCCGGACGGATTTGCATCGGCTTTGGCTGCCTGGTTGTATTACGACGGCCAGGCCGAGTTTCTGCCGCTGGACCATGGCGACGTTAAAACACTGGCCGATTTGCCCCCTCTGGCTGGGCGCACGGTCTACATTCTGGATTTTTCATTTTCCGCACCGCTGCTGCACGAGATTGACAGCTGCGCGGCCAAGCTGGTGGTGCTGGACCACCATTTGAGCGCNGCTGAAAAATTGACCGGTTTCCAGTGCCAGCATGGNGTGGTGTACTTTGACATGAAGAAGTCGGGTGCGCGCCTGGCGTGGGAGTTTTTCCACCCGCAGCAGCCAGTACCTGANCTGGTGAAGTTTGTCGAAGACCGTGACATCTGGGTCTGGCAATACCCCGAGAGCGCGGGTTTTCTGGCCGCACTGGACATGGANCCGTTTAATTTTGAGCGCTGGCAAGCGGTGACCAACTTCGATGCCACCCATCTGGCCGCCTACATTGACCGTGGNCGCGCCATGGATGAGAAGTTCAGCAAGCTGGCACAGGCCATGAGTGAGGTCGCCCAGCCCTTGANCTTCAACGGTGTNCCNGGCCTNATGGCCAATGTGCCGAGTGCGTTTCACAGCCTGGTGGGCGACATCCTGTGCGAAAAATCAGGCACCTTTGCCNTGTTGTGGACGGTCGACAAAACCGGNGTGGTCAAGTGTGGGCTGCGTTCGCGTTCGGGCTTCAGNTGTATTGCGCTGGCCGAGAGCATGCANGGNGGTGGCCATGCCCAGGCCTGNGGCTTCAAGATGCCAAGCCAGCGTTTGCCNGAGCTGCTGGGTGGCACGCTGACGGCTTAAGCATTTCCTGCATCACACCCGCAAACCCGAGGCCGTGTTGCCACGGGTCGCGCGGTGTTGTGCTGAGTATTCTTATTCCGTTTCCAAATCATTCGTGTCTAGGCGCGAAGCCGCAGACAGTGCTATTGCACGACAAGGCGAAGCAACAACGACACGGAGGATTTAGAAATGGAATTANTCCACGCCCAAAAATTTCGCCAGCGCGTCGGTATCCATGGCGCCGGTGTGCGTGATGACCTCACCGCTGTGGCGGTTCTTGGCCACNACAAACGGCACCGAGTCCTGACCCAGCGTNGTCAACAGCTGGGTGTTGGCNTTGATGGCTTGCTCCAGCTCGGGTGAAACGCTGCTNGAGGCTGAAATGCCGCCAGTGCCNGCCAGCACNGATTTTTCATGCTCGGTCATGGTTTCCAGTGGTGTGCTGGACGACAGCAGGGTAGCGGCCTGGGCCAGACTCTTGCCCTGGTTGAATGCCACTGGTATCCAGATAAATTTGACCTTGCCTTGCAACGCTTTGGAGGCTTCCCACAGGTGGCCGCAATGCGGGCAAGAGGGTTCAAACAACACATAGACCGGCTGTGCACTCATCATCGCCCCAACGGTGAAACCTTTGCCGGTGCTGGCTGCCGTGTCATAGGCAGAACCGGTCATGGCCGCAGGAGCGGTGGCGGCGGCGGGTGCTGTGGTTGCCGCTGGTGCGGCAGATTCACTGGATTTGGAGCAACCGGCAACAGCCAGGGCCAAGGTCGTGAGCAGGGGAAGCAGCAGGTGTCGAGGTGTCATGATGTCAAGGTGGTTGCTTGGAGAAAAAGAGTCGGTACACCTGCTCCCGGTTAGGCCGGTTGAGACGCAGGTTGACAGTCACCATTATCCTGTTTGACCAAGAGAGCTGCAAAAGCCTCGGTTACAACAGGCTTTGGATGTTATGGATGTTGGCAACGGCGGGGGGTCCCAGGCTGCCCGTGCGTGGTTTGAGGTTGCCGCGTTGATTGAAGTCATTGTGCTCAGTCCTTGAACACCGGTTGGCGTTTGCCCATGTTGGCCATCATGGCTTCCTGCAGGTTGTTGGAGAGCAACATCGCGGCGTTTCAGGTGGCCACATAGTTCAGGTCGTCGGCCACCGAGTGGTCACGGGCATAAGTGATCATTTCCTTGGTAACCCTGATAAATAAAGGGGGGGTGCTGCAATAGTGGTAGCAATCTGGTGCACACCCGCCTGCAGCGTTTCGCGTGAGTCAAACACCCGGTTGACCAGGCGCATGTGTAGTGCCTCAGTCGCGTCAAACTTGTGTGCGGTGTAGGCCAGTTCGCGCGTCAGGCCTTCGCCAATCAGTCTGGGCGGGCGTTGCAGGGTGCCCACCTCGGCGGTCATGCCGATGTCGATTTCCTTGATGCTGAAGACCGCGTTGGCCGAGCAATAACGCATGTCGGCGCAGCAGATCAGGTCAATGCCAGCGGTGAAGACTTTGCCTTCACCTTCCAGAATGGCGAACCGCGCCTCGGGCGTGGCATCAACCCACTGGAACGCTCGGCGTAATTCGTGCCACATGGTCAGGTTCATGGCGTTGACCTTGTCCGGGCGGTTCAGTCGGATCGTGGCGATGTGGTCGACCAGGCTGACGGTTAATGTGTCGTAGTGTTGAATGCTATTGTTTTGATTGCTTTTAGCCCTTGTTCTATAAGGGATAGAGGCCGATTTTTCTTATAAGTCAGTCGATGTGCTGGCGCCCAGCGCCAGTTCGGTGCCTTGTTGGAGCGCCCGTTTGGCATCCAGCTCCTCGGCCTTGTCGGCGCCACCAATCAGCAACACGTGATAACCCGCAGCCACCAGCTCGGCCTGTCATTCGCGTTGTGATTTCTGGCCAGCGCAGATCACCACGTTGTCCACGTCCAGGGTCAGCTCACGCGCACCCTCGGTCATGTGTAAACCTTCGTCATCGATGCGGCGGTACGTCACGCCAGCCAGCATCTCGACTTGGCGGTTTTTGAGCGAAGTGCGGTGAATCCAGCCGGTGGTTTTGCCCAAGCCGTCACCCACTTTGCTGGTTTTGCGCTGGAGCAGCCAGAGCTTGCGCGTGCTCGGTTCGATGTACGGTGCTTTGAGACCACCCCGCTCGGCGTAGGCGGTGGTCATGGTGTCTTCCTCTTGTTTGTTGTGTGTGTGGCCTGGTTGGTATTTGTCTAAGACCCGACCGCCATCAAGGGCAGTTTAGGGGCCGCATGGCCACGGCAAACAAGGGCACATAGAGTGTTTCCCTTAACGAAAATTCTGTCTAGTTGGAGGTGAAGGCAGGGCAAAGGGCTGGGTTACCATGGTGTCTATGGTCCGGGCCATGTTTCTTTGTTTTCCCCGACCACAACGTGTCAGAGCCAGACTTCTATGCCAGCCAGCAAAAAGACCAACCGTATCCTTGCTTGTGACAACGCCGACCTGGACACGGCGTTTTTGTTGAGCATGCTGGAGGCCGACGGCTACAGCAATGTGACCTGGATCAACGATGCGCGGCAGGTGATACCGTGGTTGCAGCGTGAAGCTTTTGACCTGCTGGTGCTGGACATCGACATGCCCTTCATCAATGGGGTGGAACTCACCCGCTTGATCCGGGAGCAATTTTCTGAAGCTAGCCTGCCGATTCTGGTGATCACCGCCAGCGCTGACAAAGAGGCGCGTAACCTGGCCTTGTTCCATGGTGCCAATGACTATCTGAACAAACCCGTGGATTCGGTCGAGACTTCACTTCGGGTCAGGAATTTGCTCACGATCCGGGATATTTACAAGCGCCAGCAAAACACCGAACTTGAGCTGGAACACAAGGTCAAGATCCGTACCGACAAGCTCGACATGCTGATCAAAAACGGCATCATGATGGCCTCGGAACACGACCGCACCAAGCTGCTGAACCAGATTTTGCTGGAGAGCCAAAAGCTGCTGCACTGTGACGGCGCCACCCTGTACCTGGTGACCGACGACAAAACCCTGCGTTTTGCCCAGCGCACACGTGACGACCAGTTGCCGATGGCAGAAATCCCCCTGTTCCATGCCGACACCGGCCAGCCTGATGAGCGTTTTGTCTCGACCTATGTGGCGTTACACAACACACCGGTGCTGATTGACAACGTCGCACTGGAGACCCGTTTTGACCTGAGCGGCACCCGGCAGTTTGACGAACAAACCGGCTACAAAACCATCTCTTTGTTGACGGTACCGCTGGCCTCCGTCACCGGTGAGGTGGTGGGTGTGCTGCAGTTCATGAATGCTCTGGACGCAGCTACCGGACAGGTCATTGCCTTCGCTCCGGGCATGCTGCATCTGGTGCAAGCGCTGGCAGCGCAGGCGGTGGTGGCGTTGGACAACTTGCAATTGATGGAGGCACAGGAACAGCTGATGGACAACCTGTTCCAGATGATTGCCACCGCCATCGATGCCAAAAGCCCGTACACCGGGCGCCATTGCAGCCGGGTGCCGGAGCTGGCGCTGATGCTGGCCCAGGTGGCGCATGACGACCAGACCCTGTTTGCCGACTTCCGATTTGAAACCGCCGATGAGTGGCGTGAATTCAAGATGGGCGCCTGGTTGCACGACTGCGGCAAGGTCACCACGCCTGAATACGTGATTGACAAAGCCACCAAGCTGGAGACCATCAACAACCGCATCCATGAAATCCGCACCCGGTTTGAGGTGTTGCTGCGTGATGCCGAGATAAACCGTCTGCTGGCGCCGCAAGCTGGGCAAACTGCCGACCAGGCCAACGCGCAGTACGCGGCACGGGCGGCACAGTTGCAGGACGATTTTGCTTTTCTGGCGACCTGCAACACAGGCACCAAGCCGCTGACAGCGCCAGACCTGGCGCGACTGGCGCAGCTGGCGGGCACCACCTGGCTGCGCCATTTTGATGATCAGTTGGGCTTGTCGGTTGCCGAGACCGAGCGCCGCATCGGTGAGCCGGTGGTGCAGCTTCCGGTGCTTGAGCCCTTGCTGGCAGACAAACCACGCCACCTCTTTGAGCGCGATACCTCACACCACATTGACCCGCGTTATGGTTTCAAGATGGAAGTGCCCGAGAAGCTCTATAACCACGGCGAACTCTACAACCTCAGTGTGATTCGCGGCACGCTCACCCTGGAAGAGCGTTTCAAGATCAACGAACACATGATCAGCACCGTGATGATGCTGGAAAACATGCGGTTTCCGAAGTCGCTGCGGCGCGTTCCTGAATACGCCAGCACCCACCACGAAACCCTGACCGGCACCGGTTACCCGCGCCGACTCACCAGTGCAGACTTGTCGATCCCGTCACGCATCATGGCCATTGCCGATATTTTTGAAGCCCTGACCGCACCGGACCGACCCTACAAAAAACCCAACACTGTGTCCGAGGCGATCAAGGTGCTGTTTGAGCTCAAACAAGCGCGCCAGATAGATGCCGATCTGTTTGATCTGTTTCTTAGCTCCGGGCTCCACATAGCGTATGCCCACTGCTTCCTCAAGCCGGAACAGATTGATGAGGTTGACATTGCGGCCTACCTGGGCCCGGTGACCCCCTGAGCACCCGTTGCAACACAGGACCATGTTTGGCCGGACCCGAGCTCATCGCTGGTCCCTGACGTGGCTGGTGCCGGTGGGGGTGGTGGCGCTGTGCCTGTTGGTCACGCTGCTGGACCCGTTGCCGTTGCAGATGGCGCGCAACGGTCTGTTTGATCAGCTCCAGCGCTGGCAGCCGCGTATCTACCGCCCGGCGCCGGTACGCATCATTGACATCGATGACGAGAGTCTTAAGCGGCTGGGCCAATGGCCCTGGCCACGCACCCGCATCGCTGAACTCACCACCCGTTTGTTGGCGGCACAACCGGCGTCCATCGCTTTTGATGTGTTGTTTGCCGAACCCGATCGCACCTCACCCCAGGCCATGCTGGGTCTGTGGCAGGCCTCACCCGCCTTGCGTCAGCAGTTGCAGGCCTTGCCGGACCATGACGCAGTTTTGGCCCACGCCTTGGCGGCAGGCCCGGTGGTGCTGGGTTTTGCGGTCGAGCGACGGGAGCAACCGGGCGCGTTGCCAGAACTCAAGGCGCGTTATGTGGCCACGGGTGAACCGGCCCAACCCTACGTGGCCGCCTTTTCCGGTGCCATCAACCCCCTGCCAGCGCTGGAGGCCGCAGCCAGCGGATTAGGGGCGATCGTTTTCCTGCCGGATGCTGACGGGGTGGTGCGGCGCGTGCCGTTGCTGGTGCGGGTGGGTGACACACTGGCGCCGTCCTTGTTGGCGGAAGCCCTGCGTGTGGCGCAGGGCGCCAAAAACTTCACCACCAAAACCGTGGCGCAAGCCGGTGTTGGCCTGGCCGAGGTGCGCATCGGTCACCAGTCGGTACCCACCACACCGCAGGGTGAGGTGTGGGTGCATTACACCCAACCGGTGGCACAGCGTTCCATCCCGGCCTGGAAGATCCTGGCCGGTGAGGTGAGCGCGTCAGAGTTGGCAGGCAACATCCTGCTGGTGGGTACCTCGGCCCAGGGGTTGTTGGACTTGCGCTTCAACCCGCTGGGTACGGCGCTACCCGGGGTCGAGGTTCATGCGCAGGCGCTGGAGCAGCTGCTCACGGGCGATGGTCTGGTGTACCCGGCCTGGGCCAACGCGCTCCAGTTGGTGCTGGCACTGCTGGGTGGGCTGCTGGTGGGCTTCATTGCCTTGACCTATGGGGCGGTTTTTTCCCTGGCCGCGCTGGTCGCTTTGCTGGCAGCGTTAGGTGCCTTGGTGGCTTATCTTTTTAGCCGGCAAGGGGTGCTTCTGGATGCCTTTAGCCCTTGTATAACGGTTGTTTTTAGCTATATTTTCTCTAGCATCGTGCACCATGCGCAGAGTGAAAAGCGGCAGCGCTGGATACGTCAGGCCTTTTCACGTTATGTGTCACCCAACCTGGTGGCCTATTTGGTCAAACATCCTGGCGCGCTGGAGTTGGGTGGTCGGCGCCAGGACTGCAGTTTTGTCTTCACCGACCTGACGGGTTTCACCAGCTGGCTGGAGCGTATGGACCCAGCGGGTGCGGTGAGCCAGCTCAACGACTATCTGGACGGCATGATCGCCATTGCCTTCAAACATGAGGGCACGTTGGCTCGCATTGTGGGTGATGCCCTGGTGCTGATGTTTTCTGCGCCGGTGGTGCAGACCGATCATCCGCGCCGGGCCTTGACCTGCGCCTGGGACATGCACCAGTTTTCTACCCAGTATGTGGCGCAGCTTGCAGCGCGCGGTGTGGCTTTTGGCTTGACGCGTATTGGTGTGCACAGTGGTGAGGTGATTGTGGGCAATGTTGGTGGCAAGACCCTGTTTGATTACCGCGCGCTGGGCGACCCGATCAACACTGCGGCGCGTCTGGAGAGTGCCAACAAACAGTTTGGTACCTTGTTATGTGTCTCCAAGGCCATCCTCAGCCACTGCCCGGAGTGGCCTGCGCGTCCAATTGGCCAGGTGCTATTGCAAGGCAAAACACAGGCGATTGAAGTGTTTCAGCCGCTCAACCCTGAGCAGGCGGGTGATGCGGCTTATGCCCAGGCGTTTGAACTGCTGCGCCAGCAGTCACCTCAGGCACTGGCGGTGTTCACCGAGCTGGCCACCAAGCGCCCGGCAGACCCGTTGGTGGCATTACATCTGGCCCGGTTACGCGCTGGGCAGCTCGGTGATGTGCTGGTGCTGACCAGCAAATAATTCCGTTTCTAAATCACCCGTGTCGTTGTTGCTTCGCCTTGTCGTGCGTCAGCACTGTCTTCGGCTCCGCGCCTAGACACGAATGATTTGGAAACGGAATAAGTTCAGCGCACGATCACTTCCACCCGCCGGTTGCGCGGCTCGTCGGTGTCATCTGGGGTGGCCACCAGCAGGTTTTTTTCACCGTGCGATTCAACAGACAGCCGTTCTGTGCTGACCCCGGCGTCACGAATCAACGCTAATACCTGTTTGGCGCGTGACAAACCAAGCGCATAGTTGGCACTCGCTGTCCCCTTGGTGTCGGTGTGGCCAATCACGGCCACATCCACGCCTGGGCGCTGGCTGATGTCCTCCTTGATCTTGGGGATCTCAGACTGTGAAGCTTCAGTCAACACGGCTTGGCCGGTTTCAAAATACAGCAGATAGCTGACGGGTTTTTTCGGACTGGCGGCCAGCGCGGCGCCAAACGTCGCCTGCAGCTTCTCCTCACTGAGTGTGAAGGTGTCGCTGCGGGACCCACCAATAAACGCCCCCTGGTTTTTTTGGTCGAGTAATACCTGCCCTTGCGAGCTGGTGACCATCACCTTGCCCAGCGCGCCGTTCTCATCGGGCAGCAACACCACATAGTTTTTGGCACACCCGGTCAAGCTCAGCAGCAGCACACTTGCCAGCAACCAAGACCGCATGGTGACCGTTGGGATGATGTGTTTCCAGGCCATGGCTTAATCCGGAACCACCAGCGCCACAAAGTGGGTGCCACGCACACCAATGGTGCCCGTGGGTGTGCGTACCGACACCGCCGAGGGCTTGAGCTTGGCAATCATCCCAGAGACATAGTTGAGTGAACCCTTGCCCAGGCTGGCGCCAAGTTTGAGTTCATCCTGGGACGGGTTGAACAGGTACTCGTCCACCACAAATTCGGTATCCGGGCCGATTGACAGCAGGGTGTTGTCGCTGAGCGTGATGCCCAAACTTGAGGCCTTGCCAGTTTTCAGCACATCGGTCGCTTTCACCGGCGTGCCGGGCACGGCTTTGACGCTGTGGCCAGTGGCTACCACCATGGCGTCACCTTGCACTGTCTTGATGTAACCAATCACCGTCTCATCAGCCAGGGCCGCTGTTGTGGCCAGGCAAAGTGCCAGTGCCCCAGCCGGAAAAAATGGTTTGAAATTCATGCTGTGTTCCTATCAAAAGTGCGGCGTCTGTTCCGAAGTTGGCCTGGGTTCGTGTGGCCAGGGCTGCCTTGTCGCCGTCTGCGTTTTTCCGCAATATTGGTCTGCATCCTACCAGCGACCTGCTGGTTGGCCGAAGACCCTGGTGGCCAGTTGCCATGGGTATGCCAACATGTCACACCAGTATTTTGACTCAGTCATATGACTCAAAACATCAGCCGCCGCTGGCTCACAAAGTGGCGTGGCTCCTGACTCATCGGGTCGGTGAAGGCCAGTTCTCGTGCCAGCAGTTGTAGTGGGTGGGCATGGTCGATCTGGCCCTCGGGAGTCAGCTCGGGGTACAACCCATCGTTGAGGATCGGCAAACCCAGTGCCAGCATGTGCACGCGCAGCTGGTGGCGCTGGCCGGTCACTGGTCGCAAGGCATACCGTGCCAAGTCGCCGTGCACCTGCATCACATCGATGTGGGTCTGCGCATTGGGCACACCTGGCACCTCGTGTTGCAGCATGAAGTGGCCGGCCTCGGTGATGCGACTCTGGCGCGTCTGTGGCATCGGCACATCTGAGCGCCAGGGGGCAATCGCGTGGTAGGTTTTTTGCACGCGGTGCTGGCTGAACAGGGCACTGTAGGCGGCACGGCTGCTGGGTTGTTTGGAAAACATCACCAGCCCTGCGGTGTCGCGGTCAATGCGGTGGATCGGCACCAAGTCATTGAGGCCGAGCTTGTTTTTGAGCCGCACCAGCACCGTCTCAGTCAGATAGCCGCCGGATGGCACCACTGGCAAAAAGTGCGGCTTGTCCACCACCAGCAGATGCTCGTCCTGGTACAGCACCACCTCGTCGAACGGGATGGGCGGCTCGTTGGGCACCTCGCGGTAGTAATACAGCCGGGTGTGGGCCGGGTAGGGCGGCTGGCAAGCCTGTTCGGGGCTGATGGTGACGCCGTGCTCGTTGATCACGTTGCCGCGTGCCAGACGCTCCAGCCAGGTGTGGGGCGCAACATTGGGGAAACGCTCGGTCAGAAACGCGATCAGGCTTGGCCAGGGGCCAGCGGGCAGGCCGACACAGCTGGGGCCGACACCGTTGCGGTTGGGTGGTTTAAATCCGCTCAAACACCAGATCCCAGACGCCGTGGCCTAGTTTGAGGCCGCGGTTTTCGAACTTGGTCAGTGGCCGGTAGTGTGGCTTGGGGGCGTAGCCTTGTAGTTCCGGGTGAGCCAACAAAGCGGTGTTTTTGAGCAGCGGCTCGGCACTCAGCACTTCCAGAATCTGCTCGGCATAGGCCTGCCAGTCGGTGGCGCAGTGGATGTAGCCGCCGACTTTGAGGCGCGCTGCCAGCTTGGCCACCAGCGGGCCCTGGATCAGGCGGCGCTTGTTGTGGCGGGCCTTGTGCCAGGGGTCGGGGAAAAAGATGTGCACGCCGTCCAGGCATTGTTCGGGCAACATGTGGTCAATCACCTCCACCGCGTCGTGGGCGCAGATGCGGATGTTGTGCAGGTCCTGTTCACCAATGCGTTTGAGCAGCGCCCCCACGCCCGGGTCATGCACCTCGCAGCACAGGAAGTGGGTGTCCGGCAACAGCGCGGCAATGTGGGCGGTGGCCTCACCCATGCCAAAACCAATTTCCAGCACCAATGGCCTGGGTTTGATGTCATTTTGGTCTGTAGCCCTTGTCGTATCTGGGAAAGCAGCTACAAAATCAAGAGTTCCTTGCTGGTACGGCAGCAGAAACTGCGGGCCCAGCTCACTCAGGGCCTTGGTCTGGCCTGCGGTGGTGCGCCCGGTGCGTTTGACAAAACTGCGGATGGCGCGTCGCTCAGGGCTGGCTGGGGCTAAGGGGGTGTCTTGGGTCATGGTGTGGGTGGTCAAAGTGCAGCGGATTGTAGATTTGCATAAAAAAGCGATCAAAATAGCCCGCTTGTCGTCCGTCTTTTATCACCGGGCCTGATCTCATGCCAGACAACCCTGCACTTCGCGCCAGTGCCTCGACGCCCGAGGCGGGCGCTGCGCGTCGTCTGCAGGCGATTTTGGATGCCTTGCCGGACTTGTTGTTTGAGGTGGATTTGGCGGGCCGGTATCTGGACTACCACTCGCCGCGCACCGACTTGCTGGCAGCTCCGCCTGAGGCCTTCATTGGCAAGACACTGCATGAACTTTTGCCCAAAGACACCGCCGACACCTGTCTGACCGACTTGCATGAGGCCAACGTCAAAGGTTTTTCGCAGGGTTGCCGTATTGAATTGATGCTGCCGGGTGGGCTGAGCTGGTTTGAACTGTCGGTGTCGCGCAAGGACAATGGTCCGGATCAACCGGTCAGCTTCATTGTGTTGTCGCGTGATGTCAGCCAGCACGTTGTGGCTGAGCGCAAATTGCAGCGGCTGACCCAGCTCTATGCCGCCCTGAGCCAGTGCAACCAGGCGATTGTGCGATGCAAGAGCGAGGCCGAGTTGTTCCCCATCATCTGCGCCGATGCGGTCAAGTTTGGTGGCATGAAATTGGCCTGGATTGGGGTTATGGACGCCGGCAGCGGGGTGATTGTGCCGGTGAGCTGGTCGGGCGAAGGTGCGGACGCCATCCGAGACCTGGTCATCACCACCAACACGGATACAAGCCTGGGGCTGGGACCGTCTGACCGCGCCTTGCTTGCCGGTGAACCCTACTGGTTTCAGGATTTTGCCAATGACCCGAATGCCCAGGTCTGCCACAACCGCGCCAGGACCTATGGCTGGGGCGCTGCCGCATCCTTGCCGCTGCACCGGCGTGGCCAATTGGCGGGTTTGCTGACGGTGTACGCCGGCGAGGCCCACGCGTTTGACGAGGCGGCGCGCTCGCTGTTGCTGGAAATGGCAATGGATATCAGCTTTGCGCTGGACCGTTTTGCCGACGAGGCGGACCGTTTGCATACACAGACCAGCCTGCGCGAGAGTGAAGAGCGTTACCGCAAGGCGTTTCACACCAGTCCGGATGCGGTCAACATCACCCGTTGCTCAGATGGCATGTACCTGGATGTCAACCAGGGTTTTGAGCGCCTCACTGGTTGGACGGCCGCAGATGTGGCGGGCAAAACCGCGTTGGAGCTCAACATCTGGAGTCATGCCAAAGATCGCGAACGCATGGTGGATAGCTTGCGCCGCGCGGGCCAATGCCAGAATCTGGAAGCCGACTTCTGCCGCAAAGATGGCTCTGTGTTAACGGGGCTGATGTCGGCCACGCTGGTGCGTTTGAACGATGTGGACTGTGTCCTGTCCATCACCCGTGACATCACCGACAAAAAACGTGCGGACGCACGCATCACCCAACTGGCACAGTTTGACCAGCTCACCGGTCTGCCCAACCGCAGCGAGTTGCAGGCGCGTTTTGACTTTGTGCTGCATCTGGCGCAGCGCAGTGGTGATGGTTTGGCGCTGATGTTCCTGGATCTGGACCACTTCAAAAACGTCAACGACACACTCGGTCACAGCATGGGCGACCGTCTGCTGGTGCAGGTCGCCAAGCGCCTGAGTGCCGTACTGCGTGCAGGGGACACCTTATCACGCATGGGCGGGGACGAGTTCATCCTGCTGCTGCCTTCGGTATCCGAGGAGAGTGCCAGCCAGATTGCCTTGAAGCTGTTGGCCGTGATGTACGAGCCGTTCAAGATGGGTGACTATGAACTGGTCAGCACCCTGTCGATTGGCATTGCCCTGTACCCGTATGACGGGTTGGATTTTGAGACCTTGTCCAAAAACGCCGATACCGCGATGTACCGCGTCAAGCAGGCCAGCCATAACAATTTTGCTTTTTTCACCCAGGAGATGCAGTCACATTCGGCGCGCAAGTTGCAGCTTGGCAACGCTTTGCATTTCGCTCTGGCGCGCGGCGAGTTTTCGCTGCATTACCAGCCTCAGTTGTCACTGCAGGATGGCCACATCATCGGGGCGGAGGCCTTGTTGCGCTGGCAGCACCCGGAGATGGGCAGCTTGTCGCCCACAGAATTCATTCCGATTGCCGAGGACAGTGGCCAGATCCTGGTCATTGGTGAATGGGTGTTGCGCACCGCAGTGACACAACTCAAGCGCTGGCTCGACCAAGGCATGACGCCGATGGTGGTGGCGGTGAACCTGTCGGCGGTGCAATTTCGCCACCCCAATCTGCTGACGATGGTGATGCAGATCCTGGACGAGGTGGGTTTGCCACCCCAGTACCTGGAACTGGAGCTGACCGAGGCCATGGCCATGGACAACCCGCTGGCCGCCATTGCGCTGATGAACCAGTTGCACGAGCGTGGCATCCGCCTGGCGATTGACGACTTTGGCACCGGCTACTCGTCCTTGAGTTACCTGAAGAAGTTCAATGTGTCCAAACTCAAGATCGACCAGAGTTTTGTGCGTGACCTCAGCGACGGTCCGGATGACAAAGCCATCGTCACTGCCATCATCAACCTGGCGGCCAGCCTGAACCTCAAGACCATCGCCGAGGGTGTGGAGTCGGCCAGCCAACTGGCTTTTTTACGTCTGCAGGGCTGCGACGAAGTGCAGGGCTATTACTTCAGCAAACCGCTGCCGACGCCCGCGTTTGAGGCTTTTGTGCGCGAGCAGCAACCCGTGTTGTGAATCCCGCCTGGGCTACCGTTATCAGCGCGGTTTCTTTGCTCTGGTTTTAAAAAAATATGCTTCAGGGTACACACCACCGCGTTTGCCATTGGCTGACATAAAAGGCCAGCGCCTCGGCCAGCGGGCCTGGGTGCGGCAACAGCCCCAGTGCTTGGGCCGCCAGGTTGAGCGCGGCCAACGGCTGCTGCAGGTCCAACGCGGCGGCGCCGTTTTGTTTGGAGAGTTTTTCACCATTGGCGCCCAGCACCAGCGGTGTGTGCAAGTAGCGCGGTGTGGGCAGGCCCAAGGCGTGTTGCAGCAGGATTTGCCGGGCGGTATTGTCGACCAGGTCGGCGCCGCGTACCACATCGGTGATGCCCTGCGCGGCGTCATCCACCACCACCGCAAGCTGGTAAGCAAAACAACCGTCAGCCCGTTTGAGCACAAAGTCACCCACGACTGCGTCCACGTCCTGCTGCTGGCTGCCCAGGCGGCGATCCAGCCACTGGGTGGGCTGGGTCAGCGGTTCGGTGTGCAGGGCAGGTGGCGCTTGAAATACTATTGAATCAATAGCTACTAGTCCTTTGTGTATAAGGGCTATAGGCACATTTTTCATATAAATGTCGGTGCGCAGGCGCCAGGCTGGTGCGGTGCTGCTCTGTCGCCTGGAGCGGCAGGTGCCTGGGTACACCAGTTCACCGTGGCGCGGTTTGCCGGTGCCTTGTTGGAGCAGCGCGGCCTCAATTTGTTTGCGGGTGCAACTGCACGGGTAAGCCAAGCCCGACTGCACCAGCGCCTGCAGTGCCTGTTGGTAGAGCCTGGTGCGTTGGGATTGGTACAGCGGTGGCTGGTCTGGGGTCAGGCCACACTGACCGAGTTGCTGCAATATGAATTCACCCATGCCGGGCAGGCAACGGGTGCTGTCCACGTCCTCAATGCGCACCAGCCAGCTACCGCTGTGTGCACGGGCATCGAGCCAACTGGCCAGCGCCGCCACCAGTGAACCTGCGTGTAACGGTCCGGTGGGTGAGGGAGCAAAACGACCGATGTAGTGGCTCATGGCGGGCACGTCGGAACCTTAACTCGTTGTGACACGCACACGGCGGGCGCTTTCCTCAAACGGGTGGCGCCGCGACCAACGACCAACTGCGGTGGCTGCCACGCAGCGTGAACCAAAGTTGTGCCGCTGTTAGCCTGCTGACGTGCTGGTTACAGCACCGCCAGCGCCAGTTCCAGCCCCGAGACAAAGGCGTTTTCCACCCGGTAACCTTGGCACCAATCTCCACACAGGCCCAGCCCTTGCTCGGCGTTGAACAAGTGGCTTTGACCCAGCGTCTGGCGTGTTTTGGCATACAGCCAGCGATGGCTGTCCACAAGCGCGGGCTCGGCGTGGATGCCGGTCACTTCAGCAAACGCTTTGAGCAGCTTGGCCTGGACCCGACCCGGGTCGTCTTGCAGGTGTTCTTGTGACCATTCGGCGCTGGCTTGTACCGTCCATCGTTCGATCGAGGTGCGACCGGGTTTGCTGGACTCACGCGCCAGCCAGGCAATGCGGTGGTGTTTGCTGCGCGCCGCACTCCACTGCGGGCCCAGGGTCGACAAATCGGGTTGCATGGCCTGGGGAAAGGCCAGCATCAGAGTCCAGCAGGGTGCCATGTCAACGTCTTTGAGCAAGGGCAGCCAGGTCTCAGCCAGCTTCGAAGTTTGTAGCAAACTCTGCGCTTGAGGACTGGGGATGGCCAACATAACAGCATTAAAGCCGGAGTGCACATGGCGCGCGTCGTCAGGGCCCTCGGTGCGCAATTGCCAGTGGCCGGGTTTGAGTGCATCCGGTTCGATCTGGGTCACCCGGGTGTGTAACTCGATCTGGCTGGGCGCCTTCAGGTCCTCGGCCCAGCCCGCCACCAGCGACGACATGCCCGGCACGCCGACCCAGTGCGGCTCGCTGACCGGTGCGCTGGGTGTGTTGACCTGACCGACCTCATTGATCATCTGCACCGTATTGGCGCTCCAGCGTTTGACCAGCCGCGGCGAGGTTTCCAGTGCCATGACAAAGCGTGGGTCACGTGCGGTGAAGTATTGGGTGCCATGGTCAAACGAGCCAAAGGCGCTGTCGCGAGTGGCCATGCGACCACCCAGACCGCCGCTTTTTTCAAACAGGGTGACGGTGTGGCCCGCTTGCACCAGGGTGCGTGCGCAGGTGACACCTGCCATGCCCGCGCCGATGACGGCGATGTGTTGGCGAATGCGGGGGGATTTGTTCATGTTGTTGTCTCCAGAGGTAAAGGTGTGTGGGCGTGGTTTGTTGTTTTGACAGGCAAGTTGTCTCCCGCCGTTATCACCGACTTTACACGCCCCGGTGACGCTGCAGCAAAGCGGCGCGGGTGGTTGCGCTGCCCAGCGCGTCCAGCCACCACTGCAGCGCCCGTCCGGGCGTGCTGCTGCTGGCGCGCCAGGCGTAGTTGACGCCGATGATGCGGGGTGCACGCACCGTGTTGCGGGCCACCAGCCGCCCGGTGGCAATGTGATCCACCACCATCGATTCGGGCAAAAAACCGCAGCCCAGACCGCGGATGTGGGCGTCGAGCTTGTCCTGCATGGTGGCCACGGTTAACACGTCCTGGCCACCCAGCAGCCCGATGGTCATGCCACGGCCGCGGCTGATGGTGTCGGCCACCGCAACGGCACGGTGTTGGCGCAACTCGTCATCACACAGCGGTTCAACTGAACTGGCCAGCGGGTGATGTGGCGCCACCACAAACACAAAACGCACCTCACCCAGCAACTGGCTGTGCAGGCCGATGTTTTGTGTCATATCGGCCACACCCAGGGCCAGGTCGGCCTGGCCGCTGGTCAGTGCTTCGAGAGTGCCCGACAGGGTTTCGTCGCGTAGCCGGATGCGGGTGGGGGGAGCGCCCTCCAGAAAATGTTCACACAGCTCCATCACCGTGGCTTTGGCAATGATGGCGTCCACGGCGATGGTGAACTGCGGCTCCCAGCCGGTGGCCACACGTTTGACACGGTTGGCCACCGCGTCAATCTCCTGCAGCAGGCGTTCTCCCTCGCGCAGCAGCTCCAGCCCGGCCTGGGTGGCCACGGCCTGGCGTGAACTGCGGTCAAATAGCAACACGTCCAGCGCGTCTTCCATCTGGCGCACCCGGTAAGTCAGGGCGCTGGGCACCATGCCCAAGGCTCGCGCAGCAGCGGCAAAACTGCCGGTGTCGGCAATGGTTTGCAGCATGGCGAGGGCTTCCGGGGTCAAAACCTTGCGTGCAGTTTGCATGGTCGACATTCTTTTATTCGAAATGTTTGAATGATGCCATCAAAACCTCAGGGTGACGACAGAGGTGTGCCCGGCTAAAGTAGCCATTGTCCCATTCACCCAAGGAGTTACCTTGATCCAACTCAGACCTTCCCAAGAGCGCGGATATGCCGACCACGGTTGGCTCAAATCGTTCCACAGCTTCTCGTTTGCGGGTTATTTCGACCCAGCACACATGGGTTGGGGCAATCTGCGGGTGATCAACGAGGACCGCATCGCACCTGGCAAGGGTTTTGGCACCCATGGCCACCGCGACATGGAGATTGTGTCTTATGTGATGTCGGGCGCTTTGGCGCACAAGGACAGCATGGGCAATGTGCAGACCATTCAGCCCGGCGAGGTGCAGCGCATGAGCGCTGGGCGGGGTGTGCAGCACAGTGAGTACAACCATGCCGCTGATGACACCACCCATTTCCTGCAAATCTGGATCTTGCCCAATGTGCAGGGCATTGAGCCGGGCTACGAGCAAAAAACATTCGATGACAACAGCAAGCAGGGCTGCCTGCGTCTGGTGGCCTCCCCGGACGGCGCCCAGGGTTCCGTCACCTTGCATGCCGACGCGCGCATGTATGCAGGTTTGTTCGATGTTGGGCAAACTGCCGACCTGGCTTTGGCCGCACAACGCAAGGCCTACGTGTTTCTGGTGCGTGGTGAGTTGCTGGTCAACGGCCACACGCTGCATGCGGGCGACGCCGCCTTGATCGATAACGAGCCTCAACTCACGCTGTCGGGCGGGGTTGACGCCGAGGTGCTGGTGTTTGATTTGTCTGCCTGATGTGTCCCCGGACCGGGTCCGGGCGGTGTTTAACGGTGTCAGTTGTTTTTAGTTAACCTACTTTAGGAGTTTTCTCATGGCAAAAGTTGCAGTTGTTTTCCATTCCGGCTACGGCCACACCCTGCGCATGGCGCAATCTGTGGCCGATGGCGCCGGCGCCGAGCTGGTGGCGATTGACGCCGAAGGCAATGTGTCCGAGGCCGGTTGGGCCAGCCTGGAGGCGGCTGACGCCATCATCTTTGGCAGCCCCACCTACATGGGCACCGTGAGCTGGCAGTTCAAGAAATTTGCCGACGCGTCGAGCAAGCAGTGGTTTGGCCAGACCTGGAAAGACAAGGTGTTTGCCGGTTTCACCAACAGCGCCACCATGAACGGCGACAAGTTGTCCACCCTGCATTACCTGTTCACCCTGGCGATGCAGCACAGCGGCATCTGGGTTGGCACCGGCACCATGCCCAGCAACACCAAAGCGGCACAGCGCAACGACATCAATTTTGTCGGCTCGTTCAGCGGCGCCATGGCGCAGTCACCGTCCGACGCGTCGCCGGCTGAAATGTTGCCCGGTGATCTGGAAACCGCGCGCCTGTTTGGCCAACGTGTGGCGGCTGTCACGGCCAAGTTCAAAGCCTGATCAAAGCCAAAAACTTGCCCCCGCCTTTTCGCAGGTGGTATTGAAGCCCTGCACACCCGGCCCTTTGGCCGGTTTTTTTTTGCAAAGTGGCGGTCTCACGGGTGAGGCTGCGAGTTTGCCAATATATATCTTTTGAGGCTATAGCCCTTATAAATAAAGGACGTATAGCTATTGATTGAGTAGTATTTACATGGCCTTGAGGTGCTGCCGACGCTGGTGCAGGCGGCTGTCAGCGGGGGCTGGGCGGCGCAGGGCAAAATCTGTGCAAAACAACCTGACCGGCCAGCCATGCACCCAGCCCAATCTCCTTTTTGCGCCTTTGATGTGCGTTTGTTGCCTGCTGCTTTTATGACTGGCGGATTGTTACTGGGCAATCAGGCGCTGGCCCAGGTGGATGCGTTGGTGTCCGAAAAAGACTTCTTGTCCGAGATGCCGATTGTGTTGAGTGTGTCGCGCTTGCCGCAGCGGCTTGATGAGACACCCGGTGCTGTGACGGTTCTGGATCGTGACATGATTCACCAGTCCGGCGCGCGTGATGTGGCCGATTTGCTGCGTCTGGTGCCGGGTTTTCAGGTGAGCAATTCGTTTGAGAGTGTGGCGCCGCTGGTCAGTTACCACGGTGCATTTGACGCCTACTCGAACCGGCTGGAGGTGCAGATTGACGGGCGTTCGGTGTATTCACCGTACTTCATCGGCAGCGTCGGCCCGGGGCTGGAGACGGTGGCGATCGAGGACATTGAACGCATTGAGGTGCTGCGTGGCTCCAACTCGGCCGCGTATGGAGCCCGGGCGATGTTGGGGGTGATCAACATCGTGACCCGTGACACCGCCGACACACTGGGGGCGCTAGGTGCCGTCACCGTGGGTGAGAACGGCATCCGCGACAACCTGGCGCGGCTTGGCTGGGGTGACGGGCGCGGTACCTTTCGTTTGACGGCGGACACCCGTGAAGACGACGGCTTGTCGGGGTCCAATGGCCAGAGCCGGGTGTCGCGTATCAACTTTCGCGCGGATATCCGGCCCAATGGGGTGGATGAAGTACAGCTGCGCCTGGGCGCCATGGCCATTGATTCGGGCCGAGGTATGGCAGGGGAAAGCGGCAACGCCTTGCGCCGGTTTAGCTTTGATTCAGCCTATGCCCAACTCGATTACAAACACATTCTGAGTGCGGACGAAGATGTGTCGCTCAAGCTGTCGCACACGCAAGAGAGTTACACCGATTCGTTTCCCTACGCGCTGCAACAGCTGAACCCGATCCGTAACTACTTGAACGACGCTGCTTACTTCAGCAGTCACCCGTTTTCGGCGAGTGACATCTACAACGTCACCGGCGATGGCACGGCCAGCAGTGATGTGGTGACCTTGCAGCATACGCTGCGTTACGGTGACGCGCTGAGTCTGGTGTGGGGTGGTGAATACCGCAGCGAGCGCATTGAGTCTGCTGCCATCTACAACACGGACAGCACCTTTGTGAACGAATTCACCCGGCTGTTTGGCAATGTGGAGTGGCGGCTCGCTAAGAACTGGTTGCTCAACCTCGGGGCGCTTGCCGAACACAGCAGTGATACGGCTGACTCGGTGGCGCCGCGCCTGATGCTCAACTGGCACGTGACCCCGGGACACACCTTGCGAGCCGGTGTTTCCAAAGCGTATAGACCTGCCAGCAACTTTGAGCGTTATGCGGATGTCCGGTATTTTTGGAATGGTCATCAGGCGTTGCAGACAGTGCGTGGCAACAGCCAGCTGCAAGCTGAAGAACTGGTGAGCAGAGAGTTGGGTTATCTGGGGGAGTTTTCGAACTGGCGCATGTCGCTGGACGTTCGCTTGTTTGATGAACAGATCAAGCACTTCATCCGCATGCAGGGTGAGTTGCCCAAGTCCTATGTCAACGACGAGAACTTTGCCATTCGCGGGATCGAATACCAGCTCAAATGGCAGCCCTGGGAGGGCGCGCAGTTGCTCCTGAATCAGACCTATACCGACATCACCACCGTCCAACCCGGTGATGCCCTGGCTGCGCCACAGTTGGCCAGCACCTTGAGCTATGCCCAGAAACTGCCTGGGCAGGTGCATGTGGCACTGACACATTTCGATAGTCGCCGGTGGACGTCGTTTGACGGCAATGAAAATGATGCCCAAGCCACCCGGCGCACCGATTTTCGCCTGGCCAAGGCCATGCGCTGGGGTTCCCGCCGCGGCGAGATTGCACTGGTGGTGCAAAACGTGGGTTCCGCTTACAGCGACTTCAAAAAAGAATTCTTGTTCCACAAGCAGGCGTATGTCACGCTGCGACTGGAAGACTGAGCCCGGCTGATGGCGATTGTGTTGCGCTCTGTGTTGCTGGCCTTGGCCTGCGCCCTGCTGGGAGGCGGAGCCTGGGCGCAGGTGCCTGCGCCGGATGGCGTGGCCCGCGTGCTCATTGTCAGCAGCGACACGGCGGTCGTTTACACCCAAACTGCCGAGGCGTTGACTGATTACCTGGTACACCAAGGTATCCCACGTAGCGACATTGCGCAGTCGCTGGTCTCTGAAATGACCATGCGGCTCAAATCGGGCCAACCACCGCGACCTGGCATTTTTGTGGCGCTGGGCAGCGAGGCCACACAACTGCTGGCGGCAGCGGGTACGCAGGCGCCAGTCTTGAGTGCCCTGATCCCACGCAGCAGTTTTGAGCATATTCTGCGTAGCCACGGCAAGGTGGTTTCTGCCCGCTTGAGCGCGATCTATCTGGATCAGCCGCTGGCACGCCAGTTGGCGCTGGTTCACCTGGCGTTTCCGCAGGCAAAACGACTGGGTGTCCTGTGGGGTGCCGAGTCCTCGGACCGGGCAGCTGGTCTGAGGGCGCTGGTGGTTGCCAGCGGCCTGGAACTGCAGGAGACACGAGTCACCCAGCCGCAGGACTTGCCCTTGGCCCTGGCGCAGGTGTTGGGTGGTAGTGATGTGTTGCTGGCGTTGGCCGATCCGGCCATTTTTAACAGCGCTACCATCCAGAATATTTTGATGTCGAGTTTTCGTGCACGCATTCCCTTGGTTGCTTTTTCGCCTGCCTATGTGCGTGCCGGTGCCGTGCTGGCGGTGTACACCACGCCAGTGCAGGCGGCTCATCAGGCCGCGGAGGTGACGCTCGGGGTGCTGCGCGGCAAACCGCTGCCGGAGCAAGCGCTGGAGCCCAATGATTTTGAAGTAGGGGTGAATGCGCAAGTGGCGCGCGCTCTTGATGTGTCACCCGATGCGCAGGCCTTGCGTTCTATCTTGCGGCGCCTGGAACGCTTGCCATGAAAATGCTCAACATTCGCACCCGTTTGCTGCTGGCTGCTCTGTTGCCGCTGATTCTGATCAGCAGTCTGTTGGGACCGTGTTTTTGCTGGCCCGATTTGGTGATATGCAAGCTGCCTACGACCAACGCAATCGTGCGGTGGTGCGCCAGGCCGCCGTGGCCAGTGAATATGGCCTGTTTTCGGGCAACCGGCTGCAACTTCAGGCGCTGGTCACCGGCGCTATGCAAGAGATGGATGTGCGTTGGGTGGCGATTCTGAATGGTCGTGGTGAGGTACTGGCCAGTGCGGGTCAATCAGACCAGGCTTTTTCGTTGCCGATGAGTACGCTGGAAATGCAGGGTTTTGCATCTGACCGGCGGCTTGATTGGTTGTCCCAGCCAGTGCTCCCCAGCACCATCCAACTCGACGACCTGTTTGAGAGCAATGGCGTAGAGGCGACCCAGCACCCCCCACAACTGGGTCAGGTGGTGATGGTGTTTTCGCGTCAGAGTATAGACAAGCGCAAACACGACATGTTGCTCTCGGGTGGGGCAATTGGCGCCTTGAGTTTGCTGTTTGGCATGGTTCTGGCCGTGGTTTTGAGCCGCGGTGTGATCCGCCCGATCACCCGCATCACCCAATTGGTGGAGCGCATTGGCCGGGGCGACTTTGCGGCCGTGGACAAGTTGCGCGACCAGGTGGCTGCGAACGACCCGTTGCAGGAGTTGCAAAGTCATATCCACCTGATGGCCAACCGCCTGTCTCAGGCGCATGGCGAGCTGGAGCAGCAGGTGGATCTGGCCACCCACGCCCTGCGTGAGAAAAAGGAAGAAGCCGAACAAGCCAATCTGGCCAAGTCGCGGTTTTTGGCTGCAGCCAGCCATGACTTGCGCCAGCCGACCCATGCGCTGGGGATGTTTGTGTCGCGCCTGGCGCAGTTGCCGCATGACCGGCAGACCGGCGAGCTGATTCACAACCTGGACGCTTCGGTGCGGGCCATGCAAAACCTGCTGGATGGTTTGCTGGACATTTCTCGCCTGGAAGCGCGTGCAGTGCAGGTGAACCGGCGGCCCTTTGCCTTGGCGGCGCTGTTTGACCAGTTGCAGCAGGACTTAAGCGCCCAGGCCGCCGAGAAAGGCTTGCGCCTGCGTGTGCGCTCTACCCAACTGTGGGTGATGAGTGACGCCACCCTGATTTACCGTGTGTTGCTCAACCTGGTGGGCAATGCCTTGCGTTACACCGACCAGGGCGGTGTGTTGGTGGTGGCACGCCAACGTTCGTCTGGCCAGGTTGAATTGCAGGTCTGGGACAGTGGCATAGGCATTGCGCCGGAGCACCAGCAAGCGGTTTTTACTGAGTTTTATCAGGTCGGTAATGCGGCACGCGACCGCACCAAAGGCTTGGGTTTGGGGCTCAATATTGTGCAGCGCACGGTCAAGTTGCTGGACCACCCGTTGGTGATGGTGTCGCGGCCTGGCAAAGGAACGCGGTTTACCCTGAGCTTGCCCGGTGCAGTGGGCAAGCATGAGTCTGTTGAAGAGCTTCCCAAGGAAAAACCGGTGCCGGATGATTTGCGCGGCAGATGCGCCTTGGTGGTGGAGGACGAT
>WSSedL1CaDRAFT_10000616_pt1 | contig 24264 bp, 19 predicted proteins | sample WetSurSL1Cattail_FD_9464 | JGI IMG/M metagenome (IMG submission 9464)
AAACCGGTGGTGAGGCGGTCCTCGCGGTGAACCCTGCGTGCCTCACGCTCTATTTGGAAAGGAAACACCATGGTCAGCGCTGTATTTCACTCACCACTGGAAGCTTCTGGCTCAGTGACTTCCACTTCTTCCAGCTCACAAGATACTATGAAAAAAATAGCTATCAGCCTTGATTCAAAAATGGCTACAGGCCTAAAAGACAAAGAAAATCCGGGCTACGACTGGCGCGACCTGTGGCTAGCTGTGTTGCCGCCGCTGTTGGGGCTGGGGTTGCTGGTTGGCATCTGGGCGCTGGTAAGCATCAGCACCGCCAGCAGCATCCCCTCACCCACCGACACCTTCAAACAAGCCGTGGTGATCTTCAGTGACCCGTTTTACCGCAACGGCCCAAACGACCAGGGCGTGGGCTGGAACATTCTGATGAGCCTGGAGCGTGTGGCCGTGGGTTTTGGCCTGGCGGCGCTGGTGGGCATCCCCGCCGGTTTTGCGATTGGCCGTTTTGAGCTTTTGAGCCGGATGTTCAACCCGCTGATCAGCCTGCTGCGCCCGGTGTCACCACTGGCCTGGCTGCCGATTGGTCTGCTGGTGTTCAAGGGGGCCAATCCAGCGGCGATCTGGACGATTTTCATCTGCAGCATCTGGCCCATGATCATCAACACCGCTGTGGGTGTGCAGCGTGTGCCGCAGGACTACATGAACGTGGCCCGCGTGTTGAACCTGAGCGAGTGGAAGATCCTCACCAAGATTCTGTTCCCCTCGGTGCTGCCCTACATGTTGACCGGTGTGCGCCTGGCGGTGGGCACCGCCTGGCTGGTGATTGTGGCGGCCGAGATGTTGACCGGTGGTGTCGGCATCGGCTTCTGGGTCTGGGACGAGTGGAACAACCTCAACGTCAAAAACATCATCATCGCGATTTTTGTGATTGGTGTCGTTGGCCTGATCCTGGAATACGCGCTGGTGCGGATTGCCACCGCGTTCACCTTCGAAGAAGTCAAAAACTGATTCAACCTGACCAAGGAATACACCATGCACGCCAACCAAACCACCAAGTTCATCGACATCGTGGGTGTCGAACAGACCTTCAAAACCAAAAAAGGTCCGTTTTGTGCATTACAGGGCATCAACCTGACCGTGGCCAAAGGGGAATTTGTCGCCCTGATCGGCCACTCGGGCTGTGGCAAATCAACCCTGCTGAACCTGATCGCCGGGTTGACCACGCCCACCCAAGGCCATTTGTTGTGTGACAACCGCGAAATCGCCGGCCCCGGGCCGGACCGTGCGGTGGTGTTCCAGAACCACTCGCTGTTGCCATGGCTGACCTGTTTTGAGAACGTCTACCTGGGCGTTGAGCGGGTGTTTGGCTCAGCTAACAAATCCACCGGTGCCGCGTCGGAAAACAAGACGCAACTGTCTGCGCGCACCCAGGCGGCGCTGGACATGGTGGGTCTGACGGCGGCATCCCACAAGCGCCCCGGAGAAATCTCGGGTGGTATGAAACAACGTGTTGGCATTGCCCGTGCACTGGCGATGGAGCCCAAAGTGCTGTTGATGGACGAGCCTTTTGGGGCACTTGACGCACTAACCCGCGCCAAGCTGCAGGACGAGTTGCTCGACATCGTCGCCCGCACCCACAGTACGGTGGTGATGGTGACACACGATGTGGACGAGGCCGTGCTGCTCTCCGACAAGATCGTGATGATGACCAATGGGCCCAGCGCCACGATTGGCGAGGTGCTGGCCGTGGACCTGCCGCGCCCGCGCAGCCGGGTCGCACTGGCTGATAGCCCGCAGTACCTGCATTACCGCAAAGCCGTGATCGACTTCCTCTACACGCGCCAGGCGCACGTTGAAAAGGTGGCCTAACCATGGACATGCGCATTAAAACCAAACAAAAGCTGGTGATGATCGGCAACGGCATGGCCGGTGTGCGCACCCTTGAAGAGTTGCTCAAAATCGCCCCGGATCTGTACGACATCACCGTGTTTGGCGCCGAGCCACACCCCAACTACAACCGCATCCTGCTGTCGCCCGTGCTGGCCGGTGAGCAGACGATTGACGAAATCATCCTGAACCCGTTTGAGTGGTACTCAGACAACCACATCACCCTGCATGCAGGCTGGCGCGTAACTTCGGTGGACCGAATCAAACGTGTGGTCCACGCGCAGAACAGTGCCGGTGAAACCCGCAGCGCCGAGTATGACCGCCTGTTGTTGTGCACCGGCTCCAACCCGTTTTTGTTACCGCTGCCCGGCAAAGACCTGGCTGGCGTGATTGCCTACCGCGACATCGCTGACACCAACACCATGATCGAGGCGGCCAAAACCTACCAGCACGCGGTGGTGATTGGCGGCGGCCTGTTGGGCCTGGAAGCCGCCAACGGCCTGATGCGCCGGGGCATGAAGGTGAGTGTGGTGCACGTGACGCCAACACTGATGGATCGCCAGCTCGACGAAGTGGCGGGCAAGCTGTTGCAAAAGTCGTTGGAGGAGCGCGGCCTGAACTTTTTGATGGGTGCGCAGACCCAGGCGCTGCTGAAACCCGCCGACCTTGTCTCTTGGGCGGCAGAGCGTTCTGCGCAGGTCAAGGAGGAGCCCGCGCAGCGGGCGGGGGACACGGAGCAGAGCGCTCTGCCGCCCACGCTCCTGGTGAATGCGGCTGCCGGTGCTGAAGTGCAAACAGCAGCCCATAACCTGCCAGATTTGCAAGCCAAATTGGCCTCCAGCCCTGATAGGGTATGCGCAGTGCGCTTCAAAGATGGTAGCGTTATACCGGCTGATCTGGTGGTTATGGCAGTCGGTATCCGGCCCAACGTGGAGCTGGCCCAGAGCATGCGCCTGCACTGCGACAAGGGCATTGTGGTCACCGACACCCTGCAAACCGTGACCGACGCACGCATCTACAGCGTGGGTGAATGCGCCGCGCACCGCGGCACCGCGTATGGGCTGGTGGCGCCGCTGTTTGAGCAGGCCAAGGTGGCGGCGAACCATCTGGCGCAGTTTGGCATCGGGCGTTATGTGGGCTCGCTGACCTCGACCAAGCTCAAGGTCACCGGTATTGATCTGTTTTCTGCTGGCAACTTCACCGGTGGTGCAGGCTTTGAAGAAATTGTGCTGAGTGATCCTCAGGGCGGTGTCTACAAAAAGCTGGTGCTCAAAGACGACAAACTGGTGGGCGCCTGCCTGTATGGCGACACCGTGGACGGCAGTTGGTACTTCAAACTGCTGCGCGATGGTCGCCCGATTGCTGACATCCGCGACAAGCTGATGTTTGGTGAAAGCAACATCGGCGACGTCGGCCACCAGGGCCAGAACAAAGCCGCCGCCATGGCCGACAGCGACGAAGTCTGCGGCTGCAATGGCGTCACCAAGGGCACGATCTGCAAAACCATCAAAGACAAAGGCCTGTTCACACTCGACGAGGTGCGCAAACACACCAAGGCCAGCGCGTCGTGTGGGTCGTGCACCGGGCTGGTGGAGCAGTTGCTGATGTTTACCGCGGGTGGCGACTACTCGGCCACACCCAAAACCAAGGCCATGTGTGCTTGCACCGAGCATGGCCATCAGGCGGTGCGCGACGCCATTCGTTCCAACAAGCTGCTCAAAATCGCCGATGTGTTTGCCGCGCTGAATTGGAAAACACCCAACGGTTGTGCCAGTTGCCGCCCGGCGGTCAATTACTACCTGATCAGCACCTGGCCCAAAGAGGCACGAGACGACCCACAAAGCCGCTTCATCAACGAACGCAGCCACGCCAACATCCAGAAAGACGGCACCTACAGCGTGATCCCGCGCATGTGGGGCGGTGAAACATCCGCCGACGAGTTGCGCCGGATTGCCGACGTGGTGGACAAGTACCAGATCCCCACCGTCAAGGTCACCGGCGGCCAGCGCATCGACCTGCTGGGCGTCAAAAAAGAGGATCTGGTCAACGTCTGGAAAGACATCGGCATGCCGTGTGGCCACGCCTACGCCAAAGCATTACGCACGGTCAAAACCTGTGTGGGCAGCGAATGGTGCCGCATGGGCACACAGGACAGCACCCAGATGGGCAAGGACTTGGAGCGCGCCTTTGTGGGCATGTACGCGCCCCACAAGGTGAAGTTTGCGGTGAGTGGTTGCCCGCGCAATTGCGCCGAGGCCGGTATCAAGGACGTGGGCATCATCGGTGTCGACAGCGGTTGGGAGATGTATGTGGCGGGCAACGGCGGCATCAAGACCGAGGTGGCGCACTTTCTGGTCAAGGTCAAAACCGCGGCCGAGGTGCTGGAATTCACTGGCGCGTTTTGTGAGTTGTACCGGCAAGAAGGCTGGTACCTGGAGCGCACCGTGCATTACGTCAACCGCGTTGGTCTGGATTACGTCAAGAAAAAAATTGTCGACGACGCGGCAGGCCGCAAAGCCTTGTGGGAACAGCTGCAGTTTGCGCTGGACGGTGAACCCGACCCGTGGTTTGAATTTGACAAGGCAGCGGTGGACACCCGGCAGTTCACGGCGCTGACAGCTTGAACCACTCAGCCAAGCGACTTATAAGCCTTTTTGGCCTCTAGCCCTTATAAATAAAAAGCCTATAGCTACAAAGGAGATAGCAACATGAACGAATGGACCGCCATCTGCCAGCTGAACGACATCCCGGTGCTGGGTGCACGCCGCGTGTCCCGCACCCACGGTCTGGACGTGGCGCTGTTCCGCAACGACCAGGACGAGGTGTTTGCCCTGCTGGACCGCTGCCCGCACAAAGGCGGCCCACTGAGCCAGGGCATGGTGTTTGGCACCAGCGTGGCTTGCCCCTTACACAACTGGACCATTGGCCTGTGCACCGGCCACGCGGCGGCGCCCGATGAAGGCAGCACCCCCACCTTCAGTATCAAGCTCGACAACGGCCAGGTGTTCCTGAAAACCGCGGAACTGACCAGCCATGCCATCGACCAGACGCGCCCGGTGGCTGGTCCGGCGCGCAGGGTGGCGGGCCACTGCGCCTGAGCCCCCCAAACATGACCGACACACGTTCTACCTGCCCGTATTGCGGCGTGGGCTGCGGCGTGATCATCACGTCCAACGGCCAGCAGATCACCGACGTGCGCGGTGACCCGCACCACCCAGCAAACTTCGGCCGCCTGTGCACCAAGGGGTCCACACTGGCCCATACGGCCGCACCCGAGCTGGCACGCCAGACCCGGCTGCTGACTCCCCAGTTACGAACCAGCCGGGGCGAGGCATTACAGCCCATCCGCTGGGCGCAGGCACTTGACCACGCCAGTCAACGTTTGACCCACATCGTGCAGCAGCACGGCGCCGACGCGCTGGGGGTGTATGTCAGTGGCCAGTTGCTCACCGAAGACTATTACGTCTTCAACAAACTGGTCAAAGGGGTGCTCGGCACCAACCAGATCGACACCAACTCGCGCCTGTGCATGAGCAGCGCGGTGGCTGGTTACAAGCTCACGCTGGGTGCCGATGCGCCGCCGGCCTGTTACGACGACATCCAGCACGCGCAGACCCTGTTCATCTCGGGCAGCAACACCGCCTGGGCGCACCCGATCCTGTTCCGACGCATCGAGGATGCCAAGGCAGCCAACCCGTCCATGAAAATCATCGTGGCCGACCCGCGTCGTACCGACACCGCTGCCCAGGCCGACCTGCACCTGCCGCTGCAGCCCGGCACCGACATCGCGCTCTACCATGGCCTGTTGCACATCATATTGTGGGAAGGCTGGCTGGACAGTGCCTATATCGCCGCCCACACCAGCGGTTTTGAAGCCTTGAAAACCTTGGTGCGCGAGTACACGCCCGAACATGTGTCCGATTTGTGCCGCCTGCCCAAGCCAGACCTGTTCACAGCGGCACGCTGGTTTGCTGGCGTGGGCGACAACAACGGTGTCCGCACACCCACCCTCAGTCTGTATTGCCAGGGCCTGAACCAGTCCAGCAGCGGNACCGCCAAAAACGCTGCGCTCATCAATCTGCACCTGGCCACCGGACAAATTGGCAAAGCGGGGGCTGGCCCGTTCAGCCTGACTGGCCAGCCCAACGCCATGGGCGGACGCGAGGTGGGGGGCCTGGCCAATTTGTTGAGCGCCCACCGAGACCTGGCCAACCCGGTGCACCGCGCCGAAGTGGCCGCGTTGTGGGGTGTAGACAGCGTGCCCGAGAAACCGGGCCGAACCGCCGTCGAGATGTTCCAGGCCGCCGCCGACGGCGAGGTCAAGGCGCTGTGGATCGTCTGTACCAACCCGGCCCAAAGCATGCCAGATCAGACCACCGTGCGGCGCGCCTTGCAGCGAGCCGAATTTGTGTTGCTGCAAGAGGCCTTTGCCACCACTGCCACCTGCGACTTTGCTGACCTACTGCTGCCCGCCACCACCTGGGGCGAAAAAGAAGGCACCGTGACCAACAGCGAACGCCGCATCAGCCGCGTGCGTGCTGCCGTGCCTGCCCCCACCCACCCGGACTTCCCCAACGACGGCCCACGGCCCGACTGGAGCATCGCCCAGCAGTTGGGCCAGCGTCTGGAGGCCGTGTTACGCCCGGGCCAGCCCAGCTTGTTGCCTTTCGCCAGTGTTGAAGACGTGTGGCTGGAGCACCGTGACAGCACCCGTGGCCGTGATCTGGACATCAGCGGCCTGAGTTACCCGCTGCTGGACCAACATGGCCCGCAACAATGGCCAGCCCGTGCTGCCGATGTGCCAACACGTCTGGCAGCTGGCCAAGCACTGGGCCAGGCGCGGCTGTATGAAGATGGTGTTTTCCCCACACCCAATGGCCGGGCGCAGTTTGCCGCCGTGGCCTACCAGCCGCTGGCGGAGGTGCCGGTAGCGGCCTACCCCTTGTCACTCAACACCGGGCGCCTGCGCGACCAGTGGCACGGTATGAGCCGCACCGGCACCCTGGGCCGTTTATTCGGCCATATCCCCGAGCCAGTGCTACAAATGCACCCACAAGACATGCAGCGCCGGGCTTTGGTTGACGGTGATTTGGTGTCTGTGCGCAGCAAACGCGGCAGCCTGCTGGTGCCGGTGCAAGCCAGTGAGGAACCTGGCCTGACCCAGGTGTTTTTGGCCATGCACTGGGGCAGCGAGGTCTTGAGCGGCCAGGGTGTGGATGGCCAGCCGCTGGCCGGTGTCAACGTGCTGACCAACTCGGCCTATTGCCCCAGCGCCAAACAGCCCGAGTTCAAACACGCCGCCGTCCAGGTGGAGAAAGCCGATCTGCCCTGGACCCTGCTGGCCCTGGCCTGGTTACCACCTGAATCCGTGCACAGCGCCCGCGCCCAGTTGGTGGCACTGATGCCACAACTGGCTTTTGCCACCTGTGTGCCATTTGGGCGCGAGCGCACCGGCCTGCTGTTTCGCGCCGCCCACGCGCAGTCACCCGGCGAGGGTCTGTTGTGCCAGGTGGAGGCCGCGTTGGGGCTCGATGGCCAGGACATCCTGCGCTACGTTGATGCCAAACGCGGCCAGCGCCGTGCTATCAAACTGGTGAAGAACGCCGGGCCCACGCAGTTGGACGGTTTTATGCTGGCAGGCGACACCCGGGCCCAGGCCTGGATCAGCACCCTGCTCAAAGAGAGCCTGCCGGCACAACAATTCGGCCAGGCGCTGCTGGTGCCCGGTGCGACACCCCCGATGCCGGTGTCCGCCAAAGGGCAGCAGGTGTGCACCTGTTTCAACGTGACCGACGTGGCCATCCAGCAGTTCTTAAGTACCTGTGATGCCGCCCCACCAGACCGGCTGGCCGCACTGCAAACAGCGCTGAAATGTGGCACCAACTGTGGCTCGTGTATCCCGCAGTTGCAGCGACTGGTGCACCAGCAAGCAGCCTCAGCCAGCGTGGTAACCTGAACGCCTTTAGCCACCCATCTAGCCACCCATTCCCCGTCTTTGACGACCCCACCCATGAGCATCACCCACTACATCAAGGACATTGGCCGCGGCAAAGAAGGTGCGCGTTCTTTAGGCCGTGCCCAGGCGGCCGACCTGATGGGTCAGGTGCTGGATGGTTCAGTCAGCGACCTGGAACTCGGCGCCTTTGTGCTGGCGATGCGTATCAAGGGTGAAACCCCGCTCGAGATGGCCGGTTTTCTGGACGCCCTGAATCAGCGCATCCACCACATCCCCAACAGCGGTGTGCCCACCGTGGTGCTGCCCAGCTACAACGGTGCCCGCAAACTGCCGGTGCTGACTCCGTTGCTGGCACTGCTGCTGGCACGTGAAGGCCTGGCGGTGGTGGTGCATGGCTGTGCCACCGAAAGCGGCCGAATTTCTGCACAAAAAGTGCTTGAAGCCCTGAATATACAAGCGCAGGTAGCTATTAAAAATGCAGCACCTGGCCAACTGCAGTTTGTCCCCACAGCCTTGTTGCACCCGGGCCTGGAGCGCCTGCTGGAGGTGCGCCGGGTGGTTGGCCTGCGCAACAGTGGGCACAGTCTGGTCAAGCTGATGAACCCATGTACCGATGCAGCCATGGTGGTGGGCAGCTACACCCACCCGGAATACGCGGTGTCGATGGCCGCCACACTCGAGCTCACCCAGGCCAACGCGCTGCTGTTGCGCGGTACCGAAGGTGAACCGGTGGCTGATGCACGCCGAAGCCCTGCCATGACCGCGATTTGCCGGGGCCATGCCCGCCAGGTGCAAGAGGCCCAACCCGGTCCACTGGCCAGCTTGCCGGATTTACCCGCGCCCGACCCGGTGGCCACGGCGCAGTGGATACAAAGTGTGTTAGCCGGGCAGGTGCCGTTGCCCGCCCCGATTGCCCAGCAAGTGGCGCACCTGGTACAGCTCTGCCACGGCCTTAGGGCATCGCCCTGACGGTCTTAAAAAGTTTCCCAATCGCCGTCTTCTGACTTGGCGGGTGCCTTTACTTTGGTAACCGCCTGCTCCAACAGCCTGGAAGGGGTCGACTGCGGGGCCGGTTTGGCAACGGCCGCAGGGCGTGGGGTGGCTTTGTTGCTCGGCAACTTGGCAGCGGGTGATGGTGAAGCCACGGGGTGATGGGCTGCTGATGGCAAACTGGTGTCGCCATCGAGCCGGAACACCGCCACGGTTTGCACCAGGTCTTGCGCCTGGGCTTTGAGGCCGCTGGCAGCTGCGGCCATCTGCTCCACCAGGGCCGCGTTTTGCTGGGTGGTCTTGTCCATTTGGCTGACCGCCTCACCGACCTGGGTCACACCCAGAGACTGTTCCTTGCTGGCGGCGCTGATCTCGCCCATGATCTGGGTCACCTGCCGGATCGCGCCCACCAACTCAGTCATGGTTTCACCAGCTTGGTCAACCAGCTCGGTGCCTTGCTCTACCCGGTCAACACTGGCCGTGATGAGTGTCTTGATTTGTTTGGCCGCATCGGCACTGCGCCCGGCCAGGCTGCGCACTTCACTCGCCACCACCGCAAAACCGCGGCCTTGCTCGCCGGCGCGGGCTGCTTCCACGGCCGCGTTGAGCGCCAGGATATTGGTCTGAAAAGCAATACCGTCGATCACGCTGATGATGTCGGATATCTTGCGCGAGGCATCAACAATGCCTTTCATGGTGTCCACCACCTGCGCCACCACCTCGCCACCTTGCCCGGCCACGATGCTGGCATTGAGTGCCAGCTGATTGGCCTGGTGCGCGCTGTCGGCGTTTTGTTTGACGGTGGAACCCAGTTGCTCCATCGACGCCGCGGTCTGCTCCAGTGCACTGGCTTGTTGTTCGGTACGGGCCGACAGGTCATTGTTACCCTGGGCAATCTCGGCACTGGCGGTGGCCACCGCCTCGGAGCCTTGGCGAACACGGGTCACGGTAGATACCAGTGTGGTCAGCATGGTTTCCAAGGCGTGGGCCAGGCTGTCAGGGGGTGACGACCCCAAAGCCAGTCTGCGTGTCAAATCACCGTCTGCCACTTGTTGCGCCGCAGTCATCGCATCATTGAGCTCCATGCCCAACTGGCTGGTGATGCTGCGTGACACCAGGATGGCCAGAACCACCAGCACACCCCCCCCAAAAATCACCGACACGATGTTGATGATGCGTGTGGTGCGCACACCGGCCTCAAAAGCTTCGCTGGTCTTATCCGCCTCAGCCTGCATGCTGGCGGCCACTTTAGAGATGGCTTCATCGTACTTGTCGATCAGCTTATCGACCTGATCGTCCACCGGCATCAGCTCACTCAATGGCGCATCCCGTTTGGCCATAGGCAGGTAACTTTCGGTGTAAAGCTTTCGTATTTGGTCCATGGCGCTGCGCGCATCCTGGGCCCATTGCCGCTCCTGCTCGGTATCAGCCACTTTTTTCACAAAATCCAAGGCGGTATCAATGTCCGCCGACATGGTCTGCCAATCTTTGCTCGCATCGTCAAATTGACGATTGATGAAGGTGTCTGCGACGACGCGATAGGCTTGCGCACCCAACCCAGCGTCATGTTTCAAGTGCCCAACTTGCAAGATACGCCGCTGGGACGCTCTTTGAAGTTCACCGAGCTGGTTCAGGCTGACCCAGTTGATGACCACCAAAGCAAGCATCACCAGCACGGACACGGCAATGATCAGGTTCAGACGTTTTGAGACTTTCCAAGTTTTCATAAATAAGCTCAGGTAAAACGGGTGCCCAGTCAAGGGGGTGTTCAGGCGATACAGGCGCGTGACCAAACACGCTTGCTCAGAATAACATGTGCATTCCTGAGAGATATGCCGTAAACATACATTTTTTAGCCCTCATTTTTGGTTTTGATAACTCTGGCGCCGCCAACCCGCACACATGACAAAATCCCTACCTTGCCCGTCACCCTGATGGCCGAACCCTCCCCGGTCCCCTTTTCCAAGCCAGTCCCACATGTCAGTTCCTCACACATACCGCGTGATCCCCTTGCAAGACCTGCGGCCACTGGCCTGGGCGCCGCCAGAAATCACCAAACACAGCGACCTGCGCATCAGCGCCAACGGCCAACTGGCCGACCAGCGCGGCCGCCCGCTGCGCGACCTGCGCATCAGCGTGACCGACCGCTGCAATTTCCGCTGCAACTACTGCATGCCCAAGGAAATTTTTGATGCCAATTACGCCTACTTGCCACATTCGGACCTGCTGTCGTTTGAGGAAATCACCCGCCTGACGCGCCAGTTTGTGGCACACGGTGTGCAAAAAATCCGGTTAACCGGTGGCGAGCCGCTGCTGCGCAAGAACCTGGAGCGCCTGATCGAACAACTGGCCACCCTGCGCACGCCCGATGGTGCGCCACTGGACCTGACGCTCACCACCAATGGCGCACTGCTGGCGCGCAAGGCCCAGGCGCTGAAAGCGGCCGGGCTGCAACGCGTTACCGTCAGCCTGGACGCGCTGGACAACGACGTGTTTCGTCGCATGAACGATGTCGACTTCCCGGTGGCTGAGGTGCTAGAAGGGATTGATGCCGCCCGCGCGGCCGGGCTCGGGCCGATCAAGATCAACATGGTGGTCAAACGCGGCAGCAACGAGCAGCAGATTTTGCCGATGGCCCGGCACTTCCGGGGCAGCGGTCTGGTGCTGCGGTTTATTGAATACATGGACGTGGGCGCCACTAACGGCTGGCGCATGGACGAGGTGTTGCCATCAAACGAGGTCCTGCGCCTGATCCAGTCCGAGCTGCCACTGGTGCCGCTGGAACCGAGCCAGCCCGGTGAAACCGCCCAGCGCTGGGGTTATGCCGATGCACAAGGGCGCCACGACCCGGCCCTAGGTGAGATTGGCCTGATCAGCAGCGTGACCAACGCTTTTTGCGGCGACTGCAACCGCGCCCGCCTGTCCACCGAGGGCCAGCTCTACTTGTGCCTGTTTGCCGAAAAAGGTTACGACCTGCGCCAGCTGCTGCGTGGCGAGGCCACGGACGCCGATCTGGCCAACACCATCGGCCACATCTGGCAGGCTCGGCAGGACAATTATTCCGAGCAACGCCAGGCGTTACCCGCCGACAGTGGCCCACGCACCAACCGGGTCGAGATGAGTTACATCGGTGGCTGACTGTGAGATGCCCGCGTGATTGACGCTTCGGACATCTCCGCATTGATCTTGGCGGGCGGACGTGGCACACGTATGGGTGGGGTGGACAAAGGCCTGCTGCTGTTTAACGGCATACCGCTGGTGCAACATTGCCTGACCCGATTGCAAAGCAGCGGTGGTGTCGGTCAAATTTTGATCAATGCCAACCGCCATCTGGCAACTTACGAATCGTTTGGTGTGCCGGTTTTGTCCGATGACTTGGCTGACTACGCCGGGCCGCTGGCGGGTTTTCTGGTGGGGCTAGCGCACTGCAACACACCTTATTTGCTGACGCTGCCCTGCGACACCCCGCTGTTCCCGCTGGACTTGACCAGCCGTCTGGTTGCGGCGCTGGAAACCCAGCAGGCCGACATTGCCATGGCCAGCGCGCCTGAAATCGGCGACAACGGCCAAGCGCAATTGCGACCGCAGCCAGTGTTTTGCCTGCTGCGCAAAGCGCTGCTGGAGAGCCTCACACAATTCACCCAAGCCGGTGGGCGAAAAATCGGCGCCTGGACGGCGAGCCACAACACCGTACTGGTACCGTTTGACCGCCCCGGCGACCACCCACAGGCCTTTTTCAACGCCAATACCCCGACAGAACTCCACCAAGTGGAGCGCCACACCCCATGAGCACACTGGACCAGATTGCCGCCGAACTGGCGGGCTACGACCCGCACGCCATGTCCGCCGACAGCGTGACTGCATTTCTGGCCCAGCTTGTGCAGCCAGTGACCGAAGTGCAGCAGCTGGGCCTGTTCCAGGCGCTGGGGCGGGTGCTGGCGGCAGACATCGTCTCGCCCATCAGCGTGCCACCGCACAACAACTCGGCCATGGATGGTTATGCTTTTGAAAGCAGCCAACTCAAGCCCGGTGAGCGCTTGAGCCTGAAAGTTGTCGGAACCTTGCTGGCCGGTCAAGCCTGGACGGGCAGCGTACAAGCGGGTGAATGCCTGCAGATCATGACCGGCGCCATGCTGCCACCCGGCCTGGACACCGTGGTGCCACAGGAGCTGGTCAAACGCACAGATACCCACATCGACCTGGCGCCAGATACTGTGCGGCCCGGCGACCACTGCCGCCTGCTTGGTGAAGACCTGCAACAAGGCCAACCCGCGCTACACAAAGGTGAGCTACTGACCCCCGCCGCACTTGGGCTGGTAGCCAGTTTGGGCATACAAACCGTGCCCGTGTTGCGCCCTTTGAAAGTGGCCTACTTTTCCACCGGCAACGAAATCCTGAGCCTGGGTGAACCACAGCGCCCAGGTGCCGTGTACGACAGCAACCGTTACACCGTATTTGGCCTGCTGACCCGACTCGGTTGTGAGGTGATCGACCTGGGTGTGGTGCGCGACGAACCGGCCGCGCTACAAGCTGCATTTGAACAAGCAGCGGGTCAGACCGACGCCATCATCACCAGTGGTGGTGTCAGCGTGGGTGAAGCCGACTACACCAAACAGATCATGAACCAGCTCGGTGAAGTGGCCTTCTGGCGCATCGCCATGCGCCCTGGCCGACCGATGGCGGTGGGCCGGATTTTTAAAGAAAAATTGGCCTCTAGCCCTTTTACAGAAAGGGCTGATAGCTATGAAAATAAAAGTAATTCAGCTAGCTCAGCCATTCTGTTTGGCCTGCCCGGCAACCCGGTAGCGGCCATGGTAAGTTTTTTGGCCTTTGTGCGCCCTGCCCTGTTGCGCATGATGGGTAACCAGGCCGGTGGACCACCGCTGTTACACGCGCATGCCAGTGAAACACTCCCCAAAAAACCCGGCCGCACCGAGTACCAGCGCGGCATTGTCAGCACCGCAGCAGACGGCACATTGCAGGTCAGAACCACCGGCAACCAGGGCTCAGGCGTGCTCAGCTCTATGGCCCGTGCCAATGGGCTGATTGTGCTGGCCCACGAACAGGGCACGGTGCGGACCGGTGAGTTGGTCAACGTGATGATGTTTGATGGGGTGGTCTGAGGCCACTTCCTGGCCTATCGCCGATCAAGGAAGACGAACGGCGGGGAATGGCCAAATGGCCATGCTGCACAGCACACCAGCGGATGAAAAACGCCTCCGCAACAGAGAAGCCTTTTCGGTTTTGTGGCTATAGTGCCACGGCCAGACCCGCTCACGCACAACGTCAAAGCAGCGGGCTAAAAACTGCTTAGCCATCCACTGCCACCCTCCTCATGCAAAACTCACTCCTCGTCCGCTCGATTCAACCGACTGACTTCGAAGCGTGGAAACCACTCTGGGATGGCTACAACGCCTTCTATGGTCGCGAGGGCAACACCGCCTTGGCACCGGAGATCACGGCGGCTACATGGGAACGCTTCTTCGATCCAAACGAACCCGTCTTTGCCCTTGTCGCGGAATCAGACGGCAAGTTGCTGGGTATCACACACTACCTTTTCCATCGCAGCACAACGCGGATCGAACTGACCTGCTACCTCCAAGACCTGTTCACCGATCCGACGGCACGGGGCCGCGGTGTCGGAAGAATGCTCATTGAAGGTGTGTACCAGGCGACCAAGACGGCAGGCATCAGGCGCGTCTATTGGCAAACCCATGAAACAAACGTCGCTGGACGCTTGCTGTACGACAAAGTGGCCAAGCACATCGGTTTCATCGTCTATGGGCGCGACCTATGAGGGCTCTTGGACTCACGCAAACAGTGACGTCTATCATCGCTAACATCTCGATTACTGTGACAGTTGGCAAGCTGGTTGACTCTGCCCCAAAAGCTGCTGACAGAGCGCCCGATCAAGATCGGCCAAACTAACAAAACCGTCGATACCGTCCAACACCCATTGAGGAACCCACGAAATGATCACCTGCCATCTTCGATATGTCATTGATCCAACCAAGATCAAAGAGTTTGAACACTACGGCAAGCTCTGGATTCCTCTAGTGAAGAAGTTCGGCGGCATACACCACGGCTATCTGCTCCCCTCGGAAGGGGCTAGCAATATCGCACTTGCATCATTCTCTTTCCCGTCGCTTGCCGCTTACGAGGACTACAGGACCAAATCATTCAACGACCCCGAGTGTCAGGCTGCTTTCAAGTATGCAGAAGAAACACGTTGCATCCTTAGCTATGAGCGCACGTTCTTCCGGCCTGTGTTCGAGTGAAACAGCGGCTTCCCATGTACGACCCCAACTGCAAGAAATTAATGTGCTTTGTGAGGCGTTGAACAGCGCCACATCGCGTGTGCGGGCAAAGGCATAAGACAGGAAAAAATACCAAAAGCCAGCAACTCTGCCAGGATGATTAGCCAGACGGCTAGGTCACCGACCAGGCGCGGTTCTTCCCGCTCAGGTGCATCAACTCCGACTGTTGCTGGCATCAGGGCGGTATTCAAAACTCAGCCGTCCTTGCCATCCAACCGCGTAGCCATCAGCCAGGGTGTGAACACCCACACATACAGCCCAAACGCCAGACTCCAGGCCGTGGCCGCGATCATCAGCAGCAAGCTGTAGTGCTGGATCAGCAAGGTTGACGCCAGCACCCGGCAAATTGTTGCCCCCATCACCAGCACATACATGACCACCTCGGGTTTGGAGGCCAAAATGGGCCGCCCGGTGTGACCGCGTGCGGTGCGGGTCACCATGCCGATGATCAGGCCACCGGTGGCGCCCAGCCCCAAGGCGTGCACCCCGGCAGACACCGGCAGCCAACCCAGTTGTGCCAGAGCCAGCAAACCCAGCGCTAGAGCGATCCAGGCGTAGGACACATGCAAGATCCACAAAATCGGGCGCTTCCAGGTCACACCCGGACGCCAACTCCACAGCCGCAGTGCCTGGGCCACGCCCGCCAGTGCCAGCACCACGGCGCCGACAGCGTTGGCTGGCAGCAGCACCCACATGACCAAGCCGACAACCGTCAGGGCCAGTGCCACCCGTTCACGCAGAGTTGAGGCCTCTAGCCTCAGGCCCGGGGTCACGGTCATGGTGAACATCGGGACCACGCGCCCGGCAATCACCGTCTCGATCACCGTGATCAGCGCCAGCGCGGCATACAAGGTGTGCATCGGGTTGATGTCCAGCACACCCAGGGCTGCCAGATGAAACAGGCCGTTGGCAGTGGCCAACAGCAGCAAAACCAGCGCCAGTGGCATGTTGCGGTAGTTTTTGGCACGCCACAACAAATTGGCAAAAATCAGCGCCACCACCGGCAACAGGGCCGAGTCCAGCACCGCATACACCACCGCCGAACCGACCAGCGAGGCTAGCCGCGCGGCCAGCCACAGCAGCACCAGCGCGCCCAGCAGTGGGCCACGTGGGGTTTCCAGACCTGTCCAGTTTTTGCCTGCCGTCATCAAAAAACCAACGATGACAGCCACAGCAAAGCCAAACAACATCTCGTGGGCATGCCACAACAAGGGCGACACCGCCGGTGTGAACGACAGCTTGCCCAAAAACAGCAGCAGCCACAGCGGCACCATCAGCGCAGCCACCAGCGCTCCCCCCAGGTAAAACGGCCTAAACCCAAGCCGAAGCAAGGGCCAGCCCTTGGGTGGCGGTGTGGCCGGTTGGCCGGTAGAAAAGATCGGAAGGGACGTTGTCTTGCTCATGAAATGGGGTTACCTCTCGCACCGGGTGGTCGTTCAATCAAGGCCCATTATGGGAACGCCGTGGCGTGTTGTCCTTGAACTACTTCAAGAATTGGCCAACTCGCTGGAGTTGGCGGTGGTCGGCCAACGGTGGTGGTGGCGGATATGCGAGTGGTATCGTTGGCGCATGCCCGGCCAATCCGCACTTCGCCAACGCCCCAACACTGGCGCTGCCCCTCTGGACATCCAGCGCCATCTGGCCGCCTTGCCGCTGTTCAGCGGCCTGTCGAACGAAGAACGTGCACGCTTGGCAGAGGGCTGCCAGCTCAAACGCTTCGCGCGCGGCGATATGGTGTTTCGCACCGGGGACCCGTGTGATGCCTTTTATGTGGTGGTGGTCGGTCAGGTCAAGCTTTTTATGCTGGCACCCAGCGGCCAGGAAAAAGTGATCGAAATTGTGGGGCCGGGCCAGAGTTTTGCCGAGGCCATTGTGTTTCTGGACATCCCGTACATGATCAATGTGCAGTCCCTGGCCGATAGCCTGTTGCTGAGTGTGGGCAAGCAGGCAGTGTTCAAGGAAATTGAGCAGGACCACCGTTTTTCGCTGCACATGCTGGCGGGCATTTCAAAGCGTCTGCATGGCCTGGTGCACGACGTGGAAGGTTATGCGCTGCGCAGCGGCATGCAGCGCCTGATCGGTTTTTTGCTACGGGATGTAGAGCAGGATGGCCAGATACAGTCTGGGGTTGTGACCATTTCCTTGCCTGTCAGCAAGGCCACCATCGCGTCACGGCTGTCACTCACGCCGGAGTATTTTTCCAGGGTCTTGCACGAGCTGGAGGCCGAGCGCCTGATCGAGATCGACAAACGCGAGATCCGCATCCTGGATGTGCGGCGCCTGGCCAGCTACGGCTCGCAATAAGCTGCCAGTCGCCCGCACAACGTGTCATAGGCCAGGGGAATTTGCGGCGCGCCATTTGCCCTACCGTTTTAGTCAAGTTCAATCACCAAACGCTTTTTGTGTGGAAAAAATCACTGTTTCCGTTACAAATCGGCACAAAAATAAAACACCATAGATGGTAAGATTTCGCCCCGAGAACACTACATCTAGTGTCCGGAGCCGGTTTCGATACTCAGGCGCACTTATCAAAAAGTCGCTGAAACTCAATCAAAACCTCTATTTCGTGCTCACTTTTTAGGATCAATCCATGGCACTGCACACACCAGAGCAAGCTAACACCACCCAGACACTCCCGCCCCAGCCCATCAGCGAAGAAGTGCTGATCGAGAAATACAGCAAGGGTGAGGAACGCAGCATTGCCGACGTCAATCTGCGGGTGGCGCGCGCACTGGCCAGTGTGGAACTGCCCGAGCAACAAAAGCTGTGGGAAGGCAAGTTTCTGGACGCGTTGCAAGCTGGTTTCCTGCCCGCTGGCCGTATCCAGTCGGCAGCCGGCACCAATTTGTCGGCCACGCTGATCAATTGTTTTGTGCAACCCGTGGGCGACTCCATCGCCCATGTGGAAGATGGCCACCCTGGCATCTACACCGCCCTGACCGAAGCTGCTGAAACCATGCGCCGTGGCGGTGGTGTGGGTTATGACTTCTCGCGCATCCGCCCACGTGGTGCCTGGGTTGGCAGCACCCAAAGCAGCGCCTCCGGGCCGGTCAGCTACATGCGGGTGTTTGACCGCTCGTGTGAGACGGTCGAATCTGCCGGTGCACGCCGTGGTGCTCAGATGGGTGTGCTGCGTTGTGACCACCCGGACATCGAAGAATTTATCCACGCCAAGGACAAGGGCGACCTGAAAAACTTCAACATCTCGGTCGGTGTCACCGACGAGTTCATGCAAGCCGTGCAGGCCGACGCCGACTTCACACTGGTGCACCGGGCCGAGCCAGGTGTGCCGCAAAAAGACGAAGGCGCTTACCAAAACAAGGACACCGGCATCTGGGTCTACCGCAAACTCAAGGCCCGTGCCTTGTGGGATCAGATCATGCGCTCCACCTACGACCATGCCGAACCTGGCGTGTTGTTTCTGGACCAGATCAACCGTGACAACAACCTGTCGTATTGCGAAACCATCGCCAGCACCAACCCGTGCGCCGAACAGCCGCTGCCGCCTTATGGTTGCTGCTGCCTGGGCTCAATCGACCTGACCCGCTTTGTACGCAAACCGTTCAGCGGCAAAGCCAGCTTTGATGAAGCCGGATTTGCTGCCGTGGCTCGCGTGGCGGTGCGTATGCTCGACAACGTGTTGGAGGCCACCGTCTGGCCGCTGCCCCAGCAACAACACGAAGCGGCCAGCAAACGCCGTGTAGGCTTGGGCTTCACCGGCCTGGGCGACACACTGGTGATGTTGAACCTGCGTTACGACACCCAGCAGGCACGCGACATGGCGCAACGTATCTCGATCCTGATGCGCGACACCGCCTATGACGCATCTGCCGATCTGGCGCAAGAGCGTGGCGCCTTCCCGCTGTTCAACGCCGACCTGTTTTTGAGCGGCCAGACCTTTGCCTCGCGCTTGCCAGCCAGCCTGAAAGACCGCATCCGCAAAACCGGCCTGCGCAATTCACACCTGCTGTCAATTGCCCCCACCGGCACCATCAGCCTGGCTTTTGCCGACAATGCCAGCAATGGCATCGAGCCCGCCTTCAGCTGGACCTACACCCGCAAAAAACGCATGCCCGACGGCAGCTTCAAAGAATACGCAGTGGAAGACCACGCCTGGCGCCTGTTCCGCCACCTCAAAGGCGCAGACACACCTCTGACCCCGGCCTTTGTCACCGCGCTGGAAATGAGCGCCCAAGCCCATGAGGAAATGGTGGCTGCGGTGGCCCCTTACGTCGACACTGCTATCTCCAAAACCGTCAACGTGCCCGCCGACTACCCCTACGAAGACTTCCAGGACTTGTATACCGCAGCTTGGAAATCCGGCCTCAAGGGTCTGGCCACCTACCGGCCCAACAGCGTGCTGGGTTCGGTGTTAAGTGTCACGCCGAGCGCCCCGACGACGGCCAAACCATTACAAATCGACAGTGCCAACCATCGCCTGGCGTTGGACCGCCTGCCCGCACCAGTGCTTTCGAGCCTGCGCTGGCCCGGTCGCCCGGAACTGCCGGGTGGCAATTCGGCCTGGACCTTCATGGTGCACCACCCGTTTGGTGACTTTGCGCTGTTCATTGGTGAACTCTCGCCTGAAGAAGGCGGCGCACCGCAGCCTTTTGAAGTCTGGGTCAATGGCTCTGACCAACCACGCGGTCTGGGTGCCCTGGCCAAAACCCTGTCGATGGACCTGCGTGCCAACGACCCGGCCTGGTTAGAACTCAAGCTCGACGCCCTGGCGACGGTGAGCGAAGAACACACCTTTGACATGCCCTTCCCGCCCCACGGCGAAAAACGCATGTTCCCGGGTGTAGTGGCCGCCACCGCTGCCGTGATCCGCTGGCGCTGTGAGCAACTTGCTACCAATGCAAAAGCAAAAGCTCGCACCACGGACGCCAAACCCGCTTACACGCCGGTGATTGACGCCATGTTCAGCCGTGGCGAACCCCAAACCGGCACCTCTGGCACCCTGGCTTGGTCAGTGGACGTGGATAACCCGGCCACCAGCGAATCCTTCACGGTGACGCTCAAGGAAGTGAACCTGCCCAGCCAAGACGGTGGTGTGGTGACACGCCCTTGTGCGGTCGGTTTCAGCGGCAACTACCCCAAAGCCATGGACGGCCTGGCACGCCTGCTGTCACTGGACATGCGGGTGATTGACCCGGCCTGGATCGGCATGAAACTGCGCAAGTTGTTGAACTACGCTGAGCCACTGGGCCACTTCATGGCCTTTGTGCCGGGCTTGCCCAACAACGAGCGTCGCCAACAAGTGTGGCCCTCGACCGTGGCCTACATTGCGCGCCTGATCATTCACCGCTATGCGATGCTGGGCATCCTCAACGAAGAAGGATTCCCGCTGCGCGACATGGGTGTGCTCGACACACCGGAAACCAAGGAAGCCAGCCACACCATGGCCGGAAAACCTTGCCCCGAGTGTGGCAACGCCACCGTCATCCACAAGGACGGCTGTGATTTCTGCACCGCTTGCGGCTACGTGGGCCAATGCGGCTAAGCTGAAATACAAAGAGGGCCACGATGGCCCTCTATAAACACAAGAACAGCCCCACTCGGGGCTGTTTTCTTTTAGTCGCGCGTCACCAGCACCGGCAATTTGGTGTGAGACAGAACGGCCTGGGCCACGCTGCCAAGCACCAGCTTCTCGAACCCGCTGCGACCATGTGAACCCATCACGATCAGATCAGCGTGTAAAGACTCACCAGCCTCAACAATACCGCGCCAAGCGGTGTGGGCCTCGATGACCGAGGTGTCCACCTTTACACCGGACGCAACCAAGTTTTCCTTGGCCGCATGCACCGCGGCATTGGCCTCGGCGGTGGCTGCACTCAGATACTCTGCCTGCCCGTAGGCAAAGTCGGTACCCACACCGGTGAACGGGTACGGGTCAATGACGTAAATGACTGTCACGGTACTGTCAAAGGCTTTGGCCAGTTCGGTTGCTTTGCCAACAGCCATTTGGGATGTGCGTGAACCATCCACGGGAACCAAAATATGCTTGAACATGATGAACTCCTTATCAAAATCACCTCATGTCATTGTGCGCCAATTCAGACCTCTTCCGGCACCATTTTGATAGCGCCGCAGGGGCACTCTGAGACGCAAATGCCGCAGCCTTTGCAGTAGTCATAGTTGAACTCAAACCCTTTGCCCGGGCCAAGCTTGATCACCGCGTTGTCTGGGCAAACACCGTAACAGTTGTCACACTCAAAACAGTTGCCACAGGACAGGCAACGCCGGGCTTCAAACAGGGCATTGGTCTCATCCAACCCCCCCTGCACTTCTTCAAATGTGGACTGGCGACGGATGATGTCGAGCACCGGGCGCACCGTCTTGGGAGCGTCGCTGTAGTACCAGGTGTTGAGTTTGTCGTAGGTGGCCACGCTGTGTTTGGCGGGTGTCTCATAACTCTTCCCCTGGAGCCAGGCATCGATGTTGCGGGCGGCCTTTTTACCGTGGCCAATGGCCACCGTGACGTTGCGCTCGGCGGGCACCATGTCCCCCCCGGCAAAAATGCCAGCATGCCCAGTCATCATCTGGGCATTGACCTGCACCACACCGTCTTGCACCACCAGACCTGGCACTTTTTCGATCAGCGACAGATCCACGTCCTGGCCCAGCGCCAGCACCACCGAATCGGCCTCCAGGGTTTCAAACTCACCCGTGGGTTGCGGAAAACCTTTGTCGTCCAGCGCCATTTTTTCAACCGTGATGGAGGCGTCCCCAGCCTGTTTGATGGTGGACAGCCATTTGATCAGCACCCCTTCTTGCAGCGCTTCCTCGACCTCAAAATCATGTGCGGGCATTTTTTCGCGGTTACGGCGGTAGACGATGATCGACTCGGTGGCACCGAGCCGTTTGGCGGTGCGCGCCACGTCAATGGCGGTGTTGCCACCACCGTAGACAACCACTTTGCGGCCTAGCAGAGGTTTATCTTCCCCCTCCATCGAGCGCAGCACCGAGACCGCGTCCAGCACATGGGCCGAATCCCCGGCCGGGATATAGGCCCGTTTGGCAATGTGGGCGCCTACCGCCAGAAACACCGCGTCAAAACCACCGCCCTGCTTGGTTTGCAGCACATCGGTGACCTTGGTGTTGTACTGAATCGTCACACCCAGATCAACCACACGTTGGACTTCGTCGTCCAGCACTTGGCGCGGCAAACGGTACTGCGGGATGCCAAAACGCATCATGCCGCCCGGCAAGGGGCCAGCCTCATACACCGTGACCGCATGGCCCAAACGCGCCAGATGGTAGGCCGCTGACAGGCCCGACGGCCCGGCGCCCACCACCAGCACTTTTTTGCCACTGGCTGCCGCAGGTGCAGCAAACTTCCAGCCCTGGGCAATCGCCTGGTCACCCAGGAAATGCTCCACAGAATTGATGCCCACCGCCGCGTCGAGCTGGCCACGGTTGCAGGCGCCCTCACAGGTGTGGTAACAGACCCGGCCCATGATGGCCGGAAACGGGTTGTCTTCCACCAGGGTGCGCCAGGCCGCCTCGTAGTTGCCCGACTCGGCATGAAATAACCAGGCCTGGATGTTTTCACCGGCCGGGCACTCATGGTTACAGGGTGGGATACGGTTCAGGTAAACCGGGCGCGAGGTGCGCCAAGACCCCGTGTGGTTGGCCAGCGAACTGCCGACATCCAACGTGATGGCAAAGGGTTTTTGCATGATTTACCTCACCTCATTTGTTTCCAGCAGGCCAAAACGGCGAATATTGCGGTCGGCCCGCGCCTGCAGGCGGGCCAGCGTGGCCACGTCGGGTTGTTTGCCAAACAGATGGGCAAAACGTTTTTGGGGTCGCAAATAGTCTTCCACCGGCACCTGGCGGCGGATCTTCGCCACACCGGTCACTTCACCAGCTTCAGCCTCAAACACCGGGAATACACCACTCTCAACTGCCAACCGGGCGAGTTTGATGGTGTCGTGCGAGGCCGCCCCCCAACCCAACGGACAGGGTACAAAAATGTGAATGTAACGTGCGCCATGGATCGACATGGCTTTGGTGACCTTGTATTCCAGGTCGCGCAAGTCGGCCACGGTGGCCGTAGCTACATAGGGAATCTCGTGCGCCATGGCAATTTGCGGCACATTTTTACCTTGACCAAAATCGTTGCCGGGATGTTCACCAATCGCCATGGTGGTGGCAGTGCGCGCCGCAGGTGGTGTGGCACTGCTGCGCTGCACCCCGGTGTTCATGTAGGCCTCGTTGTCATAACAGATGTAGAGCACATCGTCGTTGCGCTCAAACATCCCTGATAGGCAGCCAAAACCGATGTCGGTGGTGCCGCCGTCGCCGCCCTGCGCCACCACCCGCACGTCGCTGCGGCCTTTGGCTTTCATCGCGGCAGCAATGCCGGTGGCTACCGCTGCGGCATTACCAAACAGCGAGTGAATCCATGGCATTTGCCAGGAGGTTTCCGGGTAAGGGGTGGAAAACACCTCCAGACAACCGGTGGCATTGGCCGCAATCAACTGACCCTTGGTGGCCGCCATGGCGGCGTCGATGGCATAACGGGCACCCAGCGCCTCACCACAGCCCTGGCAGGCACGGTGGCCCGAATTGAGCGAATTGCTGCGCTGCACATTGGCCTGAACACTGCGTTGTTCAGCCGACAGCAGCCGGTTGCCCACGGTGAAAGTGCCGGTCTGGTAGAACTTGACCTGTGTTTGTTCCATGATCTTGCCTTCTTGGAGAGTTCAGGACAGACGGGTGTGGACCGTGCCGAGGTCACGCAGCACACCCTCGGCGACCGGGCCGGAGCGGCGGTGGGCTTTTTCACGGTCCAGCACGCGGTTGACCACGGCCCAATCCAGATCCAGAAAAGTGAGCAGGTCAAGCTTGTCCGACATGGCTTGCAGCAACAATTTGTTCACCGCATCCTTGGTGATGGCACGCCCACCCAAACCTGCAACCACGGTGTACACCGGCTGCGGGCGGTTGCGCACCGCGCTGCGCACATCGCGCGACACGATACCGCCCACACCCACGGCAAAACACTTCTCGATGACCACAATGCGTTCAGCCCGAACCGTGGCATCACGGATGGCAGAAATCGGGAACGGCCGGTATGAGGTGATGCCCAACACACCCACCTTGTGCCCCTGG
>WSSedL1CaDRAFT_10000617_pt1 | contig 24238 bp, 14 predicted proteins | sample WetSurSL1Cattail_FD_9464 | JGI IMG/M metagenome (IMG submission 9464)
AGGGACTTGTATATAATGTAAATAAAAATTGGAGTAATTATATATTTGATATCGGTATATTGATTAGTTTCTAATTGCAATAGTAATTTTTCATTCTTATATTCTTTTCAAAGTACTATTTCAGATAAGTCTTGATATTCTCCCTCCTGACAAAGTGAAATCGAAAATATATGTATGTTGGGGCATTCAGGCAAAGTTATAGCTTGTATTAACTCTTGTCTATTAATTGTTTGTTCTATAGCAAAAATCCGCTGCAAATTAGTATGTGTAGTAAATTCGTTATTAGCCCACTTTCCGCCTACCCCAACCCATGCAATAGTTTCACCAAACTTTGGTAAACGCCAACTATCCGAAAAAGCTAAAGAAATTCTTGATATTTCCTCGTTTATATACCGGATAGTTAAGTCATCAATAAAGTCACCATTATCCGAACAGCCCATTATCATTATTTTATTATATATTCCTTCATTGATATATATTTCTTGACCCGAACATGATATATTATCAAATTCAACATCTCCGAACTTAGGTAATCTAAATTCCATCTCCCCAATTGTTAAAATCTTTTTACTCAGAATATCATTATATAATAAAAACAAACCTGTTCCTGATATATCAGCCCTATATATATCCGATTCAGCTTTTATAAATGCTTTATTATTAAAAAAAAGATCTAAATCTAATTTTATTATTTCTATACTACTAGATATATGATCTTCTTTACTATTATTTTTATCATTATCATTCATGTATACTTCATTATTGGCTTTTATTGAACAAAGATTCCGAAAGATATTTACTTCAAAATTTATTACATCTACTATTCTATCATATACTTTATCCTTAATATTTTCATTGAATGAAGTATAATAACTCTTTGTTAAAAACCCGCGAATTGTATTCCATTTTGATGACGCTCTAAACAAATCATTTTTGATACTCAATATTTCTGAAATATTTTGTTTTTCTAATACAAGTTGAAGAAATGAAGCGCAAAGAGTTCTGCCTGCCGCAATAAATCTTAGATTTCTATCAATTAGTACATACCACGGATCTATTTCAAATTTTTCATACTCTAAATCAAAATCAAAATGATTTTTAAACTCTACCGAAAATGTTTCAATATTGTTAAATGTTTGAGAGTTATTTAATTCATAAATACTTTTCATAAATAAATCAAGGATATTATATGATTTTATATTTTCCTTAAATTCATACACAAAGCATCCAAGACACCCCTCCATAAAATCAAAATAAGAAAGTCTAGAAACGTCTAAGTTCAATGCAGGATCAATGCAGTAAATATTCTTTTCATCAATCCCAATAACCAAACACACATGTTGATCATGAAACCGCCTATATCTTCCAGGAATCCAGGAACAATTATATGTATCCAAGTTTATACCTATAGGTATATTATTTATAATGCTTTCTTTAATTAAAAGCATTATTTTATCAGTGTATGATAAATCTAATTTACATATATTTACGCCGCAATATTTATTAAGTAATCCGCTTATATTTTTTATACCACTATTAATTCTATTGCCTAATTTGAATTCCAATCCATTTCAGCATCAAAAGCTCCATAAATAGCATTGACATATCCACTTACACTTATACTAGAAATACCATTTTTAAAGGCAGTTCCCATATTTGTATAATCAGTCGTATTTGCAAGAGATGTACCTTTATAATTTGAAATGGCGACAAGAATTTGTATGCTATTGGTATGTTTTGGATTAACATTGTATCCAATAATAAAGTTACTCACAGCAGTCTGAATTTGAGAAAATGTTATATGTGATCCTGCAAAACTCCAAACTCCATAATCTGTTCCAGATTTATCAGCTTGACCAAAATGTAATATTACAGGAGCAGAAATATTGTAGGCATAATCTCTGCCTAATACTTGCATATATGATGAACTTGTTGGGTTCTCTACATAAAAAGAATAATTATATGTCACACCTGTAGTCTGTGCATAAAGTTTATAATTTGACGAACTGTTTCCACTCATTTTATGTACCCTGATATAATACGTACCTACGGTTGTAATATTATATGTTATACTCTCACCAATGTCTCCTGTATTTGTTGAACTACCCAAATAACGTTGAGCCATTTGTACTATAAAGATATAAATCCCAGTCACACGCTGATGGTATACTACTTAATTGTATATATACTTCATTATAAGCCTTGGTTATCAGTTAAATTCTTTACTCATTCCTATTCCACTATACCTTAAAATGCAAGCATCCGATATCTACATTTATGTAGATACTGTAATCCATATGTATAATATTGTCAACAACAATATTTTTTGGACGCCCACATTAAAATTTTTAGTATTTTGTAATATAGCCTTATTAGCCACATCATAAACAGGTATTTTTATTGGTCTTTTTGTCTCAGTCACCAATTGCTAATCTGATTCATCGGCAACTCTCTCTATCCGCTTTTTTTAAAGCCCCTTTATTTCAATACAAAGAAAAAGCCCTAACCCAGCAGTTACCATGACTGCCAAATCAAGACCTCGTAAGGGCATCTCCATAAGCCCATACCCCCGACACCCTGATTAATAAAACGACAGCCCTCACATTTTTATATGACGGCTGTCGTTCTTTTTTCTCAAATACCACTACCTCTTACTTGCCAAGATGCTCCAATCGTTCTGCCACCTGCCGCATCATATCGGTATACTTATCAAGCTTGGCTCTTTCTTCAAAAAGCTTGCTTTCCGGGGCTTTACTTACAAAGCTTTGGTTAGAAAGCATCCCTGTTACACGCTTTAGCTCACCCTCCAGACGTGCCTTCTCTTTCTGAAGACGTTCAATCTCCTTGTCGATATCCACCAGCTCGGTAAATGGAATATAGATTACGGCACCCGGGATTACTGTGGAAACCGCATCCTCCGAAACTCCGGTCTTATCGGACTGAACTACGACCTCGCTGGCATAACCTAGGGTTGCGAAGAATATTTTACTGTCGATAAAGATTTTTTGTATTTTATCACTGTCTGACACAACGATAACCGTAGCTTTTTTACTCGGGGGCACATTCATCTCCGTACGGATATTGCGGATGCCCTTAACGGCTTCCTTGATAAATTCAACAGCTTCCGCTTCCGCAAAATATTCGAACCTTTCACTGTACTCCGGCCACTTTGCAATCATGATAGAATCTGCTTCCTTTTGACCCGACATTTCCTGAAGTGTACAAAAGATTTCTTCCGTAACAAACGGCATATAGGGATGCAGAAGTTTGAGCGATACGATCAGTACATGCTTGAGTGTCCAAAGTGCTGCCGACTTCGTCTCATCGGTCTCGCTGTAAAGTCTCGGCTTAACCATCTCGATGTACCAGTCGCAAAATTCCTCCCAGATAAAATCGTTAATCTTTTGTACCGCAACACCGAGATCAAAACCTTCCATGTGCTCGGTTGCTTCCTTCACAAGAGTATTTACCTTGGAGAGAATCCATTTATCTGCGATTGTCAGTAACTTCTCGTCAATTGTCTCAGGAATAGCAGCCTTCTCAAGGTTCATCATGATGAAGCGGGAAGCGTTCCATACTTTATTTGCAAAATTTCTGCTTGCTTCAACCTTCTCCCAGTAGAAGCGCATGTCATTGCCGGGTGCATTACCCTGAATGAGACTAAAGCGTAGCGCGTCGGCACCATATTTATCAATTACCTCGAGCGGATCAATACCATTACCCAGGGACTTGCTCATCTTGCGCCCTAAGGAGTCTCGAACCAGACCATGCATGAGAACTGTACTGAAGGGCTTCTTACCCATCTGTGCATAACCTGAGAATACCATACGAAGCACCCAGAAAAAGATAATATCATATCCGGTTACGAGTACATCGGTCGGATAGAAATAATCCAGTTCTTCGGTCTTCTCCGGCCATCCAAGTGTGGAAAATGGCCACAAAGCAGAGCTAAACCAGGTATCCAGGGTGTCTTCATCCTGTTTGTAATGAGTGTGACCGCACTTAGGACAGCTTTCGGGTTGCTCTACCTGAACAACTACTTCACCACATTTAGCGCAGTAATATGCAGGAATCCTGTGGCCCCACCAGAGCTGCCTGGAGATACACCAATCTCTGATATTATCTGCCCAATTAAAATATACCTTATCAAAACGCTCCGGAACAAAGCGTATATCTCCGGTTTTTACGCCGTAAATAGCCGGCTTAATCAGATCATCCATCTTGACAAACCACTGCTGCTTAATCAGCGGCTCAACGGTTGTCTTACAGCGGTCATGCGTACCCACATTATGAACATGATCCTCCACCTTTACGAGTAAGCCTAATTCCTGAAGGTCCCGAACGATAAGCTTACGCGCTTCATAACGGTCCATTCCTGCATACTTCCCACAGTCTGCATTCATCGTGGCATCATCATTCATAACATTAATTTCAGGAAGGTTATGTCTCTTCCCTACCTCAAAATCATTCGGATCATGCGCAGGGGTAATCTTAACAACTCCTGTACCAAATTCCTTATCTACATAGGTATCCGCGATAATCGGGATTTCCTTATTCACTAATGGGAGCATAACCATCCTGCCAATCAAATGCTTGTATCTCTCATCCTCCGGATGAACCGCTACCGCGCTGTCGCCAAGCATTGTCTCAGGTCTGGTGGTCGCAACCTCGACAAAGCCGTCTTCTCCGACAATCGGATACTTGATATGCCAGAAATGTCCTGCCTGTTCCTCATGCTCAACCTCTGCATCGGAAATTGTTGTATGACATACAGGACACCAGTTAATGATCCTGGAGCCCTTGTAAATATAGCCTTCCTTATAAAGCTTGATGAATACTTGGTTCACCGCATTGTTACTGCCTTCATCCATCGTAAAACGTTCTCTGTCCCAGTCACACGAGGAACCGAGCTTCTTAAGCTGTGAGATGATCTTTCCACCGTACTCCTCTTTCCACTGCCATGCCTTCACCAAGAATTCGTCTCTGGTGAGATTCTCCTTTGTGATCCCTTCCTTCTTCAGCATCTCAAGGATTTTTACCTCAGTGGCAATACTTGCATGATCGGTTCCGGGCTGCCACAGAGCGTTATATCCCTGCATTCTCTTAAAACGAATTAAAATATCTTGTAAAGTATTATCAAGTGCATGTCCCATATGAAGTTGTCCGGTGATATTCGGCGGCGGAATCACAATCGTGAAAGGCTTTTTGCTGCGGTCTACTTCTGCGTGGAAATATTTGTTATCCATCCACTTCTTATACTGTCTCTCTTCGATATCATTCGGATCATAGGTTTTTGCAAGCTCTTTTTCCATGGTTATCTTCCTTTCAAATTTGAGGTGCGAATTATTTAGATTGATTTCTAAAAGCGGTAGCATAAATGATACAGTGATTATTCTGCGAACGGTACTCCGATTATGTCATGTTTTTTCCAACAAAAAAGGCTCCTCGTCGAAAAGGACGAAGAACCGCGATACCACCTTAATTTATGACTTGATTCATAGAAATAAGTCATCTCATTTGTCTGTAACGGGACTTCCCGACATTTCCTACACGCCCTGCGGTTTCAGAAATGTTGTTCCAGAGCTACCTTCAATAAGCTTGCCATAGACCACCTTTCAGCCGGTGAGCGGTCTTCTCTGATTAGCATCCCTTACCTAATCCTCTCCATCAATACATTTGTCTGTATTCCTATAGCCTTCCATGATAAGCTTATAATTATAGCTTTTTCAATTAGCTTTATATTATGCAATGTTAATAAATCTGTCAAGTGTTTTTTGACCCTTCTCAAAATAGTTTAATTCTTAATTGCTTAAATCTTAATTCAGGTTACAGTTCAGCCTTCAATGAGATGTATCCGGACTGGGAAAAAAATGATTTTCATATAGGAGTATTTGCATACGAACTACGTAATGCAACTTAGCGAAAGCGGCTCCTATATGGAAACATTTCTTTCCCGGTCATGTCACTATCCTTGCTGGGCTGAATTGTAACTAATCCAACGTCTGGTTAGCCTCTTCTTGCAAAGCCGTGGCAAGCTCGCCGAATTGTACTATTTCTTCTTCCATCGTATGAATCAATGTGTTATATTTCGTAATTTCTGACATAATGTCATTTGTGCAGTAGGACGCCTCTTCTGTCAGTTGTGCAACCTTATTCACTAAGTTTGAGGATTCATCCGAGGAGGCGATTAATTCTTCCACACACGCTGTTATCTCCTGCACTGCATTATCGATTGCAACTGATTCCCTCTGGATATTGTCAAAGGTATCATGCGTCGTATTCATGGCCATACGCTGACCTGCCAATGCGGATGTTGACTGATTAATCTTTGCTACCGTATTATTTGTAGCCGACTTATTTGCTTGCACCAACGAATCTATGTTATCTACAGCAGCCTTCGTTTCATCAGCTAATTTACGAACTTCCTCAGCAACCACCGCAAAGCCTTTCCCCTGCTCTCCTGCTCTGGCTGCTTCTATGGATGCGTTGAGTGCCAAAAGGTTAGTTTGTCCCGCAATACCCAGAATAGTGCCTACGATTGAAGCTATCTGATCCGAATTATCTTCCAGCTCCTTGACCACCTGCATAATTTCATGATTCGTCTTCTCCGAGCTATTCAGACTCTCCTCCTGGGCAATCACAGCATGCGTTCCATTTTCAATCACACTTAGAAATGCAGAACTCTTCGTACTGATTTCCATGGTGTTATCGGCCACATGATGTATCGCTACCCCAATCTCATTCAGTACAACAACATTCTTCTGCATATGATCCGATTGATCTCCTGATATATTTTGCAATGAAGTCACCTGTGAATTAATTACCTTAAAGCTCTTCGAATTATCACTGGAAGTAGCTTTCAGAGCCGCCGTGTTATGAAATAAATCTGCCGAGAGTTCCTGTACTCTGCTTAGAATCTTTTTTAATTGTGAAGCCATTACTGTTGCGTCTTCTTCACGTTTACCGGCCAATGAAAATAGCGTGTTAAAAGCCCTAACAATAAAAGTAGCCACCAAGGCTACCCATAGATAGCAGCAATACCGAATTATAACATCCCGAGATACCTTAATAAACGCCTCCAGCTCAACCGGGTAATGATTCCACATAAATACATCAATTCCTATTACAGCAATTAACGCATACCATATAATTTTAACATCAAAGAAAAAGATAGCCGCTGCTATTACAAAGTATCCCAACGCATGTGTCTCTGCCGTATTCTCGGTAGTTATTCGCATGAGGAAAAGCAGTATGGTCAAAGCAATCATCATGACCCATTTCGTCCATACTTTGTCCGGATATTTTATATTAATCCACTTGAGCAACAGACCGTTCAATATAATCCCTGCCCATAAAACCCCCAGCATAAACCATGTCATACTTTCACTGGCAAGACCTGCCAGCATGGTTGCTGTCGTTGCAAGTCCCATTATTGCTGATACCACCGTAATAACTAAAAAGAAATAGTTTTTTGCCACTTTGTCAATAAGCTTTCTCGTATCCGATTTGATTTCCAAGTTCATATCCCCCATTTTCTATAATTATTTTCTCCATTCATCTGTTAATCCCCATATGATAAATTACCAGAAATAAATACATATATTTATGTCACAATTCTACACATTATTTCAAATTATTACAAGTATTTTATATAATATATATTGAACTAATTTCAACTAATATGAAGAAATGAAAGAGATATGTTCTAAATAAACAATCCAAAGATAGGTAGTTGACAGAAGTGCTAGTAAATTACATTTAGCTTTCCGAATGGTATTCAATTACCGGCACTTCCGTCAACTACCGTCCCTAGAATGATACCGCTAACCCGTTGTTATTCCTCTGTCTCAATTCTGAATTTACGAAGCAGCTTTTCGGCATCTAAGATACAGTCCGGATAGTTTTTCATTGTTTTATTGATTTCTTTTAGGGCCTCTTCCCTTTGTTTTCCATTTATATCAATCCGCTCTCTCAGCTTCTGTCTACGGACATTCAGCCGGTGGCGTACCTCCACCATTTCCTTTTCGTCCAGAATTGCATTTGGCTGATAGATCCAAACCTCTGCATCAGCAATCCCAAATTTTTTCAATTCTTTGAATAAGGCATGATTATTATCGTCGAGCGCATCCGAGTTTCTCTGATACCGTTTAGTCTCTTCCTTTACCTTAATGTATTCATACCATAGCATTTGCAGCTGCCCGTGATTATTCACCATGTATTTCTGATACGCATAGTCAATATAATTCAGATTATTGACAGATTTTATCTTAACCTTGTTCATCAACATAATCTGGCGACCTTGCTTCATCTGCACAAGACGAACGTCGGCATGATTTTTTCTTGACTCCATGAAAATGTAATATGCTGCAGCCATACCCATCACAACTGTCAAAATAAAAGGCCAGGTGTAATTTGCTTCGGAATTACCTGAGAGCATTGCAAATAACGTAAACAGGAATACAATTACAATGATGACAGTTATTGCAATCCCCTTTAGGAAGGCCTGCTTACCGATAATCTCCGCCTCCTCATGATCCAGTTTCTTTCGTTCCTTCTCAAGATGATTCATGTCCTGTTCAATGATCAGTTTATATTCTTCGTTTTCCTTAAGTGTCGCAAGCTCTTTGGGCAGCTGGTCCTCATATTGTTCCAACATTTTGTATTGCTTGTCTGTTAGTATACTGCTTTTACTCTGAAGCTTACTCCTTTCTTTCGAAAGGCTGGCAATCTTCCCGGCTGCTTCTTCGAGTGGGCCCCTTTCCTCCAATGGAATCAGGTCGATTTTTTGCATATCCGTAAGGTAAGAGGTCACTGCTTGATATTCCACTTTTGCTTCTTCAATCTGGCGACCGTTGTCAAGAATTATTTCACAGTTATCCTTAATATAACTAATTCTCTCTTCCTGCGTGTTCAGTCTGGCAGGATGTTTGCTTTCTTTCTTTTGTCTAACCTTATGACTATCCTCCGCGCTTACTTGTTCCACATTACTATGCTTTCGCGAAAACAGCTTAAATAATCCCATTCTCTCCTACCTTTCCGACCTATAGACAATTGTGGAGGAAGTATTAACACTGTCTGACACTGTCCTTCCATAAAGCAATCATATCCTCTGTCCTTTTATAAAACTCATCCCTGCTTCCGTGCTTTTTTATTTCTTTTAACTCATTAATTTCCTTCATAATATCGGATTCTTCCGCATTTTTATCAATCTCACTAAGATAATCCCGAATTTTAGAATCGAGTTCTGCTCCAATCTGATATTCCTCAGCACTCTTCTCATATTCTTCATGATTACCGCTAAGCTTAAGTGCCAACAGATATTGAATCAGGCTTTCTTCTCTGTGATTGCGCTCATATGCCTGATGAAAAAGCTTTGTAGCTTCCTTAAGTCCTGTAATATGTATCCTGGCCACTCCCAGATTATGATACAAATCTCCATACTCTTCCGGAGTCAGCTCGGCTGCATCCTTTGAATTGATGATACGTTCATATTCAGAGGTTGCTTTTAAATACTGATGTTCTTTCAAATAATTTCCTGCTTTGATACAACTTCTTTTTACCATTGGCATTCCTATTACCCCATCCAAGGTCTTTAAAAGAGCTTTAATCTCCTGCTCTGTATAATAATCGGTACTGCACAATACTACCGTTACCATCGTCTTAATATCAGCGCCTTGCATTTTTAACAAGCGTAGCTTGTCTGCACGTTCAGGCAGCTTCAGTTCCACTGTGATAAAATCAAAAAGTGCATCGCAAAACATGTCCTCATCAATCAGATATACCTGATTATAAAGACAATAGCATAATTCTTCCATAGAATAGACCCGCAACCCCACCTGTGTTAACAGATAGGGTCTTTTTGTACGCGTTCCGCTGCAAAATATTAATTTACCCATCACTGCCTCCATCACAATTGATCAAATTCCTTTTTTATAAATCAACTATAAATTCCACTAATTGTCCTGTTTCAGTATAAATCTCACCAAATCCAAGATCCGTTACCGTAAATAAGCCTGTAAACTTGTCCTTACAGGTCAGATTAATCAGTAATCTGGTCATTCGGTTCGGACGCTTTGGCATTTGGTTGACTGATAGGATTTTTCTGCTTGACTCCCCGGTCATGATATTCTTAAGAATAATTTCAAGCTCAACTGTATTCTCCGGTATTACCTCAATGCTCTGATCTACCTCATACCAATTTTCTCCGGCATAAGCCAACTTAAGATCCCGGTATGCAGTATCGGAATATACTCTCACAGATACACTGCTCGTAATCATATCATCATTTAACAGTAGAAAATCCTGAAGCGATAAATCACCGGCTAATTCCTTTGCAGCGTAACAGGCTCCCTTGGTAAATAGATTCTGCCCGAGAAAAACCCGCCTCCCGATACACAGATTCTTAATAACCTCCGCATCCCAGGTTCCATCAAAACCTCTACCGGTCAGATAAAGAGTTGTTATGATCTGTTTATATAATGCATTATTTGCTACATTTTCAAATATATAAGCTGCATCTATATCCTTCTGCTTCAACATAGTAATATTTAGGGTATCAGTATAATCTGTTTTTAATAGTCCTGCAATGATTGGATTTGCTCTACGATTCATATGAATCTGATAGAAATACAGGCCTTCCTTGCAAAACTCAAACATTCCGATATCATTCATCCGGAGTGATTTATCCTGATTTAATGCATAGTATAGATATACTCCTGCATGACTCATTACCACAACGCGGTCCCTCTCAAGTCCAAGTGAGGAAAGGGCCTCATATATTTTATCCACGAATTCCGGTTCGGTATTACGGACCGTAACAACCAGTTTTGTTATTTGCTCCGTGGGAAAATGATTTTTTATCGCTGTCAATGTTTTCAGAAGATATTTCTCAAGCAGAACAACACCGGAAATCTTCTGCTCCGCTAAATCTACTTCCTCCCATAGTACCTTGTCCAGCAAATTTTCCACCGGTATTCCATAATCTCCGGCGACGCAAGAAATCGCCTCTTCCCCCACCAGCCACTGCTTTGTCTCTGATTTGAAGCAAAGCACTGTAGGTATCATGCATTGCTCATCCTGTTCACGAATACCGACGGGAACCGGTTCCATCGTTTTTAGACTGAAACAACTGATCTGTGTATAATCTTCACATAAATCATATCCTACAATCAATTTTCTAGGTGAATCCATTCACTATTCCCTCCCCGGTTGTCCGCCCTAGCCAATTGGCTTAAAGCATTGTGATACGATATATTCTTTTTTGGCATAGTTGGCAACCAGCTCCAGCAATATTTTATCATTCTTCTTTTCCATTGCGCATAACATCATATTGATATTGTTGTAGTTCGATTCATCCTGCGGTATGGCTTTGCAGTCATAGAGGATGCTGAAGTTTTCCGTAGCAAGAATTTCCTCGTCGGATTCCTCCGTTATTTGGTACTGCAGCTCTTCATGATAGAATAAAAGAAACTCCTTTGTATAAATTCCCATAAAACTGTTATTCATACATTCTGTTATTAATTCGTCTTTACTTTCATGTAACAGTCGGTAATGTATGAATATTCTCTTTTGGGGATTGGCGTGACAACTAACAATATATTTATCTGCAATCCGATCAGGTAAGGTTATACAGTTCTTATAATCCAGAAAGAACGCAAGAACAACTCCCTTTCTGACCAGTCTTTGAATATTGTATTCGGCAAAGGTGAGTTCGTTTTCTGATAAGTCCTTCTCTGTGGCATGGTACTTCAGCCATGCAAGTAGACAGCAATCATTCTCTTCATAGAAAAGTTCCCTCTTCATGATTTGAAACAAACCGTTATCAAGCTGCTGTCCATGAACCAGATATCTGTAGGCATAATAAGTTAGAAATGCCTTGACTAGCAAATGATTCGTGACCGCTTTATAATATGTATTGAAAACCAGAAAACTGTCCTCCATATAACTCTCCGTATACAGCATTTGTGACAGCAGTCTTTCCTCGAGGTTATGGCATTCCAGCTCAAAGCCTTGCGCGGCCTGCCATAATCGGTACATCTCACTGATGGTTCCATGATAAAAATCAATCAGATATCTGAGAATGAATTCATCATATTTATCATTAGAAAACACATAATGACATAGATTCAGCATGTAATTCTGCTTTTTCTCGGAAGCAGAGGTCCTGATCCATATGGAACACAGCTTAACGAGACGATTGATCGGAATACCTTCCAGACCATAAGCCTCAAGTGCCTCCAAAGCTTTCAGATAAAAAGCCCTGACAAGCATGATTTCAATATATTTCGGACGCTCCTTTAAACTTACCGCATTCAAGTCGAGGTGTCCTAAATAATACTCCAGCATCTCATCTTCCGGGTTCTCATAATAATACTCAATTAGAGTCTGACGACAATACGTCGCATACTCCTCTGACATTCCCTCTATCAAAAGTACCTTCTTCCGTAATTCAATGGCACTGCTGCTAAGGATACGATAACTATGATATCGGTCAAAAAGATGTAGAAGTACCTTGGGATGATTGGTGTATTCGGCACAGTTATTCTCATAATCGGCAGCATTCAAATATGGATTCAAGCTATAATCGATGGATTCTATATAGCGATTCCCATAGCTGTCAACGAGAAAGATTTCCGCATTACCGGAATAGATGTCAACCTCAGCTCGCCCTAGTGTCAGAGGAACGATATCTTCTGTCTTAAGCTCCTTATGAATGACGATTGCACTTACGATATTGGAGTTATGACAGATAAGTTCATGACGGTATAAGACATAAGGTAAATGCTCATATACTTCTTTACTTAATAACGGTTTACTTAAAATATCCTGATAGAGTATAGCTAGATCACGACTGATTGTATGACTCTCTAGCATTTTCAGTGCAAAAATTTCCATTTTCCTATCATACGATCTATAAATAGAAACATCGGTATCCTTATTCTTAATCACTCCCGCATACAGATATGCTTTCCTATTATCACTTAAATTGCTGTTATACAGAAAATATAAAAGAACTGCCTGTGACAGGTTATCCTGTATGGATTCCCCCGCACAGCAGATATAATATTCGTATAATTCGGTAATCCTCAGTTGTGTTTCTACCCCAAGTCGATACCATTCAAAATACTTCTCTTCTTTTTTTATACCTTTAATCAGCATGCAGCAAATAGCTGACAGAATTTCTGTATCATCAAATTCATCATACAATTTAACCAGCCCGTTGAATATTATAAGGTCAAAGGATTTTCTCTTACCGGCCAAATAAGTATACTGCTTGGCTGTTTCTCTGGATACAATCCAATTCTTAATTCCATAATTAAGAACTTGAATCTCAAAGTCTGATAACTCACGAAGCAGGTACGGCTCCTCATTAAAGATACAAACCGCTTCATAGTACATAATCGGACTGTGACAGCCTCTATCAAACTGTTCTTTGATATCGGCCAGCTTAATCCCTCTATTTCGTTCGTAACGCTTATCTGTATATAATAGAAACCACAGAATCCGCCAGTCGTAGGATCCGCTATTATAAAATTTACGAATGGTTTCTGCCGCATTTGTGATGATAGTCTCATCCTTGCAGTTCAAAGCCTCCAAGTAAAGATATGCGCAATACTCCAGTATGGATTTTTTCTTAAGAATAACTTCATCTTTTGAAAAATCGGAAAGCAGCTCTTTCGCAAGCTTATCTCTGCCTGCTATGATAGCAAGATATGTTTTCATTAAATCTCTGACATAGCTCACTTCAGGGCCGGGCAATCTTGTAATTATGGCTTCTGTATCATCAATGTACTCGGGCAATTTTATACGGTTCAATCGAAAGCTTAAATAAGTATCCATAAGACCGACTTCAATTTTCTGTTGATAGCGTCGCTTAGAATCCCTGTGCTCTGTCTTTGATAACTTACATACCACCGATACCGTCAGGGTCTGATGTGCTGTTTTAATAAAGATATGTCCAAAATTATTACCAACTGTTAAAAATTGTGGATCAATTGCATATGCAATCTGATGGGTATTACCAATAAATCGATCAGACCATAAGAATTTCTGATCTATCTGAATGAACGAGGCATCTGTACTGACTCTGATTTCAGCATAACCCCATTGATTCTTCGTCAGCGTTACTTTATCAGATGATTTTTCATTGGACATATGGTACTCCACCTGTGTTTTATCAATATCCAAATGGATGGCGGCTTTTTTCTTGATGGTAACCAGAAATTCCTCCAAAGCCTGACTAGTCGAAATACTTTTTCTTAAGTTACGGTAAATAGACTGATACCTGACTTCATTCGCAAGAAAAACCCGTTCAAAATCCTCTGACCGAAAGACACTCTTCGCATCTGACCAGTCCATTCTCGCTAAATTGGTAAATTGAAAAAGATCCTTAATTTTACCCATGGAGGACATGCAATAGGGATCTTCTATTTGAACTGTAAACGGAAGCGAAACTTCACCAATTTCACTTACTATGTTGATTTCACCGTGGATTTCATCACCGTTCTTAAGACTTAAAGCATTGAATTGATAGAAAATTGTATTTGTGATATCTTGAAATGTCGATTCTTGAAGCTTCATTAATCGGTTGGAAGAGTATATTGTCCCCTTCATACGCTTTCCTGCACTGTTACTTAGCGTAAAGCTACCCTCGTGGATTTTACCGGCAGTGACGGTAAGGCTGATTTCTTCTTCTGATAAGCAGATGAGAGGCAGCTCATATTCAAAATCCCCATGTGAAAAACGCTCAATCTTTTCCTTCAATGTCGTCACCTCAAGAATTATATTCATCATTGGAAGCATTGCAATTTAGAGAAAATAGATTATAATAAAATATTATAATTCAATTGGCAAAAAAAATCCAGTACAACGTTTCTGACTCGAATAAATAGGGAGGTATCATATGATAAAGCATGCCGATCATTTTCATGGAAGTGATTTGGAAACCATAGAAAAAATATATGGAATCAAGAAAGAGGACATCGTAAGTTTCTCGGCTAATGTAAACCCACTTGGGATTTCTCCGAAATTAAAATCCACTCTGTCACAGAGAATTGATGCAATTATGAGTTATCCTGACCGTGACTATACCGAGCTTCGGAAATGTATCGCTCTCTATGTTAATGCAGAGGCGGAGAACATTATTGTCGGTAACGGTTCAACCGAGCTGATATCACTGTTCATCCAAATAAAACATCCAAAAAAAGCTCTTATTATCGGACCGACCTATTCCGAATATGAACGCGAGATAACGCTTGGAGGAGGTGCTACACACTACTATCGGCTTGAGGAGGAGAACGATTTTAATCTTGATCTTCATAAGCTGGAGGAGGAACTGACCGCCGATACAGATCTTTTAGTTATCTGTAATCCGAACAATCCGACCTCAACTGCCATATCAAAGAATGATATGCGCAAAATCCTTGATATTTGTAAACAAAAAGGCATCTTTGTCATGGTGGATGAAACCTATGTTGAGTTTGCTCCGGACATTCAGGAAATCAACTGTGCTCCTCTGACCGGATATTATAATAATATTATAATCCTTCGCGGTATTTCAAAATTCTTTGCTGCTCCGGGGCTTCGCCTTGGTTATGCAATCTGCGGGAATTTGGATTTATTGAAGGAAATCAACCAGAGAAAAAATCCCTGGACGATTAACAGTCTGGCGGCGATTGCAGGCGAAATCATGTTCACCGATGAGGAATATATTAAGGATACCAGATCCTTAATTACCGCTGAACGAACCCGAATATGTCAGATACTCGGAGCCTGTCCGAATGTTCGTTTTTATGAACCGACCGCTAATTTTATTTTGATTAAAATCCTAAAGGAAGAAGTAACTTCGATGGATTTGTTTGAGGCTGCTATCCGAGAAGGCCTCATGATCCGCGATTGTTCCACCTTTCCCTTCTTAAATAATAAGTTTATCCGTTTCTGCTTTATGTCTCCTGCTCAAAATGATGCGCTGTTGAAGGTGCTGCTGGAGGTCTTGAGATAAATCGGATGATTCGAAAAGGTAAAGTGGAATATCATAACAACGAAAGAAGAAGTTGCGGTAATTCATGCTCTTGGTATACTACCAACATATCAGGGTAAAGGCATTGCTAAGCAAATGGTAAGAGAAGCAATTCTCATTTGTGGTGATAAGCGTCAAAAAGCAATTCGTTTAGACGTGCTAGGCTCTAATACTCCAGCACAAAAACTTTATGCAAATATGGGATTTCAATATAGAGATACAATCAAATTGTTTTATGAGGATACTGGAATGACAGATTACTTGCTATATGAGTTCACAATGTAAATACCAATTTATTGGGATGATTTGCCTCACAGTTTGAATAGAGAATTTTACGTATTAATTGAAAAATTCAATCGAGCAACGTAATTTTGCGCTCTGCTCAAAAATATATTGAATATCAACAATATGTTTTGACAGAGCCCTTAGTTTTAAAGTCCATTTATAAATTTATAAATTTTAAATAAATTTTACGAATTACTGATTGACTTTAATATATACTATGATATAATTTCATTTAATTTGGTGGCTAACTATTAGGTGACTAACTAATTATGCCCTTCCTAATTCGACATACAAAACAACCCGCAACAACAAAGGAGGAACCACAAGAAAATAATGAAACCCGAACTAGTAGAACTGTTACAATCTTTAGCAGAGATAATTAAGTTTATTCATCTGCGCTCCTATCATACGCTGAATGATATGCAGATATATCCCGGTCAGCCTAAATTGATCATGCTGATCAAGGAAAATGAAGGGATTACACAGAGAGAATTAGCTGAGAAGAATTTTGTCACACCTTCTACTATAACAGGAATGCTTAGTAAGCTGGAAGTTAAAAATTATATTTACCGCGTTCCGGATACGATTGATAAACGAATCATGAGGGTTTATCTTACACCGGAAGGTCAAACTTTTGCTATTCATGCCAATGAATTTATTAATTCCATGATTGAGCAGATATTTGATGGTATCGATGATGAAGAACTTGAAACCTTACAAAGGCTTTCACAAAAACTCAAGAATAACATCCATAACAATGAATCCTAATGGATGTTCTATATTCTGACAGAAATAATACTAGAAAGGAATGTTGCATGTTAAAACTACTGAAATTTCTAAAAAAATCGGTAATTGCTATACTTGCAGTTATCATATTGCTGATTATCCAAGCTAATTGCGACCTAGCATTACCAACCTACACCTCCGATATTATAAACACCGGTATTATGAAGAATGGTATCCAAAGCTCTGTACCTGACGTGATTCGTAAGACCGAGCTGGATAAAATAACCCTGTTCATGACCGATGTAGAGGAATCCACCGTACTTCAACACTATACATTAATGAATGAACAGGATTACAGTGCTGATGAATGGGCAAAATACTTAAAGAAGTATCCTTTATTAGATACAGATAAAATGTATCTCTGGGATGGTAACGAAGAACCTGCACTTGCAGATGCCTTCAGTCTTCCCATGATGCTTGTATTATCCCTAGAAGGAGACAGTGATACATCAAAAGCAACCAGACAAAGTCTCCTCGATCAGATTGCTCCTGGTTTTAAGCAAGAAGATGTTGATATTTTCAGCATTATATTGCAAATACCACCGGATGGTATGGCGCAAATGGTTCCTGCCATGAGAGATAAGGTATCAGCCATGTCAGATATGATTCTTACTGCAGCAAATGCCTCTTATGTGAAAGCAGAATATGAAGCAATTGGTATTGATGTCGGTCATATGCAGTCGAACTACATCCTATATACAGGTGGCTTAATGTTAGGTCTCGCATTGATTGGTATGCTAGCCGCTATCCTTGTAACCTTGATAGCTGCAAGAGTATCGTCAAAAATGGGTCGCGATTTGAGAAGCAACGTATTCCAAAAGGTCTTGTCCTTCTCAAGCAAGGAAATGGATCAATTTTCAACCGCTTCTTTGATTACCCGCAGTACAAACGATATCATGCAGGTTCAAAACCTGATGGTATGGGTCATCAGAATCGTTATCTACGCTCCTATTTTAGCCTTTGGTGCCGTGATTAAGGTTCTTTCAACGGAAAGTTCCATGTCTTGGATTTTAATCGTCGCTGTTGGAGCAATATTTGTATTGATCGGCTCATTAATGATAATTGCTATGCCGAAATTTAAATTAATGCAAAAGCTAGTCGACAGAATCAATCTTGTTATGAGAGAAATCTTAAGCGGACTTCCGGTTATCCGTGCCTTTAGTACGGTAGATCATGAGAAGAAGCGCTTTGATAAAGCAAACCAGGATTTAACAAAGAATACACTGTTTGTATCGCGTGTTATGACATTTATGTTCCCGATTTTGTTCTTAATCATGAACTTTGTTTCCATTCTTATTATCTGGGTAGGAGCCAAGGGCATCGATCAAGGAACTATTCAGATCGGTGATATGATTGCCTTCATTCAATATACGATGCAGATCATCATGGCTTTCTTAATGCTTACTATGATCTCAGTAATGCTCCCGAGAGCATCGGTTGCTGCGAAGCGAATCGACGAGATCCTAACTACTAAGTCCTCGATTATCGACCCTCTAAAAGAGGAGATTACCGGCACAGGTACAAATGGAGTTCTCGAATTTAATAATGTTTCCTTCCGGTATCCGAATGCAGAAGAGGATGTTCTATCCGATATCAGCTTTACTGCTAAGCCCGGTGAGACTACCGCAATCATAGGAAGTACCGGTAGCGGTAAGTCCACACTGATTAATCTGATTCCGAGGTTTTATGATGTAACGAAGGGTAGCATCCTGCTTGACGGTACAAATATTACAAGTATGAAGCTGAGCCGACTTCGCAACATGCTTGGCTATGTTCCGCAAAAGGGTGTGTTATTTACAGGAACGATAGAATCTAATATTAAATTCGGTAATATGAGCACTGACGATGAACTGATGAAAAAGGCAGCACGAATTGCTCAAGCGGAAGAATTTATCGATGATAATTCCGAGGGCTATCAGACTTCCATCGCTCAGGGCGGTACCAACGTATCCGGCGGACAGAAACAGCGGTTATCCATCGCCAGAGCTATTACAAAGAATCCTGCAGTCTACGTATTTGATGACAGCTTCTCAGCACTTGATTACAAGACTGATTCCAAACTTCGCAGGACGATTAAGGAAGAATTAACCGATAGTACAATCATTATCGTAGCCCAAAGAATCAGTACCATCATGAATGCCGAACAGATTATTGTACTCGAGGATGGGCGTATTGTAGGTAATGGAACACATAGAGAGTTACTTAAAAATTGCGAAGTATATCAACAGATTGCATCTTCCCAATTGTCAAAGGAGGAATTGGATTATGAGTAAAGAAGAAAACAAAATACAGGCTCCTTCCGCACAACACCAGCCTAGAAGACGTATGGGCGGGCCGGGCGGCGGAGGCCCAGGTGGTCCCGGTATGATGGCCGTCGAAAAGGCAAAGGATTTCAAGGGAACCATGAAAAAGCTGATATCCGATTTGTCAAAGTATAAAATAGGTTTCTTCATTGTTTTCCTATTTTCCATCGGAAGCTCCATCTTTACCATTATAGGTCCCAATATCATGGGAAATGCCATAACCGAGATAACAAATGGCGTTATTCGTAAAATAAGCGGCGGAACCGGTATTGACTACGACATAGTGAAAACCATCCTAATAACCTTGATTGTTTTATATTCGATCAGTGCTGTTTTTTCATTAATTCAAGGATTTTTTATCACCGGCATTACCCAAAAGGTATGCTACAGGTTCCGTAAAGAGATTTCAGAAAAGATCCATCGTATGCCGATGAATTACTTTGATACGACATCCCACGGTGAGATTTTGTCAAGGGTAACAAATGACGTTGATACCTTAAACAACAGCCTTGGTCAAAGCTTAACCCAGCTAATCTCATCTATCGTTCAAATTGTTGGTGTATTAGTCATGATGCTGACTATCAGCATTCCGATGACCCTGCTCGCATTATTAATACTTCCGATATCCGGAATCGTGGTTAGTAAAGTAATTAAGAAGTCACAAAAATATTTTAAGCAACAGCAAGAATATCTTGGTCATGTAAATGGTCAGGTCGAAGAAGTATACGGCGGACATAGCATTGTGAAGGTATTTAACAAAGAGACCGAATCTATTACGGAATTTAACGAAAAGAACGAAAAGTTATATGAAGCCGCATGGAAATCCCAGTTTTTATCAGGTCTTATGATGCCCATCATGCAATTTATCGGTAACATCGGTTATGTGGGTGTTGCAATCCTTGGCGGTTATCTTACCATTCATGGAAAGATAACAATCGGACAGATTCAATCCTTCTTTCAGTATATCCGGTTATTCACACAGCCGATCGGTCAGCTCAGCCAGGTAGCGAATATGTTCCAGTCCACGGCTGCCGCTGCAGAAAGAGTATATGAATTCTTGGAGTCTCCCGAGGAAGTACAGACAATTGAAAACCCTGTGTCTATCGATAATTTGAATGGTAGCGTTGAATTTAGAGATGTTCATTTCGGATATAATCCGGATAAGATCATCATCAACGATTTCAGCTCCATAATACGTAAGGGTCAAAAGATTGCAATTGTAGGTCCCACCGGTGCCGGCAAAACGACTATGGTGAAGCTTCTGATGCGCTTCTACGATATCAACAGCGGTGAAATCCTTATTGACGGTCACAATATAACAGACTTTGACCGAAGCGATCTACGCAGACTGTTTGGTATGGTATTACAAGATACTTGGCTGTTTAACGGAACCATTATGGAAAATATCCGCTACAGCAAGCTTGATGCTACTGATGAAGAAGTAATCAAGGCTGCTAAAGCAGCCCATGTACACCATTTCATCAACACCTTACCGGACGGCTATAACATGGTACTCAATGAGGAAGCAAGCAATGTATCTCAGGGCCAGAAGCAGCTGCTTACAATTGCCAGAGCTATATTAGCAGATCCTAAGATCTTAATCCTTGATGAAGCAACCAGCTCTGTTGACACCAGAACCGAGATATTAATACAAAGAGCGATGGATAGTTTAATGAAGGGCAGAACCAGCTTCATCATCGCGCACCGTCTATCAACCATTCGCGATGCGGACTTAATCCTCGTTATGAATGAAGGAGATATTGTAGAACAAGGCACTCATGAAGAGCTTCTTGCAAAGGGCGCTTTCTATGCTAACTTGTATAATTCTCAGTTTGAGAAATCGGCATAAACTAGCGTTGTGGTATCATTCCCAATACCTAATGGTAGGTTAAGTAAATCAAAAGAGATCCGCTGATTATACGTAGCGGATCTCTTCTGCTATTACGCTATATTATTCAATGAAACTATTTAATCTCAACACCTAAAAACCGAGCCAAGGCAGCAGCCTGATAGGTATCTACAATAGCTCCTACCAGTTCTATATGTGTATCTGAAATCATAATCCCATCAATTCTACTTTCTCTAAAATCTAACCCCTTCAAAGGAGTCCTAAAGAAATCACAATTATTTAAAGTTACATCTTTTAATTCTATCTCCTTTAGAATGCATTCTGCAAGGCAAGTATTGCTAAAGTTGGAAGATACAATTATCACTTTTTGCAATTTAGAGTGTTCAAAATTAGAGTAGGTAAAGTTAGAATCTGAAAAAAGTACATGCTTTATCGTTGAGTTCTGGAATTTACTACCCACTCCTTTACAAGAGATAAATTCGACTTGGCTAAAATATCCATTTTCAAAGGTACAATTAGTAATATCACAATTTTTAAAATACACATTTGTGAACCCTACTTTACTAAAGTTACAATTCCATAGCCTGCAACCATCAAATTCAACGCAATTATAATCTACCCCTGTTAAATCTTCATCTGAAACGTACTCTGAGCAAAACCTAAATCTCTCTGCTGTACGCTCCTGCGTTTGCAACTCTATGATCTGGTTTAACATTGAACCTGCTTCTCTAAGATCCATTATCTGTGGTGCATTTATCTTCACTTTGTTGATCCTCACTTTTATACAGATTCGTACTAATTACTCCCTTGGAAATGATCAGCTATCGGTCTTATCTTTCCTTCTTAGCAGCTTCGATCTGCTCGGCAAGATCATTTAAATATACCCAGCGCTCCATCTTTGCTTCCAGTTCTTTCTCCAGAACTTCCTTTACTGCCATCAGCTCACTTAACTTTGTATAATCAGCAGCAGCCTTTCCAATCGCAGTCTGCGTGTCCGCAAGCTTCGTTTCATAGGTTGTTATTTCCGTATCAATCGTATCAAATTCCTTCTGTTCCTGATAACTTAATTTCAACTTTACATCTTTCTGCTTCCAAGTAGTCTGACCTGCCTGCTTCTGCTCCTCTGAGCAGATATTACTCACTTTGGGTGACGGAGTATCCTTTGCGGCACGGATGCTTCTTGCCTCCATATAATCCGAGAAATTTCCCTCATACTGGCGTATCGTACTGGCTTCAAAGGAAAATATTCTTGTTGCCATTTTATCGAGAAAATAACGGTCATGCGATACCGCAACGACAATACCGGGGAAGCTGTCCAAATAATCCTCCAGTATCGTTAGTGTCTGTATATCCAAATCGTTGGTGGGCTCATCAAGTACCAACACATTAGGAGCATCCATCAACACCTTAAGTAAATAGAGTCTTCTCTTCTCTCCACCCGACAACTTCGCTATCAGGGAATACTGCATAGCTCCGGTGAATAGAAATTTCTCACACATCTGAGAAGCTGTTATCGTTCCCTCAGAGGTCTGAATGTACTCCGCGGTATTTCGGATATAATCTATTACTTTAAGACTTTCGTCCATATATTCATTTTCCTGAGAAAAATAGCCTATCTTAATCGTGGTTCCTAACTCAACCGTACCCGAATCCGGTGCAAGCTTTCCGGTCAGAATATGAAGCAATGTAGATTTACCGCAGCCATTCGGACCAATCATCCCAATACGGTCTCCGGGTAGCAAAATATAGGTAAAATCACTGATCAATTTCCTATCACCATAGGACTTACCAATCAGATTTAATTCTATCGTTTTCTTACCAAGTCTGGACGAGAGAGCATTAATCTCAACCCTATTGTCGGCATCTATTCCCTTACGATCCCTCAGCTCCTCAAAGCGTTGAATATGGGCTTTTTGTTTGGTAGAGCGTGCTCTTGCTCCTCTTTGCATCCATTCCAATTCCATTCGAAACAGGCTCTTCGCCTTACGTTCCGTTGCTTGTAGCATATCCTCTCGCTCTGCCTTAAGCTCCAGATATCCGGAGTAATTGGCCGTATAAGAATAGATACTGCCTTGATCAATCTCAATTATCTTATTCGTAACCTTATCAAGAAAATATCTATCATGTGTGACCATAAGAAATGCACCTCGGTATTTGAGTAGATATTCCTCCAACCACTGAGTCATCTCATGATCTAAATGATTCGTAGGCTCATCTAGTACCAGAATTTCCGCCGGGGTCAGTAGGGTGCGGACTAGCGCTACTCGTTTCTTCTGACCTCCCGATAAAATTCCTGTGAATGCTGTAACATCCGTGATGCCCAGCCGTAGCAACATTGCTGTTGCTTCACCCTCCAAGTTGCGATATTCCTCCTCGGCCTTCTGGTTAAGTACCACATTCTGCAAGATGTTTAGTTTCTCATCAAATACCGGCATCTGGGGCAGATATCCGATACGAATCTTCTTCCCCTTCGTAACTGTCCCGATGTCCGGCTCCTCCAGTCCTGCAACTATCTTTAACAGAGTAGATTTACCTGTTCCGTTAATACCAATGACACCGATTTTCTCTCCCTCACTAATACCAAAGCCTACCTGATCAAAGAGCATCCGGTCTGTATAGCTTTTACTCATATTTTCTATCGTTAATAAATTCATGATTTACCTTTCTGTGTTACCTTTTATTCCAGATTCTCTGTCAGTAGGTCTGTCCCGCTATGATAGCAGTCTTTGATTTCCCTTAACATACCTTGATAAAAAAGGTCAGCGGTATGTTGCCGCAGCTTAGCAATCTGTTCAGCTCTGTTGGTGTAAAACCTACCATATAGCTTCTCCAATTTATATTTATATTCATGAAAGAAGGATTCCTCCGAATCACTTGTCCCATCAAGAACATTTCCTTTCTCATCTAATGAGTATAACGGTTCCGAAACAATTCCTTTATATACAAGGGTTCTGGCTATTCCTATGGCTCCCGTCGCATCAATTTTATCAGCATCAA
>WSSedL1CaDRAFT_10000618_pt1 | contig 24226 bp, 13 predicted proteins | sample WetSurSL1Cattail_FD_9464 | JGI IMG/M metagenome (IMG submission 9464)
TTCCACGNNGNACATGTTTTTCAACATAGCAATCTAATCATCTGCAATATACAAATAAAAGAGGCTATCTATTTCAGACCTAAAGGTCTTTTTAGACAGCCTCTTTTATTTCGCCAGTAGCGAGCCTGATATTCTTTTATTTCAGCCGCTTTATTAAAACTGGAAAGATATCTTAGCCGTGTAAGTCCTTATTTTTTGCCGGTCCAGAGCCATTGTTTGTGTCTTCCTCTGAATATTGCTTGGGCGACTTGCCATACATTTCCTGAAAACGTTTGGCAAAATAGGAATGATTGTTAAAGCCCACCATATACATTACCTCAGCCACGGTAAATGTTTTGCGCGATAACAGCATCGCTGCCTTCTTAAGTCTTACCGACCGGATGTAATCAACGGCCGTTTGCCCAGTGAGGGATTTAATTCGCCTGTAAATCTGTTTAAGACTATATCCTGATCTTTCACTCAATACATTTACATTCAAATCCGGATTGGTGATTTCGTTTTCTATTATTTGGGTAATGGTTCCAAGCAATTTCTCGTCAGCCGAAAGTACTTCATTTTCCTTTTCCTTTGGTTGAATAATCGCCTCCTGGCGTGCTTTTTGAACCAGTAAATTCCGACCTCTGAGCAGCTGATGAAGCCTGTTAGACAAATATCCTATTTCGAATGGTTTGGCAATAAAAGCATCAGCTCCGGTACGATATCCCAATAACTCCGTGTTTTTATCATCTTTGGCAGTGAGCATGACCACAGGCGTAAGCGAAGTGGCGATATTCTCCTTGAGCTTGCGGCACATTTCCATGCCATCCATCACGGGCATCATAATATCCGTGACAATTACATCAGGGAGATGAGCCAATGCCACTTCCAGTCCAAGCTTGCCATTCTGTGCACAAATGCATCTGAACTCATTCGACAAACTCTTGGAAATAAACGACGATATCTCTGCGTTGTCCTCCACTATCAGCAAAAGAGGTTTGTTGTCCTGATCACCTGCTTTAGACGAAGTTTGCGGGTTGGCCGGAGCTTCTGTCTCCCCTACCATTTGCACTATGGGTAATTCTATTTCCACACAGGTACCCTTCACTCCATCCGAAAGTACTTTTACTGTACCGCGATGCAATTGTATATAATCCTTCACAATCGATAATCCCACGCCTGATCCTTCTTTGTTCTGAGATAAAGAATGACGCGATTGGAAGAAACGTTCGAAAACGTGCGGCAAATCCCGGGAATTTATTCCTGGCCCCTCGTCTGTTACCTTCAATTTTACCAGATCATTTAAAGCCTCGATCGTTACTTTGATAACCGAGCCATCGGGAGCAAATTTCGAAGCATTCGACAGGATATTGTTTAATATGACTTCAAGCTTCAATACATCGGCTTCGATAAAAAAAGAAGGTAGTTCACTCTCCACACTAATCCTAATCGATCTAGCTCCCAGCGGTTTTTCAAATGCCGATACCACACTGCGTACAAACGCTACCACATCGGTTTTGGAAACAATCAACCCGAATCCTTCAAACTCCTGTCTGCTCGCTTCCATCATCTGATGGATAAGAGAGCCCATTTTTAAGGCATTTTGACGAACATGGGCTAGCTGATCTTTCAAAGTCGCTGGTTTCACCTGTTCGATCATTTTCTCCAAGGGTCCAATCATCAGGCTTAACGGAGTTTTTAACTCATGAGAAATATTGGTAAGAAAGTCAATTTTATGTGCAGTTAACTCCATGGTTTTAACCTTCTCAATCCTTTCGTAACGAAGACGGTTAAGCACCATATAATAATTGATGATGGCTATAATGAGCAGCAGGAACAGCGCAGCATAAACACATTTTGCAGGCCAGGTTGAATACCACGGGTGATCAATCTTTATCTTAAACGCCAATGGATGTAGCATGGGTATACCGTCACTACCTATACGCGAAATCATCAGCGTATAATCACCCGGAGGCAAATTATTATACGTGATGCGGTTGGTGCCTCTTGCTGACAAGTGCCAGTCGGCATCCAAACCATCAAGTTTATTGGCATATTGCACATTTTGTTGTTGGTTATAACTAAGTTCCGAAAAAGTAAACGAAAGGTTATTTAAATTGTGGGGTAACTCAATGGCTCTGGAAAACCGGATACTCTGCCCAAGATTAAAAGGAAGTCTCTGCAATGAATCGTCCTGTACCAACTTATCGTTAATCCAAAGCGATGTAATGAAGAGCTTATTTTGCTGATCCTCGGCCAATATAGTTTCTGGATCGAACTCTACAAATTCATTGATACCACCCGCAGCCATGCGGTGAGTACGATGATCGTAAAAAATCGACGAATAGTAGTTTCCGCCGGAATTAATCTGCTTTATTTTCATTGTGGCTTTGTCTATGAAGAACAATCCTGAGGACAAACTCATCCAGATGCGTTTCCCATCATCAGTAAGAGCGTTTATATAAGCATCGTTCAGACGAGGATCTGCCACCATTTTCATACTATGCTTAACAGGATCTACCCTCACAAGCCGGTTTCGAAGGGCAACCCATAAAAAATTGTCAGAATCAAAAGTCATGGCTGTCACATCATCCGAAGTCAAGGAGCAATCAGACGATCTGGTTGTAAACTGAACCACTTTCTGATTCATCCTGTCTATTTTGTTAAATCCGGCACGGTAGGTACCCGTCCATACATTCCTGTTGCCATCGATCGCCAGGAACTGAAGCATATTGCCCGATAACCCCTGAACACCGCTATTTGAAAAATAATTTCTTTCTGCAACAAAAGTCTTTCTCTCTGAGGCCAGCAATTCCTTTTTGTCTACCACAAATAATCCCCCCAAACAGGTTGCAATCCATAATTTTCGCGTCTCGTCCTGACAGATGGCATAGGACCAGTTGGCATTACGTGAATGGGTAACGTCTTCAATCTGATAACGCACAAATTGTAATGTTTTTTCATTATATCTACAAATGCTGCCATCAGTAGCAATCCATATATCGCCATCCATATCTTCGAACACATAACGTATTTTATTATGAGGCAAAGGGTACTGGCTGTTATTCTGCTGGTACCATATGGTTTTCCCACTAGCTTTATCCACCTTAATAAGACCGTTGTTGCCCCCCAGCCAAAGGTTACCTTTCGTATCAGCCAAAAGAGAAATGATATAGTTTCCCTCGTTCGATCCCGTTAGCTCGCTTATGGATTGAAGTCTGAAATGGTCGTTGTAAATGTAAAGTGACGCTCCAGCATCAGTTCCGATCCATATATTCTGCTCACGATCGGCAAAAACCGACCATACTACATTGTTTAAAAGTGACCGGTCGCTGATCGCATCATGACGGATCAACCGGTATTTTTTCGTGGCAGGTTCGTAAATATATAAACCGTTGTCAGTTCCGGCCCACAAGTAATTTTGGTTATCGAGCAACAACGATTTTACAGAGTTGCCATTAAACAGAGGTTCTGCGGTCGACTGTCCCGAAGAAGGGTCATAAGCGAAAAGACTTCCTTCAACACCAACCCAGATACAATTTCGGCTGTAGTCGGGCAAAAGTGAAAGGATTAACTGATTGGAAGCACGAAAACTGCTGCCCAAAGCGACTTTTTCAAATTTTCCGGTTTGGGTTTTAAACCTGCACAATCCATTATAGGTACCAAAATAAAAGGTGTTATCATCATACCTTAAAATAGTATATATGGCCTGGTGAGGCAATAGTTTGTCGCTGATTTTTTCGGATTTACGGGTAGCAGCATCATAACGAAACAAGCCATTAATGCTGCCTATCCAAAAGGAATGATCATTAATACGCGAGATGGCTCTTATATTTTCGGGCAAATCACCTGGTGTGGGTTCATAACTGTCAGTAAAAGTATTGAACACCGATAATCCGTTATCAGTACCCAGCCAAATATGCACTGAATCTACCATCAGTGCACAATACACGACACCATTACCCTGTGCATGATGTGTCCTTGCCGAGTAGTGACGTGCCATATAACCATCAAAACTGTATAGTCCGCGATCGGTACCCAGCCAAATCAGTCCGTGGTTATCCTGAACCACACAATTCACGGCTGAAGCATCCATTCCCAATCTGTGATCGATTGGCCTGAACTCGTGATATTTTAATCCATGCCCCTTTATTTGCTGAAATGCAATTAAACTCAGCATAAAAACCATAAGGGATAAACCTGCTTTCCCCAGCATATTGAAACGCATGAATAAAAACATGGAAAATGAATTATACTTTACACCAAAATTAAATGAATTAAACGTTTATTTTGGGTTTTTTATCCGATTTAAGATTATCTGTCCAATATGTTGTGAAATTTGTCCAAAATGAGTTAATCATGTCCGATTTGTATTACTCATTGGTCAATTTGAACTTGTCTTGCTTTCATCTTTGGGATAATTTCAAAAACTGAAACAATGAGGGAGAAAGTAAGAAATAAACCATGGCTTTAGGAATTTCTTAAGTCCTATATTCAAACAAAACTAACAAATGACGATATATAAACTACTAACACTTGTATTTCTCTCATTCTTATTTTCCAACCTTAAAGCACAGCCCCATCCTGACCAGATATATGTGGACGATAACGGAGTCATGCATTGGTCGGCTGATAAGAGTGAGCTACATGGGTTTGGGGTAAACTACACGTTGCCATTTGCTCACGAATACCGGATGGCTCAGCAAACAGGCGTTCCTTTGGAAAATCTTATCAAAGAAGATGTATACCACATGGCACGCCTCGATTTGGATTTGTTCCGGGTACATGTTTGGGATACAGAAATAAGCGATACCCTGGGAAACCTCATCAACAACGATCACTTAAGAATGTTCGATTTTATGGTGAACGAAATGAAGCAGCGGGGAATGCGATTTATTTTAACTCCATTGGCGTATTGGGGGAATGGATGGCCCGAAAATGACGAGTTAACTCCGGGGTTTTCACGCAAATACGGAAAAGATGCATGTCTCACAAATGAAGGTGCGATTGAAGCACAAGCTAAATATCTGAATCAGTTTTTGAACCATGTAAATCCATATTCAGGTATCGCCTATAAAAATGAGCCCCATATTATTGGTTTTGAAATATGTAATGAGCCCCATCACAATGAACCAACTGAAAAAGTAACCTCGTTTATCAATAAAATGGTGGCATCAATGCGACAGACAGGTTGTACCAAACCTGTTTTTTATAACATGAGCCACAGCATTAACCTTGCCAACGCTTACCTCAATGCTAATGTGCAAGGGGGTACATTTCAATGGTACCCTGCCAACCTGGTGGCGAATCATCAAATCAACGGCAATTTTTTACCCCATGTGGAAACCTACAAGATACCCTTTGCCGACCATCCAAAATTTAAAAAGATGGCCAAAATAATATACGAATTCGATCCGGCAGACGTGGGTACCAACATAATGTATCCTGCTATGGCACGGGCTTTTCGCGAAGCAGGCATGCAATTGGCAACACAATTTGCTTACGACGCATTGTTCTGGGCGCCCTATAATACAAACTATGGTACACATTTTATGAATCTGGCTTATGCCCCTCACAAGGCAATCAGTCTGAAAATTGCATCTGCCATATTTCATCATGTACAGATGTATCAAAAGCATAGCGACAACAATCGGTTTGATGCATTCAGGATCAGTTACCCTGATGATTTGGCCGAATGGGTAACAAACGAAAAGTTTTTTTACTCTAATAACACAACCTCGCAACCAGCCAATTTATCTAAGCTACAAGAGATTAGTGGGTGCGGATCATCGCCTTTGGTAAAATATAATGGTACAGGGGCATATTTTTTAGATAAACTGTCGGATGGATTGTGGCGCCTCGAGGTAATGCCCGATGCATATTGGATTGATGATCCTTACGGCCCTGTTAATCCCAACAGACAAAAAGCCGCTGTTTTGCATGCCAAAAAGCAAATGACCATTTCCCTTCCTGACCTTGGCAATGACTTTGCTGTTCGACCGATTAACAGCAACAATAATTTCAATCCGCAAGTTATTAATGGACAATTAGACCTGATTCCCGGGGTATACCTGTTGAAACGGAAGAATATTGAAAAAGAGATCCCCTCAAACATTACCTATAAAAACATTAGAATCAATGAATTTGTAGCTCCGGTATCAAATTTAAACAAAACGGTTCTCTGGAACCACTCTCCCACCGAAGTATCCGCAGGTAAACTATTGCAGCTACAATTCGAAGCAGTATCGCCCTCCCCTATTAAAAAAATTCAGGTAGTAATATCGATGGGTGATCAATGGAAAACCCTGGTGGCTATCCTGCACAAAAATAATTATTACCAGGTGGAGGTGCCTGTGGATATGGTAATGCCCGGGTTTCTTAATTATCGCATTATGGTTGAAGATAGCACAGGCACCACCACATTTCCCAATGGCAAAAAAGGAGATCCCTGGAGCTGGAAAAACAGGGACAATAATACTTATATACTTAGGGTAGTGCCCAAAAATTCACAGTTAATGCTTTGGAATGCCGAAACCGATTGGGAATCGACCTATAAAATATGGAACCGTGCAGTTGACCTGAAACCCACCAGTGAAGGTGAAACAACGTTGGCTATTCAGCTTGCACAATTGCCGAATGCAGACCCACTCGACAAGAACGATCGCAATTATGCATTCAAATTTTATTTTAAAGAGAAAATAAAAAGTCGTTATGACGAATTGTCACAAAAGAAGTTTTTGGTAGTGCAAGCCTCCAACCTTTTGTCATTACCACAAACCCTCGAAATTGGTTTGATCGACAAAAACGGATCGGTGTCAGCAGGAGAAATAACAATAAACCCTAAAGAAAAGGTCTTCAAACTCCCTCTGAACACCTTTACGAATGCACCCTTTTTAATCATACCAAGGCCATATCCCGATTTTCTGCCTTACAAGATTCAAACAAACAGCAAACCTTTTGATGTGTCATCCGTGGAAATGCTTCAACTAATTGTTAAACCTGGCAAACAAGAAAACATAAACCTAACAATTGAAAAAATATGGCTGGAGTAAAATTTAAGGGCTGGCGCGGATTTGAAATCCGTGCCTTTATAACTGGTATTTGATTATGCACGCGTTATAAACGCACACCAGCCGATATCAACTAAATTGGATAAACTAAAAGAGATCATTAAAACCATATGCTAACATCTACTCTTGAACACCTTTCAAATTCATTAATACTACTAAACTATCAAAAACTATGAAATGTAAAGTTTTTAATCTTCGATTGTCCACAGTATGCATAATATTGTGTTTGACACTGTTTGAATGGACAGTTCCGGCTCTCGCCCAACAAACGAAAGAAAGGACTGTCACAGGAAAAATTACCGACGAGAACAACCAGCCAATGGTCGGGGTAAGTATCCTTGTGGTTGAATCCACTATCGGCACAACTACTGGCAATACCGGAGAATATTCTGTTAAAGTACCTGAAGGAAAAAACAAATTGCGTGTTTCGTTTATAGGTTATAAAACAACCACGCTGGAAATTCCGGATAATAATGTGGTGAACCTCCAAATGAACCTGGCCGCTCAGGACTTGAACGAAGTTGTGGTAATTGGTTATGGAACACAGCGCAAAGGCGACCTGACAGGAGCTGTATCCAATGTCTCCGCGAAAGATTTTAACAAAGGTACAATCTCCTCTCCCGAACAACTTATCAATGGCAAAATCTCCGGGGTTCAAATTATGTCAGCCAGTGGTTCTCCAACAGCAGGAAGTACTATACGCATCCGCGGTGGTGCTTCGTTAAACGCCAGTAACGATCCGTTAATTGTGCTCGACGGTGTACCCCTCGAATCAGGCGGTATTAGTGGCAATGACAATAACTTTCTGAGTCTTATCAATCCCAATGATATTGAAAGCATGACCGTATTGAAAGATGCTTCTTCCACCGCTATTTACGGATCACGTGCATCAAACGGTGTTATAATCATCACTACAAAGAGAGCTTCAGAAAGGCTGAAAATAAATTTCAGTTCTAACAACTCATTGCAGGTGAAGACTAAATCAGCCGATATGCTCTCAACCTCTGAATTCCGGAACGTTGTTACTAAAGAGGGTACTGCCGATCAAATAGCTCTTATTGGTAATTCCGACACAAATTGGAATGACGAAATCTACAAAATAGCATTCGGCACAGATAATAACTTAAGCGTTGCAGGTGCAATAAAAAAGCTACCCTACCGCGTTTCGTTGGGTTATTATAACCAGGACGGTATAGTCAAAACTGACAATTCCGAACGTATCACAAGCAACATTTCCTTGTCGCCATCGTTCCTTAAAGATTTCCTGAAATTGAATGTAGGCTTAAAAGGCTCATGGAATAAAAATCGGTTTTCCAATCCTAAGGCGATATGGGCCGCAACCACTTTTAACCCAACCATTCCCGTTTACTCAGGCTCCACAAATTTTGGCGGTTACACGGAAGCAATCGACGGAACAGGTACTCCCGTTACCTCAGCCGTGCTTAACCCACTGGGTTCGCTCGAACAATATTCATCTACCAGTAACATTAGCCGTATAATCGGCAATTTTGATGTCGACTACAAAATGCATTTCCTGCCCGATTTAAAATTTCACGCTACATTGGGTTACGATTATGCTGAAGGTAAAGGTCACATTTATGTTCCTGCAACTGCAGCTCAATATTATCTTACAGGAGGACGCGACTATGAATATGGCCCTCAAAAAAAGGAAAATAAATTATGGACCTCCTATTTTAATTACAATAAAATTTTGACAAGTATAAATAGCACCATCGATGCAACAGTTGGTTACGATTTCCAATTATGGAAAAACACCACACCGTACTATGAACAAGTAAATGTGGCCGGAGTATATCAAACTTCTACTGCTCCTGATGATCAACCCCATGCCTTAATTTCATATTATGGACGTTTAAACTATGTTTTGGCATCCCGTTATATGTTAACCGCAACTGTCCGTAGGGATGGTACATCTCGATTCGGTCAGGACTATCGCTGGGGCACTTTCCCTTCAGTAGCTTTGGCTTGGCGTATATCGGAAGAATCATTTCTCAAAAACATAAAAGTACTAAGCAACCTGAAACTTCGTGCTAGCTACGGCGTAACCGGTCAGCAGGAAGGTATTGGCAATTATGGTTACCTGCCGGTTTACACTCTTAGTCAGACGGGTGCACAGTACATCTTTGGTTCTGATATTATTAATACGTATCGCCCGCAAGCTTATGTCGCAGGTTTAAAATGGGAAACAACAAAGGCGTACAATTTTGGCGTCGATTTTGGGTTCTTTAAAGATCGCCTGACAGGTTCATTCGAATATTACACTCGCAAAACAGAAGATTTGCTTGCAAAAGTTCCATCACCCGCAGGTACTAACTTCGAAAAGGTGATTCTTACCAACGTTGGTAATGTACAGAGTAATGGCTATGAATTAACATTAAATGCCACACCCGTCGATAAAAATGATTGGACCTGGAATGTAAGTTTTAACGCCACATGGCAGAAACAAACCATTAAGAACCTTTCTATCATCGAAGGCTCAAAAATTACTAACACATCCATAGGTCCAACCATCGATAGCTATTATTTCCAGGTATTAACGGAAGGTTATGCTCCATACATGTTCTATGTATATCATCAATTATACGATGAAAGCGGCAAGCCCATCGAAGGCGCATATGCCGATACCAACAGCGACAATCAAATCAATTCGAACGATCTCTATCGCTATCATTCGCCAGCCCCTGACTATATTCTCGGTTTCAGCACCTCGGTACGTTACAAAAAATGGAGCCTTGGCACGAGCTTGCGTGCTAATATAGGCAATTATGCCTACAATGGCATGTCAATGAACTCAGGAGCTTTCGGTACCATGTCATACAACTCATATCAGCTCAACAACCTCAACAAGAGCTATCTGAAAACAGGCTTCCAAAGTCGGCAGTACCTCTCTGACTATTATGTAGAAAATGCCTCTTTCTTAAAAATGGACAACGTGACTTTAGGGTACAACTTCGGTAAAATTGCCAAAAAATGTAGCCTTAACATAAACGCAATGGTTCAGAATGTATTTACCATCACCAAATATTCAGGTGTAGATCCCGAAGTGCCAAACGGAATGGACAATTCGTTCTATCCTCGTCCTCGCATCTTTTCTTTGAGCCTTGGTTTGGAATTTTAACATTAATATGAAATGAAAATGAAAAAGTTAATATATATAACAATTACAGCCACATTGGTTCTCTCGTCGTGTACCAAAGATCTTGACCAATATCCATCAACAAAGGAAACTTCTATAACGGTATATTCTAAGCCGGAAAATTATATCAAAGTTTTGGCCAAATGCTATGCGTCATTTGTAACCGCCGGGCAGGAAAAAGGCGGCGCAGATCCAGACCTTAGCAGTAACAATGGATACGATTACATGCGTTGCTACTTCAACATGCAGGAAGCTGGAACAGAAGAAATCGGCTCTACCTGGATTGAAGGTGATAACATCGCTAACCTGACTTACCTCAAATGGGATGCTAACGATCCATGGGTAGCTGATATGTATTATCGTTGCTATTACTCCATCTCACTATGTAATGAATTCCTTAAAAACTGCACCGATAATGCAATTTCAGGTTTCCCTGAAGCAGACCAAACTTCTATCAAAACATACCGTGCTGAAGCCCGGTTCCTACGTGCATTGGCTTATTTTCATGCCTTGGATCTATTTCACGATATCCCATATGCTGATGAAACCACCATTGGTACTACTAACTTACCCAAAAAATGGGAAGCTGCGAAGATTTATGATTATATCGAATCAGAGTTAAAAGCATGCAGCGAAAGCATGCTTGATGCCAGCTCCTGCACTTATGGCCATGCTCCGAGAGCTGCCGCATGGATGTTGCTTGCACGTCTCTACCTCAATGCTGAAACATACGATGCCGGAGCACATTATGACGCTTGTATGACCTATAGCCAAAAAGTAATAGATGAAGGTTATTTGCTGGAGACTGAATATGCCAAATTATTCAATGCAGATAACGATAAACGTGTGGGTAAAGGCCACGAAATAATCTTCCCTCTGGTTGTAAGCAGCACAAACGTTGTATCTTGGGGAGCAACCACTTACCTTGTTTGCGGTGAAGTGGATACCGACAACGGCCCCAAAGCCGATTCTGTAGGTTGTGCCAGTGCCTGGAGTATGTTCCGTATCCGCGGAGAAATACCTGCTTTGTTCGACTTGACTACAGACGACCGTGCTATGTTCTACACCAAAGGTCAGACCCAAAAAATGGATAATGGGGTAACCGACCGCACTGGTGGATATTTCGTTATCAAATGGAGTAACCGCAACGATGCCGGTACTGCTTCTTCCAACACTTCTTCCGATGGTGTGAATACTGACTTTCCATTATTCCGCCTTGCCGATGCATACCTTATGTATGCAGAATCTGCAGTACGGACCAATACAAACTTAAGTAATGCTCTTGGTTACGTAAACGACCTTCGAAGCCACCGTAATGCTGCTTCCGTAACAGAAAGTGATATCAAAGCAACCACCAGCAATATTGACTACAAATTTTTCCTCGATGAACGCGGACGCGAACTTTATTGGGAATGCGTGCGCCGTACCGACCTCATTCGCTTTGGTTGCTTTACCAGCGGCAAATATGTATGGCAATGGAAAGGCGGAGTAAAAGATGGTATAGAAGTTAACATCAAGTATAACGTTTATCCGATCCCGGCCACCGAAATCTCGGCTAATCCAAACCTATCAAACGCAAATTATTAAAAACTTTGGTTCATAAATTATAGAAACATGAAAACAAAAATATTAACATTCATATATTGTCTGGCTTTGATCTCCGCCTGTAAAAAGGACGGAAATCTGATCAAAGTGACAGGACTTGATTCTTCAAATTTGCTGGCAAGCGAAACCAGCATTATTCTGACGAAAGAAACAGCACCTTCTTCGGTTCTTGCACTCACCTGGAGTAAAAGTGACCTGAGCATCAGCGATGCATCCATGAGTATTCCAAGTACTGTACCCCAAGAAATCTTAGAAGTTTCGGCTACGGTTGGCTTTGACTCAATCTCACAAATAATTCCCCAAAGCAATACATACGCTTTCACTGGGGCTGCTTTAAACACACTGGGTAAAAACCTAAAGCTAAAAGCAGGAACAAGTTCTCCACTTTACTTTCGTATAAGAACTTCATTAGGAGTTAACACAAAACCATACTATAGTGATGTTGTAATTGTTAACATTACCTGCTATTCTATTGATATGACCCCCGGATTCATCCTGGATTCAAAAAAGGTCGATACAGGGTTCAAACTTTATTCACCAAAAAGCGATGGTGAATATTATGGATTTACAGGTGCAGGCGCATGGTACAATTGGTTCCTTTTAGAAGGTGATGGTACCACTTGGGGTAACCTCGGTGTAGATGGCAATGCATTTGTAGCTTCAAATGATGCAAGTACTTTCTGGAATTTCTGGTATCCCGGGCAAAGCGGTTGCTACTATACGACACTGAGCAGAACCAATAAGGAATGGACTGCAACGTACATCCCATCTTTAACTGTCAGCGGAGATATAAGTGCAACCATGACATTCGACAAAGCAGCTGTGAAATGGTTTGTATCTTTCACAACCACTGCCGCAAATCAAACCGTCAAAGTGAATTGCAGCACTGCAAGCTTGTACAACAAAACAACGAGTACTGTTGACGCAGTAGCAGTCGCAAAAACCATTGGCTTTATTCCTCACAGTGACAGCACACTTACTATAGACTGGAATAGTGCATCGGCTGGAAATATTACCTTCAGTAAGGCTGGCGATTATACCTTAACATTCTTCTTAGCCAATCCTAAAACCTGGACCTACCAAATTAAGACCGGCAAAACGGTGATTGCAAAACCTCTTAGTAAAAAACTCTATCTACCTGGTATTGGTGATGGATCTGGCAGCTGGACATTCAAAGACTACTTAACGCTCACCAGCGAAACAGATTCTACTTATGATGGAGTAATTAAGGTTGATTCTCCATGGGGTTACAATATGGCGCTTGATTCTGGTGAATGGACGAATGTTTACAAAATGGGAAGTACTGCAGGAACCCTTGCCTTTAAAGGAGCATCAAACATAACTCCTCCAAGTGCAGGTCTTTATCTGATTCATGCTGATTTAAAGAAGTTAACCTATAGCTACACTGCTATTACAAGCCTCAGCTATGCAGGTTTGAATGACAACTGGACCCTGGCTGCAATGACCGCAACTTCTGCCCCTGGTGTTTATTCAAGCAGCGTAACCATCAATACTAAATCTCCCTGGGGCTGTAAGTTGTACATGAATGGCAGCTGGGATTACTTCTATGGAGGTGCAAATGGCGTTCTAAGCTATAAGGCATCAGGATTTAGGGATGATACCACAATCGTAGCAGGCACATACGACCTGATTGCCAATATTACTAAAAATACCTATGTATTCCTTGGCGATGTGGTTTATATTAGTGGTATCAACGATGATTGGTCTGAAGGTGCAAGCATGACTCTCAGTAAGACATCCACCGGTGTTTATTCCGGAACAATAAACATTACAAAAACCTCCTCGTGGGGAATGACCATTCAACTTGATAAAAACTGGAAACGTTTCTATGGAGGTTCATTCAATTCATTAACGTATCTGGGTGGCAATATTAAAGATGATCAAAGCCTTGCAGTAGGCACCTACACCGTAACTGTTGATTTCATTAACAATAAATGCTCATTTGTAGCACAATAAACTTATACCTGAAAGCTTTGCATCTTTGAGATGCAAAGCTTTTTATTACCTTTTGTGCAAGTTTAATAATAATTTTGCTCTCTGATCAGATAATTTTTTACCATGAAACGACTTTACATTTTTATACTGTTAAGCCTTTTGGGCATGTTGGGCATCTTCGCATTCTCCTGCAATAAGGATGATCATAAAACGACGCCTAAACCAACAGAAAGCGATACAAGCTACTATGCCAGAGGAGCCGATGTTAGCTGGCTAACAGAAATGGAAACCAATGGTATCCTCTTTTACGATAAAAATGGTAACAAGACTGAATGTATGACCTTGATGAAAAGTCTGGGCATGAACTCCATCAGACTGCGTGTTTGGGTCAATCCTGCCGATGGATGGTGCAATAAAACTGATTTACTCATCAAGGCTAAACGTGCCAAAGATTTGGGTATGCGAATCCTCATTGACTTTCATTACAGCGATTCATGGGCCGATCCAAGTAAACAAACCAAACCTGTAGCATGGGTAAGTTTATCTTTTACCGAATTGTGCACCGCTGTTTCCAATCACACTACAGAAATATTGACAGCGCTGAAAAACTGGGATATCACCCCTGAATGGGTGCAAGTTGGCAACGAAACCGGTAATGGAATGCTATGGGACGATGGAAAAGCTTCAATTAATATGGCTCAATATGCAACTCTTAATAATGCAGGGTACGACGCAGCAAAAATCGTTTTTCCCAATATCAAAGTTATTGTACATATCCAGAGTGGTAATGATAACAGCCTTTTCCGTTGGTTATTTGATGGGTTAAAGAAAAACGGCGGTAAATGGGATGTTGTTGGCATGTCGCTTTACCCTGTAACTGACACATGGCTGGATTATAATAACAAATGTATTAACAATATTAATGACATGATAAGCCGTTACGGCAGTGAAGTAATGCTTTGTGAAGTCGGAATGCCCTGGGACAATGCTGCTACTGCAAAGTTGTTCCTAACCGACCTGATAACAAGGACCAAAGCCATCAGTAACGAAAAATGCCTCGGAGTTTTCTACTGGGAACCTGAGGCATATAATAGCTGGAAGGGCTATAATCTTGGCGCATTCGACAACAGCGGGAAACCAACCGAAGCTCTCGACGCTTTCAAATAAATGAGTGGGAAAGGGAAAAGGTATCCCTTTCTTTTTTACATAAATGGGACTAAGTTCCGTGTAAAACTTAATTCTACAATATTATCCCATTCATAGTCAGAAGTATATAAGGATTGATTGCAAAGGAAGTTTTTTTACAACTTTGTAGAAGTTGCATTATTCCTATAAATATATCACTTATAAATCTTAATCAAACGAAAACGCCAGCTGGCGGATTAGGAGAGTAGAAAATTATTCTCTAATCTAAAAATTAGTAAACTTAACTGAAAGATTTAATTTTGCAGAAAAAAGTATAACATGAGTTTTGTAACTGTTGACCCGGAGAAATGTAAGCACGATGGAATATGTGCAGCGGAATGCCCCATGATGCTTATTGAGATGAATACTAACACTTCCTTACCGGAAGCAGTTTCAGGAGCGGAGGAACGATGTGTGCAATGTGGTCATTGTGTAACAGTTTGCCCACATGCAGCGCTATCCATTGTTGGCATTAATGTGCAGGATTGCCAACCACTGAAAAAAGCCTTGCTCATACCTGAAGATCAGGTTGGACAATTAATAAAATCGCGCCGGTCAATCCGAAACTACCGTAACAAAAATATTGAACGGGAAAAACTCTCCAAACTTATTGATATTGCGAGGTATGCGCCCACTGGCGGAAACAGCCAGATGGTACAATGGCTGGTTATTAATTCTCATGACGAAGTAAAAAAGGTAGCTGCGGCAACCATTGATTTCATGCAAGGTTTGGTAAATCAGAATCATCCGCTAGCTGAGAGATATAACCTTCAAAGTTTGGTAAAACGGTGGGATTCCGGAATCGATGGCATTTTAAGGGGAGCTCCAGCCTTAGTTGTTGCGCATGCTCCAAAAGAATATGGTTTAGCAACAGTCGATTGTACAATAGCCCTCTCCTATCTGGATATTACAGCATCATCGGTTGGGCTTGGTTGCTGCTGGGCAGGCTTTTTTATGATTGCGTCACAGTCGGCTTCTGTTTCAAAAATACTGGCTCTCCCTGAAGGAAATATATGTGTAGGCGGTTTGATGATTGGCTATCCAAACTATCATTATCAACGAATTCCTCCACGAAAAGAAGCGAAAATTTTGTGGAGGGAATAATATCGAAAAGAAAATCAGAAATGAACATAGAAATAAGTCAAATCAATGGAGTAAGTATTGCTGAAGTAATTTCAGAGGACATTATCATTAAAGAAACGCAAGATGCCTTAGATTTAATGGCAGATTGTGGTTATCAGGGGGCGCGTAAGTTGATCATCAACGAGAAAAATATTACCCCTGATTTTTTTGATTTAAAAACCGGAATAGCAGGAGAAATTCTTCAAAAATTCTCAAACTACCAGGTTCAACTTGCCATTGTTGGCGACTTTTCTAAATATTCAAGCAAAAGTTTGAAAGACTTTATTTTTGAGAGTAATAAGCATGGCAGGGTGAATTTTCTAAGTTCAACAGAGGAAGCCAAAGAAAAGTTGAAAAGAAATATTTTTGGCAAGCCCTTAATAAGAACCGCTTAAACACTTTATTTCATTTTATTTGTCCGAAGGTTTGTTCAACTTCGGTACATCTTCGGCTCCTGAGTTCTTTGCCAGCATCGCTTATTAAGTTTTCCCGGCTTTCTTGCTTATATTCGTTTAACTTTTTATTTACTTCTCTATTTGTCTATTGCCTTTTTGTTTATGGCAGGCTCCATGTGCTTAAATATCACTTTTTTCATTTGGATTGAATTTAATCCAAAAATATATATTAATTGTTTGATATACAAATATTTAGTTCCAAGGGAAACAAGTTTTTCAACATATTGATTTGATAGTCTGATTGATACAAATAGAAAAGGCTATCTATTTCAGACTTAAAGGTCTTTTTAGACAGCCTCTTTGTCTTGTATTACAATTTCAAGTTCTATCGCGTTCAAAATCTCTTCCCTACAATATCCCAATCTACAATTTCCCAAAAGGAGTTTATATAATCAGGACGACGGTTTTGATAATCCAGATAATAGGCATGTTCCCAAACATCACAAGTTAGAATGGGGGATAAACCTTTGCGAAGCGGATTGCCTGCATTCGGTTCCTGAATAATTTCGAGTGATCCGTCGGCATTTTTTATAAGCCAGGCCCAGCCGGATCCGAAAAGTGTTGCAGCTGCTTTGGTAAATTTTTCCTTAAATTCCGAAAAGGAACCAAAACTTTTCTTTATTGCTTCTCCTAAATTACCAGTAGGTTCGCCTCCACCTTTGGGAGAAAAACCAGTAAAATAAAAGGTATGATTCCATATTTGAGCGCCATTATTGAAGATGGGGCCCTCGGCTTCCATCACAATCTTTTCCAATGATAAATTTTCAAACTTGGTGCCTGGCAACAGATTGTTCAGATTGGTTACATAAGCCTGATGATGTTTGCCATAATGAAATTCAAAAGTTTTTTGACTGATATGCGGTTCTAGCGCATTCAAAGCATAAGGTAACGCTGGCAATGTGTGGTTCATGATTTTTTGTTTAAGGTTATTAATTAAGTTCATAAACCCTCAGGGTTTTGAAAACCCTGAGGGTTTGATTGTATCCAATTTATTAAAAGAAACTTACAAAGAGCATAACATTCAATACTGTTACAATTATTCCAATGATCCAAAGAATAATTGCTGTTGATTTCTTATTGGCATACTTTCCCATCACTTTCTTTGACGATGTTAAGTAAATTTGCAAACCAATACTAAATGGCAATTGAATACTTAGGATCATTTGCGAAATCAGAAGTGCTTTAAAAGGATTTTTGATAAGCAGAATAATTACGAAAGCCCCAATAATAGAGATAATGACTCCCAAACGTGAGTGACTATCTTTAATATCGTAAGGTTCGTGGAACATACCTGCAAAAATGGATCCTCCTGCCATAGCCGAAGTAATTGTTGATGCAGCTCCGGCAAATAGCAAAGCTCCAGCAAATACAACTGCGGCGTTATTGCCAAGCAAAGGGCTAAGCAATGATTGAGCTTGCTGTAATTCATCAACCCTGGTTCCAGTTTTAAAAAATGTGGTTGCAGCAAGCAATATCATTGCAGAATTGATGGTCCAACCAATAATCATTGAAAAAAGTGTATCCACAAACTCATAATCCAGTTGTTTTTTTATCACTTTTTCATCTTCAAGGTTCCATTGACGACTTTGGATGATCTCTGAATGCAAAAACAAATTATGAGGCATTACAACAGCTCCCAGAACACTCATTACAATCATAATAGAGCCCTGAGGAATGGATGGAATCACCCACCCTTTAGCGGCACTACCCCAATCAATATCAACCAAAAGCAATTCATATAAAAAAGACAAGCCTATGATGGATACAAAACCTACAATTATTTTTTCAATTAATTTGTAAGAATTGGTAAATAGCATAATCCCAACAAATATAACCATCATAAAAGCTCCCACAGGAATGGGGATACGAAACAACATGCTTAATGCTATAGCACCACCCATAATTTCCGCAAGTGAAGTAGATATCGACGCTATCATTGCAGTTGTGAGTATACTTTTGGAAATAAATTTTGGAGTATATAGCGTGGCAGCTTCTGACAGACATAAACCTGTTGCAATGCCCAGATGGGCTACATTATGTTGAAGAATTATAAGCATTATGGTTGAAAGAGTTACCATCCAAAGAAGGGTGTATCCATATCCGGCACCGGCCGCAATATTGGAGGCCCAATTTCCAGGATCAATAAACCCAACGGTAACCAATAGCCCCGGACCTATGTATTTGAGGATTTTCAATGCCTCAAAAGCAGGTCTGTGATCTTTGCGTTTTAAATCTTTAAAAATATTAAGGCTCATTTCTATGTAATATTTAGCTTAAACTATTAAACAATATAGTTGATATTTAGTTTAAGCTTTTCGAATTTTGTGTTTTATTTTTGAAGAATTTCCTGAACAATGTCTAAAAAGTCTTTTCGATTATAATACCTTAACCTGACTTTGTGAAGTCAGCGCCATTTTCTGAAAATCAATATTCGTAATCAGGTTTAGACCTGGATTCTTACCTTTTTTCAGACTTCCCAATTGATCATCGAAGCCCAGAGCAGTGGCGCCGTTGATAGTAGCCCAGTCAATCAGTTCCTGTAAGCTTATTTGCGGAAAGTGTTGTTGAATGGTTTTCATTTCTTCCAATATCGAAAGTTTTGTATTTGAGGCCAAACTGTCAGTGCCGAGTGCTATCCGGTGCCCTGTATTGCGCAGTTGCTCAATATTTGGAAGACAATCCTCGATATATATATTGGCATTGGGACAAAGCACAAAGAATATTTTATCCTTTAAATGGCTTATCAGTTCCAAATCCTCCGCGTTGGTAAAGGTATTGTGAACCAATAAGACTTTTGAAATTTGTTCATAGAAGGCTCGGCAATATTTAAGTGAGGATACACCTTTAGGATGCCATTTCGAAAATTCATCGGAGAGATTATTGAGAAATTCGACGAATTCGCCTGTTTTATCCAAAAAAAGTTGATTTTCGTTTATATTTTCCTGGTTATGGATTGACCAGACGAGGTTTTGAGTTTTTGAAAAATCAAGCAGAATCTTCCAAAGCGAATCGGAAAGGGAGTAGGGGGCATGGGGTGCAATAGAGCAAGGCAAAGATAAGGATTTTAATTCCTGCCATAATTTTATAGCATGAGAGAACCTTTCACTGGCAATACTATCTTTAATACCAAGAACTTCAACAAATGTAAAGTAATTAATTTTGCTTTTAGTTTTGGTAGAAAAGCTGAGACTTGTATTTGAAATATCACCGGCAGCTACAATGCCGTATTGCTGCATCCCACTGTCAGCGTAATCCATAATTGTCAGAGAAGTGTCCAGATTGCGAAGTTCTCCAACATTTTTTAAAAAATTGATTAAGCCGGTTTTTGGGAGAATTTGGCTTTTTAGATTAGATAACTCAAGGTGAGTATGCGCATTAATAAATCCGGGGGTGATGATACCATCATAAAATTCGAGATTGCTTATTTCAGGCAGTGCTCCGCCTGTGTCTATCAGATCAGCAATTATACCATTTTCATTGATGATAACAATTCCACGTTTCAAGGGTGGGGCATCTGCCGGGAAAATATAGTGTGCAGATATTTTACGTATCATCAACCTGATAACTTAATAACCTCGTTTAATAGAAATATTTTTCACTTCAACAAACCGGTATGCGTATTTGTATGGGTCATAGTCTAATATCCACCCCTTTATATGGGTGACTTTCCTGGAGCGTAATCTTTTGGTGACTTTATAAACGGCAAATCCGGGAGTAATTTTGTATGGAGTTTTTTCGAAATCATCCCGAAAGCCTTCTTTAGTACCATCCTTGTACCAAAAATAGGCAGTTAATCTTGGATTTTTAGCATGGTCTGAGGATAATAATTTTAGCTGAACAGCAATGGTGTAATTTCCTGTATCCTTGATGGCTATTGAAAATGGTATTCTTTGGGTCATCCCATCCCTGGGTAAAATCCAATGTTTTTTTCCTTTATAAATGTTTTTGGCAGAATCAGTTATAAAGGCATTCAGAAGAAAATTCTCCTGCTCCATCTTCTGAAGTTCCGTGATCATTTCGTCGCAGATTTCATCAAACTTTTTAGGATGATTTGTATAATATTTAAAGGTGCTGTCGAATTGAGCGCGGCTACAATTATATTTGGCAAATACCTCCTGGTAGAAAACGGTATCTCTGTTCAGGTAGTTCTGATTGTAGTTTGACGCATAGTATCCATCCACCAGATTAAGATGAACAAGTATTTCCCGGAATTTATCGCGGGGAATAATGTAATCTTTTGTTGACTTGTTCTTACAAGAAACCAGACAAAGGACTAACGAAAGCAGTAAAAAAATTCTCATACTGCAAAGTTATTTCTTTTTTCTTCCGGTTACTTTTTTTAACGAAGAGAAATTTACACCAATACAAAACTCAATTGATCCATTACTATACCGTCTCAAAGAGCTAACAGCATAGTCGTAAGCTAACCCTATAAAATATTTCTTATCATATGTATATCCCAAAACTAGTGATACAGCGTCCTGTGTGCGAAATGAAAGACCTCCCCATAACATTTTCTGATAAGTTACTTTGACATTAAGCTCTAACTGGTAGGAGGAAGGAACTACTTTTTTCACAATTATGGTAGGGTCTATGTCCAAATCGCGGTTGATTTCGTAATGGTAACCACCAATCAGGTAGAAATGGCTTACTAATTTATTTAGGGAAGGATCAGGGGAATCTGCGATCTTTATTTTATTGTTTAAAAGCTGCAATGCAGAAAAACCGGCATAGAAATTAAGGCCCCATACATATACACCTGCAGCTCCATTGGGGACTATTTTTGAATATACTGTTTTGAGTAAAGCAGGATCTTCTTGATCATCATGAAGTTCAATTTTAGTGCCATCCACTTTATACTGCATTACACCAATACTAAGTCCCATAGATAGTCTCATATCTTTGTTCAGCGCAATATTGTATGCGTAAACTCCATCGATACCGGTTCTGCTTGTTGGGCCTGTAATATCATTATAAATAGTACCTCCATAGCCCATGCTTTTTGTGCTATGTGGCCCGTACGCGCTGATAGAATTCGTAATGGGAGCATCCTTTAATCCGGCCCACTGAAACCTGTTATTCAGACGAATTTGATAATAATTGTTTGTGCCTGCCAGCGCTGGGTTCGTAACAAATGGGTTTAGCATGTGCAGCGTGTATTGTGGCTCCTGTTGTGCAAACAGGGAGCCACATACAGCTATTATCAATGTAATCAGGGTAAGTTTTTTCATCCGTACAAAATTGTTTTTTAAAGGTCGGATGCAGCTCGTCCGCCAGCTGGCGGATTCATGCAAGCTCGTGTTTTGAATAAAACATGCTCGGTTCATAGTTTGAATCTTCATTTTACCTTACAATTGTTACTGTACCAGTATACGGAGGCAAATCCTTAATGGTTATAACATAATAATACGTTCCTGTTGGTAGCGGTCTTCCATTTCTGTAGCCGTCAAACCTTTTGGTTGCGTTATCATAACCTTTTGATGTATAAACCACAGTGCCCCAACGGTTAAATACCTGAACAATCATGTTGGGGTATGCCGAAGCATTATCAATTTCCCAATAATCGTTAATACCGTCATTATTAGGTGTAAAACCTGTTGGTATTTTAATTGCATCAGCAACCCTTAAATATAAATGGCTAACCTCTGTACAACCTTCCTGGGTAATGGCAAGCACCGTATAATAGATATTTGCTACAGCAGCTACTGTCGGCGTCCTACTGGTGAAGTTGTCCATGTAATCAGGAGGCATCCATGTATACGAAGCGAAATTTTGAGGTTCTGCTGAAAGTTGTAACGGTATACCGTTGCCAATCGCTGTTGTATCAACAGTAATTGGGCCGGTAGCAGATGGCACTTCTATGTGTAAACCGTAAATAGGGAAAACCGTTATTTTAACAGTGTCTGTTGCAACACATCCAGCCAGATTTCTTACAGACAGAACATATGACTGTGTGTATGTTAAATTAGCAACTGGTTTTGCTGTCATGGAATCCGTAAGATTGATTCCGGGAGTCCAGCGATAAAAGAGGACACCACTGGACGTTCCACTGCCATTCATTGCCAACGGAATATTCGGACAAATAGAAGTGTCCCTGCCTGCATTGGCAATTACCGTATTCATTGGATTTACGTTAAATACCGTACTGTCTTTACATGAATTATTGTCGGTAATTGTAACCCTGTAGGTTCCGATTGGTACATTGTTCAGGTCTTGCGTTGTAGCCTTGTTTGACCAAACGTATGTATATGGGGAAGTACCTCCGCTAATAGTCATATCAATGCTACCAGTACTATTGATGTTTACGTTGCAAAGCGGAGACATAATAGATGCGGTTAGTATCATCCCAGCAGGTTGGTGCAGGGTTATCAGATCTACAAACAGTGTTCCAATATTATCCTCAGCAATTACCGTGTAACTACCGGCTGGCAGATTACTAAACGAATGTGTGGATGCATTTATTTGTACACTATCTTTAACGGGTCCCCGTATTTTATACCAGATAGGAAGGGCAGGGCTTGGATCTGTTACCGTAATATTAATAGTACCAGACTTGTCCCCAAAACATTTATACAAGGTGCCAATAGTATCTGCAGTGGCGGCCAATGCCATGTCTTTGCCTATGGTAATGGTGGTGTCGACCTGGCAATTGTAAGTTTTGGTTTTCACAGATACTGTGTAGGTACCTATATTGAGACCACTGAAAGTCGAATCTTTTTTCCAGTTAAGACCACCATTTATTGAGAAAAATATCGAATCCGTGGGAGGACTAACATTGAATACCTTGGTAATCTTGATCGAACCTTTAATCGAACCGTGTACCTGAGTGACAAAAGCGTTGAGTCTCATTTTAGATACGCTTGGCATTATGGTATCCATGGTTCTAACGCATCCGGTGATTGTATCAGTTACCCGAATTACATGAAGTCCTGCAAAGATGTTGTTCTTGAAGTCATTGGAACGTTGGTATGGTCCTCCGTCAAGGGAATATTTAAATGCATCGGGGCCACCCGGAGATTCTTTATTTATTGCATCAACCACGATACGTCCATCATTTCCTCCATAACAGCGCGGCCAACTCATCGCTATACCATTAAACACAATTCCGTTTGAAGGTTCACTTATATATATATCAGGTACACTATCAAATTGTGCTATGGTGTTAAATCCTACTTTTTCAAGTACCCGGACGGCATAAAAACCTGCAGACACGTTAAAATTGCCATTAGCACGATACGTACCTCCACCATCAACGGAATAGAGATAATTTCCTGGAGGTGTAACCGTAATTGTAATAGTACCGGTGGTATCACCCAAACATCTTACATTAGTAGTATCAACGTGAACCCTCATGTAAGTTATTACTACTGAATCCTTATTTGAGTTACATCCCCTTACATCCTGAACCTGAATGTAATATTTACCAGTATCCAAGCCTGTAAATAAACTGTCCTTAAATTGGGATAAAGTTGCTTTACCTGTTAATTTATAGGTGAGCGGAGCTAAACCAGATGCAAAGACCCTTATCGTTCCTTTGGTTACCCCATAATCTTGCCATCCTGTATGATAAACAGAGTCGATTACAATGGCTGTTGGTGATGCTATGGTTACCAAACTGTCGACAAAGCATTTGGTGAGCGTATCCCTTATAGACACCGTATAACTACCGCCTGTAAGACCGTAAAATGTGCTATCGGCTT
>WSSedL1CaDRAFT_10000619_pt1 | contig 24218 bp, 18 predicted proteins | sample WetSurSL1Cattail_FD_9464 | JGI IMG/M metagenome (IMG submission 9464)
AAAAGAAAGTACGGAATTCGCCCGCCCCGTCGATTTTTGCTGATTCGATGATCCCGTCCGGAACCGAACTGATAAAGAAACTCTTCATGATAAAAACATAAACCGGAGAAACGGCGATTGGAAGGATTAGCGCCCAGACAGTGTCGGATAAATGCAGCACACTTGTTACCAGCAGAAAGTTTGCAACGATTCCTCCGCTAAACAGCATGGGAATCAGTATCGCAATGGTGAAAAATTTTCGGTAGGGATAATTTTTGCGCGAAAGGACATAGGCATAAGTGGAAATTAAGGTTATACCAAGCAGAACGCCCACAACGGTAACAATGATTGAGACTGCGTACGACTGTAAAATGGCACTTCCGGCGTTAAAGATAAACTGATATCCCTCCGTTGACCAGGACTTTGGGAAAAACTGATATCCGTACTGCGCGATCGATTTCTGCGAAGAAAATGAAATGATCACTACGAAAACCATGGGGACGATAGCGAGAAGTGATAAAATCAGAAATACGAAATGAAATAAAATATCAGCCGGTCTTGAAATCTGCATGGTGCTTTTTTCCTTGTAAAATGCAGATTCTGCTGCTTTAGAACTTTGCGTTGCCTTTTTCATACGAATTCACCTCCATCAAAACAGCGCGCTGTCGCGGTCAATGATACGAATGACGAAATTGCACAGTACGATGATCACAAGGCCGACCAGCGATTGAAAAGCCGCTGCGGCAGAACTGAGCTTGATATCACCGAGAATTTTAAAGACGTGGAACACATAGGTGTCGATCGTCTGAGTTACCCCGTACAAGGCGGCGGAATCCCTTGGAACGTTATAGAAGAGCCCGAGGCTCGAATTAAATATTTTGCCGACGCCAAGCAGGAATAGTACGGCGATCAGGCTGCGGAGCATAGGTAGGGTGATTAACCTTGCCTGCTGGAATTTGGTTGCTCCATCCAGCGAGGCGGCCTCGTAATAGGTCCGGTCGATGCCAACGATGGCGGCTATGTAAATGACGATATTATAACCGAGACCCTTCCATACATTTACCAATACAAGTAGAAAGGGCCAGGCCCAGGTCGTCGAATACCAGTCTACCTTGCTGCCGCCCAGACTGACGATCATACCGTTGATGAGGCCTTTGTCCTGACTTAAAAATGCGAATACAAAGTAGTCCACGATAACCCATGATAAAAAGTATGGGAAAAACAGTAAAGTCTGGTAGAATCGTGAAACCCGCTTTTCTAAGAGAGAATTCAGCATCATGGCCAGCATGAGCGGAATCACAATATCCATAACAATAAAAATCGAATTGTATACAACGGTGTTCCGAATCATGATACCACCGTCGTTGGTTGAGAAAAGAAATTTGAAATTTTCGAATCCCACCCATTTGCTTTGAAAAAGATTGTCGAAAAAATCGCCATAGATGCGGTAATCCTTAAAGGCAATTATAATTCCGACAAGCGGAATATAACTGAAAATAATAAGCCAGAGGAGAGTTGGCAGCGCCATACATGTAAGCTGCCAGTTTTTCCAGAACGTTCTTATTTTTTCTTTCATCTGCATGCCCACCTTTCCTGTCTGTTCACAAAATGCAATATTGCGGATTGCTCCCGTCTTTTGCTTCGAAGGATTTTCAACGGAAAAATAATAAACTAAAAAGAAAAGAGACCAAATTCCACAAATTATTTAATGGAAATTGACCTCTTTGCCAAATGTTAACAAAATTATAGACTTAATATTTCAATAAGTCAACTGCATTGTGAAATTTTATTCCAAAAATTGAATTTGTCGATTAACAGTCTTGCAATTTGCTTTTTTTTTGGATATGATAAAAGCAAATCAGATTTGAGATCTATGAATGGAGGAGAAGCTGTGGCGGTAAATGATAATATTTTTTTAAAGCTTCGCGAAATCCGAGCAACCATGACTCCGGCAGGACGGATGATCGGCGATTATATACTGGAAAATCCGGATGATGTTCCCCATCTTTCTGTAAGGGAGTTGGCACTGCGCAGCGATACCAGCGACGCGTCTGTTATGCGGTTTTGCAAGACGCTCGGTTTTCGCGGCTACCGCGATTTTGTCGTAGGTGTCTCGGCCGCGTTTGCCTCCGTCAGCAAACAGGAAAGCGAATACACCGATATTCGGCCCGGAGATGATTTGCAGACAATTATCACGAATGTTTCTTTAAGCAACTGCAAGTCCATTCAGGACACCATGAAGATTATCGATCCGGGAGCGGTTTTTCAGGCGGTAGAATTGCTTCGAAACGCTTCCCATATAGAATTTTATGGGATCGGTGCTTCTGGTTTTGTCTGTATGGACGCCCAGCAGAAGTTTTCCCGCATCGGAAAAATCTGTTTTGCCCTGACAGACGGACACTCCCAGATGACCTCTGCCAGCTTGCTGAACAAAAGCGATGTCGCGGTGCTGATTTCCAATTCCGGGGATACTGTCGATATTCTGGACACGCTTGATGTTGCAAAAGAATCAGGCGCTTCGATCGTCGCCATTACCCGCTACGCGAAGAGTGAACTGGCACGCAGAGCAGACGTTGTTTTGAATATTTCCACGCCGGAAATTACGATTCGCAGCGGCGCTATGGGATCACGGATTGCTATGCTGGATGTGATTGATATCCTGTTTGCGGGAGTGGCGAGTGCGGATTACAAAAAAGTAAAGACATGTCTTGAAAAAACCCACGATATCATGCTGCGCAAACACAAGCATGCAAACGGTGCTGTAATAAAAAATAAACCAACGGTAAAAGAAAAATAAAATATTTCTGGAAGTGAGAACATTGGAGAAATATGTGATCGGGCTTGACGGCGGGGGAACTAAAANGACAGCCGTTGTATGGAATCTGGACGAAAAGGAATTGCTTCGGTTTTCTGTGGGTCCCATCAATCCAAACGGCAATTCGGCAGATCTCATTAAAGCAAGTGTACGGGAGATTTTTTCCCGTATTGATGAGGCGTTCGGGCTTTCAAATTGCCATGCGGCATGCCTTGGTGCGGCGGGAATCAGTAATCCCGGGGTGAAGGTATTGTTGGAACAGGAAATCCGCAATTCTGGTTTTACGGCACCTTTTCAGATTACCGGAGACCAAAAGGCCGCGCTCTGCGGTGCACTCGGAACGCCGATCGGAGCCATCCTGATTTCCGGCACGGGCTCCATTTGTTATGGTGTCAATGTTCGGGGAGAAGAGCACCGCACCGGCGGATTCGGTTACCTGATTGATGATGTGGGCAGCGGTTACGCCATTGGGCGGGAAATCCTTTCTGCAGTAGTCCGCGCTTCGGACGGACGGCAAGACTCCACGATTCTAACGGAATTTTTATTGAAAGAGATTCAGGGAGACACCATGGAAGATGTTGTTCGTTATGTTTATGATGTACATACGGGAAAACGCGGCATCGCGTCGCTTGCAAGGTTTTTGCCGGAAGCATGCAGTAAAGGCGACGGAACAGCGCTCTCTATTGTGAAACGCTGTGGTGAGGATTTGCTGAGTTTATCTGTTCCTGTTATGGAAAAACTGGATCTGCAGGAGGGTTCTCTTGCTCTCGCGGGAAGCATTCTCCAGAAAGACCCATGGATCAAAAAATCGTTTCTCAATTGTTTTGCTGTGCGTTACCCGAAAGCTGAATGCGTTTCACCGCTTCGGGATGCGGCCGCCGGAGCGGCCCAGTTAGCGCTTGAATGGATTGGAGGGGCTGTTAAGTGAAAGATATGCTGGTTAGGCTGTATGATGTGCACGAAGACCCTGCGGCGGATCTGAAATTTCGGGAAGAGGGAATTAAATTCTTTCGGGTTCTTTCTCCGAATATCGGAAAGGCGGTCGAGTTTGCTAGGAGTTTCAGCGAAGGTTGGGCAAATGAATGCCTTGCTGCCTGTACCAATCATCCTGCTACCTGTATGATTGCGGTAAAAAACCGTCAAATCATCGGTTTTGCCTGTTTTAATGCAACAGCGAAAGATTATTTTGGGCCAACCGGAGTGATGAAAGAGGAACAAGGAAAGGGAATTGGGATGGCTCTGCTCAAAAAGTGTCTTCTTGCAATGGCAGCGGAAGGGTACGCTTATGCAATCATCGGCGGCGTCGGAGATGCCCAAACATTTTATGAAAAATCCGTAGGTGCGACGGTAATTGAAAGATCTTCGCCCGGTCTTTACGGTACCATGGTTGAATTATCCTGATTTTTCAATACTTCGTGAAAAAAGACTTGAATGGGATGTCATGGATTGGGGAAATACTTTACAACCTGTTCAAATTTGAGAAAAATATAAAGATATTGAAATAAAAGCAAAGATGCAAACGCATATGCTGTAAGCGATCCGTGTACTATTATGGAACTCAAAAAGGCTTTAAAATTTCCATATTACAGGGAAGGCGGGATAAATACCTCAAAGATGATCCGGGGTTCGGCCGCCGATTTTCTTCCTTGTGAAGAATAGGCGCGGTACAGTTCCCTGCAATCCAGTTCCTCAAGCTGGGCGCTGGCAAGCCGTACCGGATCATCCTGTGATATTGTAATTTCCATATTCATTGGGAGCGTCAACTGTTGAAATTTTCGCTCAAATTTGTTATGCTCTAAGAGCTTTAATCTATCTCTCACAAGGTAATTTTAAAGCAAAAAGCCGAGGTAGCCAACACTTTTTTGTGGTTACCTCGACTTTTTTGTTTCAGGGTGTTTTGCAACAGCCCCTTCTCTGTGTTCTATGTTTTACGTGCTACGGTGGCCAGATTTGAACTGACAACTTTCGGGTTATGAGGGGCAATTTTGAGTCTTTTGTATTCATTAGATTGCTAAAACGTGACAAACAGCACATTGCTAAATATTTGGCATGGTATTATATATCACTAATTTTATGTGATATAACGTTGTAAGGGTAAAACAAGGGCGAATTTTGCTATTTAAAGTCTAATAAAGATATTTTGCTTATAGCGTTGGCTTTGTCACTGCACTAAATTTACAGTATGTAATACAATATTAATCGGTCATACCGACCACTGCCATCAGCACAGACTACAAAAAATTTTTCAGTAATATTTATTATGGAAATAAATTAATATTTGCTGTCCGGAAAGATTTCCTCGGGCACTGATTGCTGTTCATCAGTTTTGATATTTTGATTATGGCTAGTTTGGTCTCTCAACATAAATTTACCGACAAGCGCTTTCAGTGCCTGCGCCTGCCCAGAAAGTTCTTCACTTGCCGCGGCACTTTCCTCGGCTGTTGCAGAGTTCGTCTGTACTACGTTCGAAATCTGATCGATTCCTAGCGTTACCTGGCCAATTGCATCCGACTGTCGATTTGAGGCTTGCGAAATCTGTTGCACCGTATCAGAAACAATTTTCACACTGTCCACGACGCGCAGCAGTGATTTCGCAGTTTCGTCTGCAATTTTCGTGCCATGCTCCACTTGGCTCACGGAATTCTCAATCAAAACAGTTGTATTTTTTGCTGCCTCTGCACTCTTGCTTGCCAAATTTCTTACCTCATCTGCTACAACGGCAAACCCTTTGCCTGCCGCGCCTGCTCTTGCTGCTTCAACAGCAGCATTCAATGCAAGGATATTTGTTTGGAAGGCGATATCCTCAATTGTTTTAATAATTTTTCCAATTTGGCTGGATGAGTCATTGATTTGAGACATGGCAACCACCATTTCACCCATATAGTTGTTACTTTCTTCTATTTCGGAACGAACCTTGTTTACGTTTATATTTGCACTTGCGGCGTACTCTGCATTATTTTTTACATGTGCTGATATTTCGGTAATCGTTGCAGAAAGTTCTTCTACTGAACTTGCCTGCTCCGTCGCACCCTGCGCCAATGCCTGTGCCCCGTTGGAAATTTGCTCAGAACCGATGGAAACCTGTTCTGAGGCTTGATTAATCTGACCTAGTGTATCATTTAAGGACGTGAGAATACCTTGACATGAATTTTTTAAATCAATATAATCACCAATATAGTCCAAGTCGGACACTACCGTTAAATTGCCATGTTCAATCTCGCCAAGCGTCTTTGTTATGTCAGCTATGTATGATCTTATTGATGAAATGGATTGAGCAAAATCCGCACCGAGTTGTCCTATTTCATCCTTGGATTTCGGGCAGATTTGCACATTTAAATCTCCCTTTGCCATTCTTCGAGCAGTATCTGCCATCTCTTTTACAGGTTTGCTGATATCACGTGATATTTTCTGGGCGATTAAGAGGGAAACAATGAGAGAGATAAGAATAACAAGGAGGATGATTAACTTTGCTGCATTTCCCTGAAAGGAAAGGCTTGATGACAGTTGATCTCCACTCTTTGTTTTCTCTGTGATCAGAGCCTCCGCAGAGGCTCTGATTTTGTTTGCAATAGGTACAGCCTGATTTGTTAAAATAGTATGCGCACCCTCATTATTATTTTGTTTTAGAAGTATATTTTGCTTTGTAAGTGTGACTACCTGATCACTTACCGCTGTGTATTTCGTCAGTTTATCTTTAATATCGTTGTAATAGCCTAGTTCCTTTTCAGTAACCATTTTGTTCTTTATATTCCCAAAGTAGGTATTGTATTTTATAACTGATTGATTAAGTTGATCAGAACTTAACTGCATCTTCTGTGCATCGGTTTCAATCATAATATCTCTTATGATTGCACAGCTATTATCGAACTCCGTGGTAAAGAGCCCAATATCTCCTTGCGCAAAGCCATAGTTGATCAATGCATTGTTATAACTCGTATTCATATTTGTCATCATAGAAAGACCAACAATGCCTCCAACACTGGAGAGTATTGCAATAAAAATGAAAGTAATAATAAGTCTTTTACCAATTTTCATGTTTTTTAACATCATTTCACCTTTTTATCTTTGCTCAAAGCCTTGCTTAAGATATTTTGAGCAAGACAAGGCGGAGGATCGGGGGAACACTGTATAACCGTATACTGAGGAATTAAATATCATTTTATCTTAAGATAAACAGCCGTAGCCTCAAATTCAGATGAAGTTGGCACTGTTAAGAGGTTATTCTCTGTTTTGGCATTACTTTCGACACTATAGATATCCTTTATTTCATAAATGCCTTCAAGAGGAATTTGAATTTGATCCGGCATAGTCCCGGAAAATGTATGAATCAATACAATGGCTTCGCTTTTATTTTCGGAATATCTTACAATACCCTGCCAGCCTTCCGGGAAACGATAGCTGGTGATTTTAGTTCCAAAGTATTTTGTTTGACCGGACGCAATCAAATGGGAGACAGAGTTATAGAAATTGATTCCCTTTTCTACCAGTTCCCATTGCGCTGCATTAAGATCATAAATATCACCTGAAAGGCACATAACCCCAAGAAATGTACTTACCATGGAATATACGATCCGGTTAAGAGAATCATCCTTGCGCAGCACCGCCCAAATTTGTGATTTTCCCGGTTGGATAACTCGGTGCAGATTAGCGGCGATGATCGGAATCTCTTTACACTCGTGAGCGTCAGAAAATGAAGCGATATCGCAAAGCGACATCATGGACGGTTCCAAACGATGCCCCCCGGAAGAGCAGTTTTCTATAATAACCCCCGGTACTTCGGCTTTTATTTTTTGGAAGAACTTTTGCGCTGCCAGTATGTTTTGCCTTAACCCTTCTCCAAGTGACTCGGCACCGTCGCAGCCAACGCCGATTGTATCGTTGTAATCGACCTTAATGTATTCAAATCCGTATTTTTTAAGCATGGAGATTACTTTTTCAGTGAGATACTCATTCACCCAGGGATCCCGCATATCCAAAAAGCGCCTTCGCTCGGTCGTGATGACCGTTCCATTGCGCTTCAATAGGTGATCTTCATTATGATATAGTTCCGTTTTCTTCCCGCATGTTTCAAATTCAAACCATATTCCGGGAATCATACCGGCCTGCTTAATCATGTCAACTGTTTTTTTCAATCCGTCAGGGAACCGCTTGTCACTGACAATCCAGTCGCCGTTTGTGTCATCCCAATCATTTATGTTATCCATAAACCAACCGGAATCGATAACAAAATACTGAATGTCCTTAGACTTTATTACATCGACAATTTTTGCGATATTCTCCTGCGTGGGTTTGCCCCACGTTGTACAGAACTCGTTAAAGATGACAGGGAGCTGATTCTTATATGGAGCAGACAGTTCCTGTGCGGACAGTAGTCTTTGAGAAACGCTATCTACCCCACCGCACCCCACAGTAAGAATTGCTTCCGGGGTTTCGATTTGTTCATGCGGGCTCAGAATTTTCATCCAGTGGCCGAAATCATAATCTGCCAATCCGCCGGATATACTGAGTGCGTCATCCCTTCGGAACAACTCTATTTGCCATGATGATGCGCATGCAACCTGGACTGCCCATGTTGTTTTATTCACAGTATCCTCTACTGCAACAAACGGAAAGTAATTCCTTACCGGCATGGAACCGATTTGTCCGAATTTTTCAATACGGATTCCACCGCGTGACCAGGATGGCTCCAGCTGTAACTCCTCAAGCGGTGTAGATACCAGTCTTCCTTCCGCGCTCCAGCAACTGCGGATTCTGTGCACTACCATGGAGTTTTGTGCTTCGCCCGCAACAAAAGGCGTAATGCCTCCGATTGCGAAGCTCGACAGCATTTCAAGAGACAACTCATTGTCAGATTCATTGCAATAGATTGTTTTTGTCCTAATTGCTTTTGTCCCTGCCCGGTAAGTCAGAATATGTTTTGCAATGCAGCCCGTCTCGGTTTTTAATACAGTTGTAATCTGTTTACCGTTTTCCTCCTCCGCAACATGCTGAATTTCAAACTTTAAGCGGTGGGTGGACTGACTGTTTCTCATGCTGTGGCCATTTGAATATCCCGAAGAAAAATCGTCACCCCTGACAAAAGCTTCTACCAACGGGGCAACTTCATAATTTTTTTGATCAGTAACAGAATTCTTCTTTTCAACCGGTATCAATTCTAAACCGATTTTTCCAGATTCATCTGATACATATGTTATCAACATATCCGATAACTCGAATTGGGAATAGATTTTTTTCATTAAGGTACATTCCCTTCATTATTTCCGCGTTTAAAGATGCTTCGGGCAGTATTGGGTTTAACCCTTAACCGCACCCGCGGTCAAACCCGCTACGAACTGCTTTTGCGCAGCAATGTATGCAATGATAATCGGCAGACTTGCAAACAGGACAAACGCGAATACCTGCCCCCAATTGGATGCGTGCGGCCCGATTGCCGTATAGATTCCAACTGTAATTGTTTTAACCTGCCCTATGATTAACGGCGTAACAAAATCATTCCACATGGAAACACCGATGAAAATTGCTACCGTAGTTGTGCATGGTTTTAATAAAGGAAAAATGATGGAGAAAAAGATTCTGAACTGACCGGCACCGTCAATAGAGGCGGATTCCTCCAGTTCCATCGGCGTTGATTTTACAAAGTTATAAAACATAAAGACCGAAAAAGAGATACTTCCTGAAATAAAGACCAGAATCAATCCGGGAAGATTCCCGACAAGGCCAACACTTTTAAAGATAATTACAAGAGGAACATACACAATTGCATATGGTACCATTAATCCAAATAAAAAGTAGGTATATAAATTCTTACTAAACCTTTTATTTGTTCTTGCAAGATAGTATCCTGCCATTGAAGAGATCAATATACAGATGCTTGAGCCAAAAAAGGTGATTACGAAAGAGTTAAAGTACATCTGGAAGACGCTGATATTAGGGTTGGTCAAGACATTATTAATATTAGCCATGGTGGGAGGAAGCGGTAAGCTAAAAGGTGACATGCCGATTTGGTCCGTAGTTTTGAAAACATTTATAAGGGATATATAGAGAGGAACCGCACAGATAACAGCAGCGAGAATTAATACAATTTTCAAAATTACAGAAAATAAGAAGCTTGAATTGTCCCGGCTTCCTTTGCTTGCTTTCATCTCTACTTCACCTCCAGCTTATTTGATATGTTGATTTGAATCACGGCGATGGCAGCAATCATTACAAACAAAAATACTGCAATGGCGGAAGAATAGCCGGTTTTATTGTTCCCAAACGCCTGTGTCAGGATATTATACGTGATTGTTTCTGTCTGAAATCCCGGACCTCCATCTGTAATTACTTTAACAATGTCATATTGTCTCAGTTCATTAATGATGCTCATTAAGACACTGATAGTAATTCCCGGTACGATATTGGGCAGAGTAACGTAAAAGAACTTCTGAATTGCATTTGCACCATCAATAGTGCTTGCCTCATAGATATCCGCCGGTACCGTTTGAAGAGAGGCCAGATAAATCACCATATGAAAACCTGTCATCCTCCATATTTCTATGATACAAATGCTGTTTATCGCATTAGAAGCATTCCCGATAAAATCTCCCTGCAGAGAACTTAGCCCCACTGCGCCCAGCATTGTGTTTAAAACGCCCGTGTACGATAAGATTGACATCCAGATAAATGAAATTGCCACTGTGCTCAGAACAAAAGGCAAAAAGAAAATACCTCTGAAAAGATTAGTCAGTTTACCGGATTTATTCAGCAACAGGGCTAAGAGCAACCCTATGATATTTACGGAAACGACAACTGCAACAGTAATATGCAGGGTGACACCAATTGCATTTGCCAGTCTGGCATCTGAAAAGAGTTTTAGGTAATTTTTAATACCAACGAACTTAATAGGGCTTTGGATAAAGCCGTTCCAGTCGGTAAAACTTAACATAAATGCGCCTAAAATAGGAATGATCAGAAGAATCGTGTAAACAAGAAAAGCCGGGCAGAGAAATAAAACTGATTTTTTTCGCATAAATACCACCTTTTATAATAGCAGCTTCGGATATGAATCCGAAGCTGCTGCAAACAACAAACCTTTATGATTTCAAACTTGCCATCTCTGTATCCCAATCCTTCAATGTTTTAGAAACATCCGCACCTACCAGAATAGTTTGCAGTGATTTATTCAAATAGTCTTCAAAACCGGTGGGAAGTGCTGTGTCGCCGACAACTTTAGTAATTTCTGGAACAAGCTTATGATCATCCAGATTCTTAATAAACTGAGACTGAATTGCTCCTGTGTCATATGTAACCGGTGTTTTTGTAACAGAAGCGTTTCCATCGCCCTGGAGGTAGTATTTGTAAATTTCGGTATTGCCGCCAAGAACATATTCGCAGAATTTGAATGCCGCATCTTTGTTTTTGCATGCATTGGAAACACCCCAATACTGAGGCATTGTGCAGTAATTTTTAACACCGGACGGGGTCGGGCACACAAAACAGCCAATATCTGTGTTTTTGGTTTTGTCGAGTGTAGGAGCTGACCATGCTCCGTCAAACATCATAGCTGCTTTGCCTTTCAAAAACTCAGCAGAGCTTTGTGTATAGCTGTAAGACATGGAACCCTTGTCATAGTAACCGTCTGCGTACCACTTCTGCCAGGTTTTTAGAGCGGATTCAACAATCGGATTATCCCATTTCACTTTTCCAGCGAGTAAGTCCGCGTTGAAATCTGGATATTTATTCTCGAGTTCCGCATTGATTACACCTTGCCAGTATCCAAATCCAGTTGCCCACACATCGCTGGGGCCAGCAGTAATAAACGGTGTAGTCCCCTTTGCTTTTAGTGTTTTAATCACATTGGTGAATTCATCCCATGTGGTTGGAACGGAAACCCCGGCGCTGGCAAACAATTTCTTACTGTAATACACCTGTGAACGTAATTGTTTATATGCAGGTACTAGATTGTGCTTCCCGTTAAACGTAGCAATTACTGAATCGTCATATTTTTCAAGCATACTTGCCGGAACTTCCGCATAAACTCCTTCCTGTTTTGCTAGTTCAACAGGGTCAACGTTTACATCCGGAAGATTTCCGCCGGCAAGTTGCGTCTTTAGCCATTGCGGACGGCTGTCACCTGTCATGAGAACTTTTTCCACCTTAATGTTCGGGTTGTCTTTCTCAAAGGCATCAATGATATGCTGCCAGAATGCGTCAGTATAGTTATCGGTGTCAAAAACAGCCCAAGTGATTTTTACGGATTCCCCCGATTCGGAATTTGAAGCGGGTGCTGAGCTGGTGGTAGCCGTTGCATCCGTGCTTGCAGCTGGCGTTGTTGTAGATGGTGAGGATGCGCAGCCTGACAATGCTGAAAAAAGCATTCCAAAACAGAGCAACATGCTTACGATTTTTTTCATTACAAACTCTCCTTCTTTTCGCTTAATTTAGAATTCTGACTGCTTTTAGTATATACAAATATAAATATTCTTGCAATTTCTCAAATTGTAGATTTTATTATATAATTGTACTTCTTTGGGATGATAGAAGAGTTACCCTATATTTCGACTTGCGTTTAGGATCAGATAGCTACCTTTTCACAAACGGCAGTCTAGAGAGATGTTATTTTTATAATGTGCTTAGAAAGCGCCATTGCCCGTATTGGCAATGGCGCTTTCTAAATAGATGCTCATAGAAAATTGCTAGGATCTCAAATCCTTTGGGCTCATTCCTGTTGCTTTTTTGAAAATTGTATAAAAGTAGCTATAGTTTGAAAATCCAACCATTTCACAAATTTCAACAACTTTATAATTGGTGTCTCGTAAGAAATCTATTGCTTTCTTAATTCTAATATTACTTAGATAATCAGTAAAATACTGTCCTGTTTCACTTTTAAATATGCGTCCTAAATAGGCGGTGTTTACAAACATGTGTTCTGATAAAAGCTGCAATGATAAGTTCCTATCAGAATAATTTTTCTCTAAATATGTTATGACGCTGTTGATTAAATTTGAATATTTCAGACTTCGGCTTGCAAATGCACTTTCCATCATTTGTATGGTGAATTCCTTTTCGCACTCTATTAGGTCTTCAATATTCACCGCTTCTCCTATTTTTTGCAGCGCTCTTTCTTTTGGTTGGGATAATTCTCTATCGTTTATAACGTAATCACTCAGTATGTTATAGATTGTTATCAAAATTTCCAGTGCTATATTTTTCAGCACATATTGATCGGCAATAATATTCTTTTGAAAAATTGCATGAAAATACTCCTCAATATATTTTACAACAGGTTCGCTCTTTTTTGACTTTACCAGACTGCTGATGATTCCCAGATCCGGGTCCACCGGAAGCGAACGTTCCTGATAATATTGACTGATCTCATCTGAAAAAAGTGTTATGTTTTTACCAAATATAAACTGATAATCCAATGTGTCAATTGCTTTTTTATATGAAACATAAAGCTTACGGTAGGACTCTGAAAGCGTTCCAACGGAAGCTACTGCCTGCGTATTAATGCTGTTTCGAATATTTATCAAACAGTTATCCATTACAGATTTAATTATTTTAAATTTTTCGCTGCCCATATTGGTAAAAATAACAACTACATGCCAACTGTAATCTAAAAACACGATGCCAAGCTGTTCTTTTTCAATTAGTTCATCGCAGATGTTTAGCGCCGCATAAGTTTCCCAGCCTTTATCCTCACCAACTGTTATGTCGCTCTTGTGCGGTATATCCAGTTCAATAACCGCAGCGCATGTTTGCCCGTCGCTTAAATCAATCTGTAAAATATCCAGTTTGTCTTTCAGGTCATTTGGCAAAAATTGATTGGTTACTAACCGAATCAGCGTGTTATTCTTTAAAATTGTCATATTTTTTCTTTGCTGAATATTTGAATAAATTTGATTTGTCAATAAAGTTGCCAATTCTTTTACTGTTGCAATCATTTCCTCGTTGTTGATTGGCTTTAAAAGATAATTGACAGCACCGTAACGCAACCCTTCTTTTACATATTGAAAATCATCGTATCCACTGATTAAAAGAACTTTTATGTCCATGCCGAGCCTGCGGATTTCTTTTAGAAGGTCAATACCGGACATGAGGGGCATCTTCACATCGGTAATAATAACTTCCGGTTTCAATTTTTCAATGCATTTCAATGTGTCCAATCCGTTTGACGCTTCTCCCACAATTTCAAATCCGTATTCATCCCAGGGGATGATCGTTTTCATTCCATCACGGATTACACCCTCGTCATCTGCGATTACAATTCTCCACATAGCTTTTTCATCTCCTTTACACTCATAGCAGGAAGCTCGATTTTCACCGTAGTTCCTACGGATTCTCTGCTTTCTATTTCCACTCCATAGCAATCTCCAAAGATGAGACGTAATCTTTGATGAACGTTAACGATGCCAATCTGGGAATGGTTTAAATCTTTTGGCGATAGATTTTTTTTTATTTCCAGCTGATGTAAAGTTTGTTTGTCGATACCGACTCCGTTGTCAGCAATTAACAATTCAACCGTACCGTTGCAGAGCATACCTGAAATGATTATATTGCAGTCGCGCAGCTTACTTTCGAAGCCGTGAGAAAACACATTTTCCACAAGCGGCTGTAAAATTAATTTCGGGATTCCTAAATATAAAATATCATCCGGAACATTGATTTCAAACTCGAATTCGCTGGAACGCCTAAATTGTTGAATTTCAAGATAGGTTTTAATATAATCCAGTTCTTCTGCAATTGAAATAATCTTATCGCTGGATTTCACATTCCACCGAAAAAGGCTGCCCAAAAGTGCCGTCATGGATGCCAGTTCTTCATTCCCGTCGTTATGCGCTTTCATCCGTATCGTTTCCAAGGTGTTAAATAAAAAATGAGGATTGATCTGTGCTTGAAGCATATTGAGTTCAGCGTTTTTTTGATTGATTTCCGCATAATAAACTCGGTTAATGTATTCTTCAAGTTTATCGCACATTTGATTAAATGAAATACCGAGTTTTCCGATTTCATCATGAGTTTTTATTGGAATGCGCGAGTTTAACCTTCCGTTTTGAACTTTTTCCATATAATGTATGAGTGTTTGAATTTTATTATTAAACAGACGAAAGATTAACATTGTAATTATAATGTTAAATATAAGTATCAGTAGAATCAAAACAAGTAAATTATTTTGGATTGCTTTTAGTTCCGATTGAAGAATTTTCGGAGAAACAACATTGTATACTGTCATTCCTGATAAACCAACCTCTTTGGAATCAACTGTAGAATCACCGGAATCCTGTAAGAGGTGTTGGCTGTATTGCTGACCCCAATTGTTTTCATTGAAGCTGAAAAGAATTTGGTTGCTACTGTTCACTAAAGTAATATCGCCTTTCAGTTGGCTGGAATAATCAAGAAATTTGTGCTGAAACGAATTAACAGCAATATTGAATATACAGACCCCAACAACACTCCGTTTGGGGTATTTGGATGGGTCATAAATTTTTGCTAAAAACGAAATAACCGGCTGACGGGCATTATCGTTTACGTAGTTGGGATTATCACTTATTTCCGTGATTGTCTGGTCGGATTTTAAAAACTCTTTTATTTTATTCTGACTTAAATAATTATAACTTACCATAATCGTCCTGCTGGTATCCTTTGTATTCGAGTAAACCATACCGTTTTGCGTAATGAGAATCGTATCCATAAAATCCGAGTCAGAAGCGAGCATTGCGCTTAGGCCGTTACTTATAAACTTTATGGTATCATATTGATAGGCAGTTTCCGGGCGGATTTTAATTTTAGCAAGTAAATCAGCTATATTATTTGAACTCTCCAAATGATTGAGCAAATCATATACACGGTTATATTTTTCTTGCGTATAGCTTGTGATTTCAGTCATCGCGACGGAATCGAGCAGAATCTCTTTTTTTTCAATTGTATTTGATAATGTATTAATGATTATCAACGAAGTCGCGGTAATTGATAATATTGTAATGAAAATAAACGCAACTGTGATTTTGGTAAACAGGCTTACATTTGTAAAAATCTGCCTCAATCTTTTCAAAATTCTACTCCTACAATTATGCTAGCCTATGTTTTCTTAATTCCATAAGGCTCTCATGTTATCTCACTTTTTCTAATGACGCCATATTATATTATTGTATTTTATTTTTTTCTATGCGTCAATTGCGTCCTTGGAATAGTCCCAAATAAGTATAAAATATTATATTTTATATATAATTTTTATTATATTTTCATTTGTATCAATTAACAATATGATCGGCCAGCTCTTGAAATAGTGGCTGAAATAACATAAGAAATTCCGGCTTAAATTGATTAGAAGATATCCGTCGAGCATAATCTTTTATAATGGCCTGAGAAAACTCGATAAAACGTATATGCTAATCAGAGACAATTGGTAGGTTTATGATATGGACTGGATTGAAATCAAAAATCAAAATGACATTGAAAAATTACTCGCTGAATACGGTGATTTTCATGATTCGTGCATTGTTGCGTTAAGTTATAATAGCGGCGCTTATGTAGATAGTGAAACAAAGGCAATGAGTTTCGGTGGAACGTCAGACAGAGAGTTATATGTAACCTTTCAAAGACAATGGGAACCTGTTGAATTGGAACTGTGTTTCACGGGCGTCCGACGCTTGCATCTTGTTGGGTGGCAGGATAATTACCTCTGCGACATATTTGATTGTTATTTAGCGTTCCACCACAATTTATTGCCGGGGATACCTGAAGAAGTAATCGTATGGGCAGACACTGATTCATTTAAACCTACGAAAGTCTGTGAAAGCAATAAAATAGCAGAACCAGCAGACACCTACATCATATCAAATAATCTAAAATGGAAAATCGTGAATAAGTAGATGCTGAATTGGTGCCATTAGGAGGTTACTGCCATGCACGTAGTAGATTTCTCGCTTTGTGTAAAAAAGCTGTTGGAAGAGTATCATTTTAATGTTGCGGCGGTCACAATGGCACTTCGGTTTATCTTGAAGGATAACGAGCCTAAACAGTAAAAGCTCAATCAATAATCAAGAGAACAGCCTTCGGGTTGTTCTTTTTTTGCTTCAAAGACCGAAAGGAGGACTTTTAATATGCCAAGCACGGTAACGGCTCTGGCGCAGATGGCCGACCACGCGGCAACGCAGATTACCTCCAGTCATGTGTTCCTTCACATCTTCTTGTACATATCAGCTGATTTTAGCTGCTTTGGAAAACCCGTGTTCAACTTGATTTCCTGCTCTGTGGTCAGTTCCACACTATGCCCTGTTAGAAATTCTATGTTGGACATATATACTCTCCATACTTGTTTATGTTGGTTAGTGCCAGCTAAATTGGCAGTATATATTGATAGTGGCAGTTCTTTATAAATTAATGCTACCATGAATATACGATCTTTTGTTCGCAACTTAAATAAAAGAAGCCACCTTTGTTGACTGACTTCAATATTGTGTTTGTCGAAATACGTGGTATGATAATAATATCATCCAGATAAGCTGAGCATAGCCACGCTCGAAAAAACTGACCAAATCATTGAAGAACTGGTGGCAGATGAACGTCTGAGGCAAGAGTTTAACACCAAATTTAGAGTGTTTTCGAAGTCCTTTGATCGAGTGTTGCCCGACCCCGTTGCATTAGATTATAGTAGTGTATATAAAACACTGTGATTCATTCGCCAATTGGCAGCAAATCGGTGTCGAGACCCTCGCCTTTCCATGTGTGATGCAAGTAAAAAAGTAGTCTCAGGTTGCCGCCTTTGGAGAAAAGCACAGCCAAGTTATAATTGAAAGTGGCGAAACCATTATGTACTTGGGAAATGCTTATGAAATAATCCATCGGAACGTTATTGATGGCACTGTGCTTTATGTGCCAAAGGACAATTTAACTTTAACTGTAATGCCACCTCTACCTTGTATGAAATCTCAAAATAAATGTTGCTGGAAAGAGGCTATAAATGTATAAAATACTGATTGTCGATGACGAGCCAATGGTGATACATGGTCTGTGTAGGCAGATTGATTGGGAATCATACACTCTTGAACTTGCAGGAACTGCTGAAACAGCGGAAAATGCGCTGTCGATACTCAAACAAAAATCAATTGATATTCTTATTACAGATATCTGTATGTCCAAAATGGATGGACTCAATCTTATTTCAGCAGCCAAGCTGCTGAATCCATTTATTCGCAGTGTAATTATTAGTTCTCACAGTGAATTTAGCTATGCTAAAGAAGCCCTTTTACTGGGTGTTGAAAACTATTTACTGAAGCCTATAGATCAGAATGAGCTTAATCGAACAATTGAGAAAACAATTGATAATTTAAAACGTGACTGCATCAACGCTAAAAAAAACGAGCCTGACCCGTCCGCTTTCCGGTGGAACATATTGGATAGGTGGGTAAATGTAGCAATACAGGACTATGAATTTTATGAACGGGCAGAGTTGCTGAACATTAATCTTTCCGCAAGGCAGTATCAGGTCTGTGTGATAGATAGTGTTAATAATTCCGCCGAGGCGCAAAAGTTACGATATGCGCAGACTCTGCTTGAAGAAAGTCGAAACTTTTTCTCCCCGATTTTCGAGGCAGAATGCTTTATTGACAGGTGCAACCGTGTTGTAATTGTTTTATACGGCAATGAACTTGTAAAGAAGCATGATGAGCTCGAACTGATTATCGGTAAAATTGTCAAAAATACAGGCACTTTTGCCTGCATCGGCCCAGTTTCAGAAGGTGTGGATAACGTTCCACATGACTATTCAGATTCAGTTGAATATCTGAATTATCGCTTTATAGATTTCGGTGCCGGCTACCTGTTTTACGAAAAAATTTTACAGGCATTCAATATGCTCGGCTGCGGACCCGCGCTGATCCAGCTTGAAGAGGCGCTGACTGAAGAAGACTCTGAAAAAATGGATAACATAATTCAAAAACTTTTGGGTATCTATTCCGGCGTCCCAATGGAAACCGTTAAAAAGAGCATAATTCCGTTTTTAATAATGGTTATAAAACGAATGAACGAATCGGGCCACACTTCTGAAATGCTGCCGAGCACAGCAACAACGAAATTTGCAGCGCTGCACGCATTAGACACAAAGGAAGACCTTAGCAAATGGTTTCTTAACATTATCAATCAATCGATTGAAGTGATTGGCAAGCGTAAAAATACGTTGCATTTGTTGGTGCATCGCACACTGGATATTGTTAATAAAAATTATAATACGGATTTGTCCCTTAAAACAATTGCAGCGGATTTTAAGGTGAGCCCTGCTTACTTGGGGCAACTTTTTAAAGAAGAGACTGAAAAATACTTTAACGATTATCTAATGGAAACCAGACTAAAGGCATCAAGGGTGCTGCTGCTTGAAACTGATCTTAAAATAAGGGAAATTCTATGTCGTATTGGAATGTCAAATCAAAGTTACTACAATCGAGTTTTCAAAAAAGCTTATGGGGTATCTCCGCTTTCTTTCAGGTACCAGAAAGAACATGGTCAGGAAAACAAATGACTTTTGCTGATATAAATTGGTTTTAGCTGGATTAAATATAATAAGAACAATTTAAAGAGTGGCTTTGAACGGTCAGATGCATTTTGCTATGACAGACCGCGCAAAACCACTCTTTTGTTAAATGATACTGATTTTTCAAGTAATAATATAAACTAAATCATGGAAAAATTTCTGTATCTTAGTACGAATTTAATTTATCCATAATTAGTACTAAAATGAATAGTTGTTATTATTTAATTACTGTTGAATTTAATATACAATCAACTTGCAATAAAAAATATTGGCACAAATTTACGTTGGGAGTTGATTACCATTAAAGTGATTGCCACTGTCAAAAAACCTGGCTTCCGCCTTTTTTTGATATCTTTGCCGTTTCTAATAGCGGTTTTTGTATTCTCCTACTTGCCACTGTATGGATGGACTTATGCTTTTTTTGACTACCATGCCGGCATGCACCTGAAAGACTGTACCTTTGTGGGATTGAAATTTTTCCATTCCATGGTCGACAACCCAGTATCAAGGCAGGAGATTCTCCAGGTACTTTCCAATACTTTCGGAATGAGTTTCCTTGGCATTTTAGTGTCTCCGCTTCCTGTCATCTTTGCTATTTTCTTAATGGAGATAAAACCAAAGCATTTGCGCGGATCGATACAGACACTGACTACTCTTCCGAATTTCATCAGCTGGGTGCTTGTTTTTTCAGTCGCATGGTCCATGTTTTCCGTAGAAGATGGTTTTGTGAACCGGTTATTAATGTCAACACATATCATCAACACGGAAATTAATTTTTTTGCCAGCACAGATCATGTTTGGCTGACGATGCTTGGGTATTCCCTTTGGAAAAATCTTGGATGGAATGCCATCATGTACATATCCGCTATCACGGCGATCGATACAGAACAGTATGAAGCGGCGCGGGTCGATGGCGCCGGCAGATTTCAGTGCATGTGGCACATTACCGTGCCGGGAATAATGCCCACATATTTTGTGTTGCTGCTTTTATCAATAGCTAATTTTTTAAACAACGGAATGGAACAGTATTACCTATTTCAGAATCCGATGAATAAGAGTGCCATTGAGGTGTTGGATCTTTACGTTTACAACATGGGGATGGTTGGACAAAACATTTCGTACTCCACTGCTGTGGGAATATTAAAGTCACTTGTAAGCGTTACGTTGCTGTTTTTCGCAAATGGAATGTCAAAAGTTATCCGCAAAGAATCAATTATTTAAATGTGGACAGCAATATATTGATTTAGGATGGAGGGCTATTATGAATAAATTGAAAATAAGTAATATTGTATTCAGAATTATCAATACCTCAGTTTTTTTAATAATTACATTAATCTGTGTGTTTCCGTTTTATTATATTTTTATAAACACGATCAGTAACAATGATTTATCTTCCGCCGGAAAAATACTTTTTTATCCAATCGGTATACATTTCGGAAATTATATTGAAGTGTTCAAGTTGAAAGGCATTGGTCAGGCTGCATTAGTTTCTGTTGCCCGTACGGTCTTGGGTACGATTCTGACGTTACTTGGATCATCGTTTTTGGGATATGCATTCTGTAAGGCAGAATATTGGAAACGAAAGTTCTGGTATCGTTTTGTTGTTATTGCGATGTATTTTAATGCGGGTTTGATTCCATGGTTTGTTACGATGAAATCAATCGGATTATACAATAATTTTCTTGCCTATATTCTTCCAACCATGGTTGTTCCGTTTTACGTCATACTATTCAAAACATATGTTGAGCAGATACCGCCTTCTCTTGAGGAATCTGTTCAACTCGACGGCGGAGGCTATTTTGTTCGATTTTTTCAAATCATTCTTCCGCTATCTACTCCTATCCTTGCGACGATTGGAGTTTTCGCATGCGCAGGGCAGTGGAATTCCTTTATGGATACGCTGTTTTTAATGAAATCACAAAATCTTTTCACATTGCAATATGTGATGTATCAATACCTTAATGAGGTCAACGCACTCGCTAATTTGATGCGCACATCTCAGGCCACAAATGTCAATGCAGCCTCAATGAATCTTTTGACGCCGACCTCTGTCCGCATGACGGTATCCTTTGTGGTCATTGTGCCCATTCTCTTTGTGTATCCGTTCCTGCAGCGCTATTTTGTCAAGGGAATTATGATTGGTGCAATTAAGGGATAATAAAGAGGAATTACTGGCCGCAAGGCCGTTGATTGCTATAAACCAAATATGAGGAGGAAACTATGATGAAGAAAAAATTTTACAGCGTGATTTCTGTGCTACTGTCACTGGCAATGTTAGCTGTTATGCCTGCTTGCAGCCAGGATCAAGGCGCGCAGAAAACAGTTTTGCAGAGTACTGCTTCCACGGCCGCATCAGTGGTGCAGCTTGATGTATTTTCAGCATCTACAGCGTCCACAACAGCAGCCGGAGTCTATGACAATACCTGGTGGGGCAAGGTTTTGAAGGAAAAGGTAGGTGTTTCCCTCAATATATTACCGACTGGCGATCAGGCTCAGGAGAAGCTTCAAGCTCTTATGGCGAGCGGACAATTGCCGGATATTGTAATCTTTAAAACCAATAAAGACGTACAGAACGCAATCCGCGGCAATATGCTCATTAACCTTGATGATCATATGGATAAGCTGCCGAATGTGGCAAAGAACGCAGCTACGGCATTGAAATACAGCCGTGATTATATCAGCAACGGTACAGGCAAGGCTTATGCAATTACCAACGCCGTAGGGCCTGCCGAGTCTTTTGGATCTGAACCATCCTGGGGCCCATATCTTCGCTGGGATCTTTATAAAAAGGCCGGTTCTCCTGCAATCAATACATTTGATGATTATTTATCTGTTCTCAAAAAGATGCAGGATGCAGAACCTAAAACCACAGACGGCAAAAAGACATATGGAATATCGCTGTGGAAGGATTGGGATAACTACAGCATGTTTATGGCACAAGAACTGTCACCGACCCTTGGAGTCGATTGCGGCGATCAGCTCGCACAGCTTCCATTTCTGCAAGTAGATTTTAAAACCGGTGAAACGAAAAATATTCTTGATGCCGACAGCGAGTATATTAAATCCCTGAAGTTTTACTATCAGGCAAACCAAATGGGATTAGTTGATCCTGATTCACTCACACAGACCTATGCGACAGCTAAAAGTAAAGTTACTCAGGGCAGAGTGTTTTTTAGCTGGTGGGCATGGCTTAATGATGCTTACAATACTCCGGCGCGTACGAATGCTGCCTTACCCACAGGATTTGCGGCTGTCTTACCAAAAGATACAAAGACATTGGTGCCAGGAGAAAACTACGTTGGGAAATCATGGACTTTCGCAATCAGTTCCGCTACAAAAAATCTTGATGCATGCTTGAAATATATTGACTTTATGTATTCCACAGATGGCTTGCAGACTCTATTTAACGGTCCTGAGGGCGTAACATGGAAAACTGACAGCAGCGGTAAGCCGGAAATGACTGAAGAGGGATGGAAATATGTGAATGATCCTAATTCGGAATTGCCTGGAGGCGGAAAATTGGCTGACGGTATCATGATAGGCAGTTATGGACTTTCTACAGGCTTTATCAATCCTAAAACAAAGGAAGCACTCAGTTATCAATTATGGGATTCTACGAAGGCTCATATTATTGCGAATCAAACCAAACTACAGAAGGATTGGTCAGGCGTCACCGGATCTAAGACGACACTTGATTTTATAAATGCAAACAAAATGGCTATCACAATACCGCTTGCACAATCTCTCATTCCCTCAATGACGGATGATATCAGTGCCTCAGCTTCAAGAATCGGCGATATTGTCAAGTCGGATTCATGGAAAATGGTGTTTGCTAAAAATGACGCCGAATTCCAAAGTTATTACAATGATATGAAAACAAAAGCCGAAGGATTGGGTGTTAAAGATGTTTATAACTGGTCGCTGAAAAACTGGGATACGGCACAGACGAAAGCAAAAAAATACGAGTAGATTCCGGTAAAAATCTTTCAGAACATCTGGGGTCGCTTTTGTTAGCAGTCCTGGATGTTTCTGTTTCGTATGCATTTAGCTCATAGCGGCGGTACTTCTCAAAACTCGAATATCATTTCTGCGGCCAATGTTCTATAATTATCATAGTTATTTGCTGCATAAAATGATATAAGGAGAATATCTATATGATCTTTACAAGAAAGCGAAAAGTTCGTCGCAATCGTATTCGCATACGGCTTTACAGTCGTTTAATGATTTGCTATACGCTGATATTTATACTGGTAACCTATGTGTTTGCATTTGCAGCCAGTAACTATTACAACAAATATGAATCCGTTAAAAAACTTCAGCAAAGCAGGAACGCTTTAAATGCGGTATGCAGTTATTACGCATTAAAGCAATCAGAATTGCCAAATACTATTTTGCCGTTTTATCAAACACATGAGGATGACTTTAGCCTGAGCAAAATGCTTAAAGCACCCTCGGATGAGTCATACAACGACCCAATGAACAAAATGCAAATGTTCGATGTGCTTCAGAAAGTTGCTGAGCATGACGCGGATATCAAAGAGATACTCTTATATAAGGATGCAGGTAAGTCTAAATATGTTTATTTGAGAAACAATAAAACAATAGAAGAAGTTGCAACAGGGTATCCGTTTTTTGATGTCATGGCAAGGCAGAAGTCTGGCCGGATTATTGTGGGAACGCGCTTGACAGACAGTGACAGCACGGTGTATAACAACGCCGTATATGGTATTGGGGGCGTTGTTGGGCAGGATCAGGATACAGGGGTAGTAGGAAAATTTCTTATTGCGTTCAATACGGACGCCCTTGAAAGAATTTTTCAGAGTTATAGCGGAACCTACGGCAGGTTTATACTGGTTTCCCTTGACGGCGATATGATTTTTGATTCGAATGGCCAATATGATGGCAGGAACTTCTCCT